>SESH01047888.1_pt1 | contig 22410 bp, 23 predicted proteins | sample 3171561 | NCBI WGS metagenome assembly SESH01 (sample SAMN10866947, study PRJNA518727) | freshwater metagenome | biome: subpolar coniferous forest; feature: holomictic lake; material: water; isolation source: holomictic Lake 442 2011 16.5 m and 2014 13 m | place: Canada: near Kenora, Ontario
AATACAATCAGCAAGAACAACAGAACAGCCTGCGATAAGGATACGCGCAACAGACCAGACGCGAAGTAGCCCCATTGTGCCCATTGCCGCCGTTTACCTGATGACCCGTGATCCCCACACTCATGAAGGTACACCAAAGGGCATCCGGAGGTGTTAGACATCAACCCTACCTGTATACTCCCCATTATATGGATAGTCCGAACGAAATGATATGAATCCATCGATCAGACCCTATAATTTGAATCAGTATAACTAATGGGGACACAGAGCGCCATTCCCAGACCTCATCACAATGCGGCTATATTGAGGACTTTCACAAAATAGGTATAAATGGCTATTTTTGGCAATTTTCGGGGATTTTTAGGCAAAATACAGGCATTTTATCCTATTTGCAGCCGAGCTCCAAATTCAATGATTGCTATGGCCTACCAAAGTTCTTTTGAACGCGTCCTGCAATAACGGCTCTAACAGACACCGAACAACTCAACTAAGGCGAACGCTTGGACCTAAAACAAATTAAACAGATTATTGATTTGATGAAACGATCTGAACTCTCGGAGTTCGAATTCGAGGAAGAAGGCTTCAAAATCAAGATCAAGCGAGGAGTCGGCAATATCCCCATCATTTCTAGCAGTCCCATCAATCATCCTCCCCTTGTAAGTACTGCGTCAGTACCTGAAACCAGCAACCAGGCAGCAAAGCCCGCCACGGCTGGTGCTGCCTCCGATGAGACTGGGTTTTATTTTGTAAAGTCCCCAATGGTAGGGACTTTTTATCGTTCTCCCTCCCCTGAAAATCCATCCTTCGTGGAAGCCAACACAAAGGTCGAAGAGAAAACGGTGGTCTGCATCATTGAGGCCATGAAAATCATGAATGAAATCCAGGCCGAGACCAAGGGAACGATCGTTGAAATACTCGTGGAGAACGGCCAACCCGTCGAATACGGGCAGCGACTTTTCAAAATTAAGCTCAATTAATCGCTATTCCACTCGAGCCGGTCAGTATTACTGTCCGGCTTAACTATTTATACCAGTATGATACAAAAGATTCTCATCGCGAATCGCGGTGAAATCGCGCTGCGCATTATCCGCGCTTGCCGCGAGATGGGTATCAAAAGTCTCGCCGTCTACTCGGAAGCGGATGTGCAGTCACTTCATGTTCAACTCGCTGATGAGGCGATCTGCATCGGTGGACCTAAAAGTTCTGACAGTTATCTTCGTGCTGACCGAATCATCAGCGCCGCTGAGATCGCGGACGTTGATGCCATTCACCCAGGCTATGGTTTTCTCTCGGAAAACGCCAAGTTCGCCGAACAGTGCGAGTCGTGTAACATCAAATTCATCGGACCGAAGTCGAAAAGTATCCGCATGATGGGCGACAAGGCCGTGGCCAAGGATACGGTCCGAAAAGCCGGTGTTGTGACGGTGCCTGGCTCTGATGGGCCCATCGAAAACGAGACTGAAGCCGTGAAAATTGCACGAAAAATCGGCTATCCGGTCATCATCAAGGCTGTCGCAGGCGGGGGCGGTCGCGGCATGCGCATCGCCCACAACGATGTATCCTTCGCCAAGGAGTTCCATGTGGCGCGGAACGAAGCTGAAAAAGCCTTCGGTAATGGCTCAGTGTATATCGAAAAATACATCGAAAAACCCCGGCACATCGAATTCCAGATCCTCGCCGACAGCCATGGCAAGGTGCTCCATCTGGGGGAACGCGATTGTTCGGTCCAACGGCGCCACCAAAAGCTCATTGAGGAATCCCCTTCCCCGTTTTTGACCGCCGATCTGCGCAAAAAAATGGGCAAGGCCGCCATCAAGGCCGCCGAGGCGGCGGATTACCAAAATGCCGGAACCATCGAGTTCCTCGTCGATGCCAAAGGTAATTACTACTTCATCGAGATGAATACCCGTATTCAGGTAGAACATCCCGTTACCGAGGAAGTCACAGGCATCGACCTGGTCAAGCAACAGATCAACATCGCTAACGGTGAGAAATTGAGTTTCGACCAGGGCGATATCAAATTCGAGAAGCACGCCATTGAATGTCGGATCAACGCAGAGGATCCCGCCCGCAACTTTACGCCCTCGCCGGGCACACTAAGTCTCTACTATGCCCCTGGTGGCCTTGGGGTCAGGGTCGACTCCCATGCTTACAGCGGCTACACGATTCCGCCCTATTACGACAGCATGATCGGCAAACTCATCTGCTTCGGGCCTACGCGTAAGATTGCCCTGCAGCGGTCCTACCGGGCGCTGAGCGAATATTTGGTCAGAGGCATCAAGACCACCATACCCCTGCACAAGGCCATCATGAGTGACCCTGTTTTCATCGAGGGCAAGGCCACCACCGCCTACATGGAAGATTTCATGTCCAGGACGCCGACTGACCTTTTCTAGGCTGTTGCCTCATTTGCCTGGCCCCTTTGACTAACCGCGATGCTGGTCCCTCGCGGTTAATTATTTTTGGGCTTTCGATATGAGACGCACCACCTACTGGATCGCCGCTTTTTTTCTGGTCGGACTAGTGCTGACAAAATTCAGCCCACAGTCGGGCTTTACTAGTCTCATTCGCTTTGGCGATGGATGGAAAAGCCGCCAATTGAGCGCCCTGCAGGCGCTCCCCGTCGCGACCGTAGCGGATTCCAGCGGGTATGATGGCCAGTTTTATGCCCAAATCGCCCTGGATCCCCTGCTACGCGGCCCCGACCTGGTCCAGAGCTTGGACGCTCCTGCCTATCGGGCCCGTCGCATTCTCGTCCCTGCTACCGCCGCTCTACTCGGTCTTGGGAATCCTTGGTGGACCTTGCAAGTCTATGCCTTGATCAATGTTTTCTGTTGGTTAGCCCTTGGCTGGATTCTGCGCCGCCGTATCGGATGCCATGATTGGCAAGGAGTTGCTCGCTGGGTGGGCTGCATGTTTAGCCTCGGGGTTCTGGATAGTGTTCGCCAGTCTCTGGTTGATCTTCCGGCGCTGCTTTTTCTGGTCTTGGCGGTTGAGACATCCTCAGGGCCCCACATACGCTTTCCCAACCTTTGGCTGGCCTTGGGCGGTCTGACGAAAGAAACCAGCCTGTTGGGTGCAATCGCCCTGCGGGCCCAACTACCCGTCAAACGCGCTGAATGGAAGCGACTGGTTTTGTCCCTGTCACTGGCCGTCCTCCCCTTGCTGATCTGGTCTTTTTATGTCCAGACGCGATTTAACGACCCAGCGGGGAATACCGCGCTTGGTAACTTTTCCTGGCCCTTCGTTGGACTTTTGACTCAGGCCCAGCTTTCCCTCGCAGCAATATCTTTGGGGAATTATGACGGTCGCTATACATTTAGCTTAATCGCCCTGCTCGGCCTGACTGTACAATGCTGGGTGCTATGGCGTACTCCCGACCGATCGTCATCCTGGTGGCGCATCGGGGCAGTCTATTCGATTTTACTCCTATTCCTGAGCTTCTGGGTCTGGTCCGGCTATTGGGCTGTATGCCGCGCCGTACTTCCCCTCACCGTGGCATTCAACCTCCTTCTTCCCGCCAACCGTTGGTTTTGGCCACTCTGGACAATCGGCAACCTGACGGTGTTGCACGGTGTCTGGAGATTCCTCTGATACCATGTTCAAACGCTATTCATCCGCCATTTCACTCATTCTGCTCCTAACCTCAAGGGGGCTAGCAGCCGACTGTACTCCGGAAAAACTCGCCGCTTGGATGTGCGGCGCCTTTTCGACCACAGAACAGGCCCACCGTGACCATGATTTTCGCGATCTGACTTTGCATGTCGCATCCATCTGGAGCGACCGCCGGGATGGGACGTGGATTTACGTGGAACAAGCTCTGACTGATGCGTCGGATCACCCCTACCGCCAATATATCTATCAATTAAGCACCCAGGATGAACACTCCTTGCGAGCTCAGGTCTTTGAGCTGCCGGAGCCAATCGCGGCAACCGGTGCGTGGAAAAACCCTGAACTCCTAAACAAGATCGACCCGACCATCCTGCTCCCGCAGCCGGGTTGCATGCTTCTCTTCCAGCTTCAGGCTGATGGTTCGTTTGCCGGTCGCACCGAGGGGAAAGGCTGCCCCAGCGCACTCCGGGGAGCCAGCTACGCGATATCCGAGCTCTCCGTCAGTGAAAAGCAAATGATAGTCTGGGACCGAGGTTTCAATGCCAGCGGGGTGCAAGTCTGGGGCTCGGTCAACGGTGGCTATATTTTCAAGAAGTCCGACTAAGGGCAAGGTCCGCCCACTCCCCCAGTTCCCGCGACTCGATCTGCCACCCCGGGGCCAGGGCGGCGAACGTGGCCCACACTTGCAGCAATTCTGTTCCGAGGATACCGCTGAGCACCAACAGGCCGCCGGGGGCCACTGCCCCGCATAACTGAGAGGCAAACCGCATCAGCACATCGGCCTGGATGTTGGCCATGACGAGCTCACCCTGCCGTCCCGCCAGGCCGGTCACCAGATCACCGACGAAGAAATTCACCCGGCCGGTCAACCCATTCAAGTCGGCGTTTTCATCGCTGATGCGAACTGCTTCCGAGTCGTTGTCGAAGCCACTGATCGCAGTGAAACCCAGCTTGGCCGCCGAGAGTGCAAGAATCCCGGATCCTGCCCCGGCATCAATCACCCGGCCTTGCCCGTTGTGCTGCGCCGCAAAGCCCACCAATCGCTCCACCACCAGGCGCGTCGTCTCATGATTGCCCGTGCCAAAGGCCATGCCGGGATCAAGCCACAAAACTTCCTCTCCCCGCGGCAACTCAAACGTATCGCGCTCCCAAACCGGGACCCAATTCAACCGGCCAAATTTCCAAGCCTTGAAATGAACCTTGTAGCTGTCCTTCCAATCCGTGTCGGGCAGCTCGCGCAGTTTCGGCTGTTCGACACTTCCGCCATTTGGTCCCACCGGCACCAGTTGCGACCAAGCCAGCAATGCCGCCTCCGGCGTAGCAAAATAGCCGGTCAGCCAAGCTTTCGCGGTCGGCTTGTCCTCCAACACCATCAGCCGTTGCTCTTCGTGCTCGGCCAGAAAATCCTCCCACGGACCAACCGTGGGCAGCGCGATCTCGGCCTTGAGTTCGTAAATAGCCATGGTCAGCGGGCCGGTTCCTGACTGAGCCGTGCAATCACCGCCGGCAACAGGGCGTGCTCGGCCGCATGAACCCGGTTCGCGAGCAATTCCACCGTGTCCCCAGGCTCAATCGGCACGGTGGCCTGAGCCAGGATCGGACCGCCATCGACTTCCGCCGTCACCCCATGAACGGTGCAGCCGGTCTGTGGCTCACCACTGCGCAAAGCCTGCCCGATTCCGTCAAGGCCGGGAAACTTGGGCAGCAGGCTGGGGTGTAGATTGATGATTTTGCCCGCAAAGGCGTGGAGAAATCCCGGCTTAAGGACGCGCATGAATCCCGCGAGGACGACCAGATCCGGCTTGGCCGCCCGGACGGCGGCGATGAACCGATCCTCCCCCGCTCCTTCCAATTTCGTCTTGAAGGGAGCCGGATCGATGAAGGTGGCAGGAATCCCGAAGCGCGCGCCAAGGGCAAGGATACCGGACGCGGCCTGATCAGACAGGATTTGCACCACTTGGGCGGAGCCGAGCCGTCCGGAAGCTTGGGCCCGCAGGATCGCCTCAGCGTTGCTGCCCCTCCCTGAGCCTAAGATGACGACGCGCATGGATCGCTTCAGAAGAATTTCTTGGCCTTGTCAAAAAAGCTCTTCGCCAGCGGTTCATCGGTATCGCCGCTGACTCGCGCCAGCTCCTCCAGCAGCTTTTTCTGCTCGGCGCTAAGGTGCGCGGGAACCTCCACCTGGACGCGGATCAGTTGGTCACCGTGCGCACTGCCCCGCAGGTGCGGCATGCCCCGGCCTTTCAGCCGGAAGGTGGTGCCTGATTGCGTGCCCGCGGGAATCTTTAGCGAGGCCTTACCCTGCAAAGTCGGCACGTGGATGTTTCCACCCAGGGCCGCCAGGGTGAACTTGATGGGGATTTCACAAAACAGGTCATCCCCTTGGCGTTCGAACACCTCGTGTTCCTTGACGTGGATGACGATGTACAGGTCACCCGCCTCGCCCCCCATCGTGCCCGCCTCGCCGTTGCCGGAAGAACGCAGCTTGTTGCCGGTGTCGACCCCCGCCGGGATCTTGACGTTGATCTTGGCCGTTTCATTGACGCGACCTTCGCCGCTGCACTTGGCACAAACCTTTTCAAACCGGCTGCCCGAGCCATGACAGGAAGGACAGGCCTGCCGGACATGAAAAAATCCGCGCGACGTTGTCACTTGGCCGGCCCCGCGACATGTGGGACAGGTTGAGCGCTTGGAACCGGGCTCGGCGCCGTTGCCATGGCAATGAGTGCACTGGCCCAGTTTGCGGAATGAAATCTCCTTTTCGATGCCATGGGCGGCATCCTCCAGCGATATCTCCAAGTCGTAGCGGAGATCCGAACCGCGACCGGAACCATTGCCCCCGCCGCCGCCGCCCCCGAAAAATTCCTCGAATATGCCGCCGCTCCCGCCGCCTTGCTGACCAAAGACTTCGCGGAACATGTCAAACGGATCATGGAAGCCGCCGCCGCCCGCGGGCCCGCGCGGCCCGCCGCCCTGCTGAAACGCCGCATGCCCGTAGCGATCGTACGCCGCCCGTTTCTCCGGATCCTTCAAAACCTCGTAGGCCTCGGAAACCTTCTTGAACATTTCCTCCGCCTCCTTGTTGCCCGGATTCTTGTCGGGATGGAACTGCACGGCCTTCTTGCGATAGGCTTTTTTCAGATCCTCCTCCGCGACGCCCTTGGCGACACCGAGCAAGTCATAGTAATCCTGCTTTTGTCCGGTGGCCATGGCTTATTCCTTGGAGGGTTGCACCGGGCCACTGGCCACGACGACGGAAGCCGGGCGCAGCAGCCGCCCATTCAGGCTGTAGCCAAAACGCACCACCTGGATGACATGTTCATCCGCAATTTCAGTGCTCGGCTGATGCGAGATGCATTCATGGAAGTTCGGATCGAATCGCTGGCCGGCTGGATTGATCTCCTTCAGCCCGTGGCGGGTCAGGGTGTTCTTCAACTGCTCCAAAACCAAGGAAACACCATCTACGATTGATTTTCCCTCCGTCTGTTGGCGCGCCGCCGCCAGGCCAAGGCCAAGGTTATCCAGGATCGGGATGACATCCTCCATGAGGCCAGCGGAGGCAAACTGACGCAGTTCATCCTTTTCACGAATGGTCCGCTTGCGGAAATTCTCTAGGTCGGCCACCGCACGGGTAAACCGATCATAGCTTGACGCCGCCTCTTGTTTGGCCGTCGCCAGTTGCAGTTCCAGATTCGCGACCACCTCGGCGGTCGGCGCGGCTTGGACTGTATCTTTGGGCTCAGTTTGCAATGGTTCACTCATGGGAAACGCGGACCATACTCTAAGATCGCCTCATATCAAGCGAGTCTAGCGGACCTGGCATGATTTCCCATGTTGCTGTTTCTCAACCTTCCCCCAGCCATAAGGCCAAGGGACCTGGTCCTAGCCGTCATGCCAAGGCCAGTCTGGCAGGTTCAGGGACGAGAAAAATCCTCCGTGACCAGCACCACCGTATCGGTCGTTGCGGTCAAGGAGCACTGACCGGCATAGGGCAACAAGATATTGTCGCCCACCCGAAGTGTCGTGTGCCCCTCCTGCAACTCACCACTAACCATGGAGAGTATGCGCGCCTGCTGGTTGCGGGCAAAATTGATCTGGGCGCCGGCCGGCAATGCCTGGCGGCGAATGGTGAACTCGCGGCATAGCGCCAAGACTCCCTCACCGCGTACCAACCGGGGTGGTCCCGCCGTGTTGGCGTCGAGCGCAGCCAGTGATTGCGACACGTGGAGCGTGCGGGGTTGGCCGTCAAGTCCCAGGCGCCCCCAGTCATAAACCCGATAGGTGGTATCCGAATTCTGCTGGATCTCGAGAATCACATTGCCGGCGTCGATGGCATGCATGGTGCCACTATGAATAAGCAGGGAATCGCCTTCCCGCACCGGGAGTCGATCCAGGCACTGTTCCACCGTACCCGCTGCAATCGCCTGTTCAAAGCTGGCGCGGGTGACGCCAGCGCTCAGGCCGGCGTAGACCGCCGCTCCCGCATCCGTCCGGGCCATGTACCAATTCTCCGTCTTCGGCTCACCACCTAGTTTTGCCGCGATACTCGCCGGGGGATGCACTTGGACACTCAACCGGTCGCGACAATCAAGCCATTTGACCAAGATCGGAAAGGGCCGATCTTTTGGCCAGGCAGGCCCCATGATTGCAGCGGCCTGCCCCTCCATCAACTGGCGCAAGGTCTGTCCGGCATACTCGCCGCTTGAAACCACAGACTGCGCCTCAACTCGATCCACAAGTTCCCAGCTTTCACCAATCGGGGCCGCACCGGGCAATTTTCGTCCCAGAAATGACTCGAGCATGCGGCCACCCCAAACGCGTTCCTGATAAATCGGCCTAAATTGAATAAATGGCGTCATCGTTGAAAGTAAGAGGCTTGCGCATATATTGGCGAGGGATTTTACATTGACCCTCCGACCCGATAGACCTGCAATTCCCAGACCCACACAAATGCCCAAAGCGGAGAGATCAAATCCAAAGGACAAAGACACCCCGTCATTTGAAGGACCGCGGCATCGCCCGCATTGGTTGGCGGCGTTCACGTGTCTGGTCGGCGGGATACTTCTCGCCGTAGCCTTGATCGATTTTAAGCCGGAGCAAAGCATCCAAAACACGACCAACCCAACGAGCGTGAATCTCGTCGGCGTCATCGGGGCGGAATTTTCCTGGTGGGCCTATCATTTGCTCGGTGTGTCGACCTGGCTGCTGCCCGTATTTCTGCTGTGGATGACCTATATTTATCTGCGCAGCGCGCGCAGCCTGGCCACCACGCGCCTGGTCGCGATGCTCTGCTGCACGCTGTCCTTCTCCGCCTTGGTGGCGATGCAGGACTCCCTTTTCACCAACAAGGCCATCTTCACGGCCGGGCCTGGCGGGTTGATTGGTGGATTGGTCTATCAGGACGTCCTGAAGGACAGCCTCGGGGTGTTCGGCGCCGCGCTTATCCTCGGCACGATCTATCTGCTCGGCATGTTGTTTATTTTTACGCGCGACATCGCAGCGGAATTCGCCCGGGTCATGAATAATATCGCCGAGTGGCGCCAGAAGCGCATCGCCTTGAAGGCCGCCCAAGCCGATGAACGACGCAAGGCGCAGACCGAGGCGGCCAAGCAGCCCACCCTTGCCGCACAGCCTCCGCCCCCCAGCGCACCGGTCCTGGCTCTCGGTGCGGCCAAGAAACTTGTCGTACCCAAAGCCGAAGATCCCCTAAAGGAGGCCCCGAAGGCCGCTACCTCCACGCCAGGCAGCAAGCAGCCCCTTGAAACGCCGGCCCCGAAGGCCAGGGAAGTGGCGGCCCAAAAATCCGTCCAGCCCGCCACAGACACGAAGGAATTGACGGCCATCATGGCCGGGAAAATCTCGCTCAATATCGTCAAGCCGGAGGAGACCAAAAAAGCCAAGATCACTTTGCCCCAGAGTGATGACAAGGGTTACGAATTTCCCCCGCTGAAACTGCTCCGGGAACAGGCTAAGCCCGAAGGCGCCCACAGCGAGGAGGAGCATCAACAGAATGCCGCCAATCTCCTGCGCATCCTGCGCGAATTTGGCGTCGAAGTGACGCTCGGCGAAATTCACGTCGGCCCCGTCATCACCTGCTATGAGGTCGTACCCGCCGCCGGCGTACGGGTGGAAAAAATCTCGGGCCTCGACAAAAATATCGCGCTCGGCATGCGCGCCCAGTCCGTCCGCATCCTCGCCCCCATCCCCGGCAAGGCCGCGGTCGGGGTGGAGGTGCCCAATCAAAAATCCACGCCGGTCGGCATGCGCGAGATCCTGGAAAGCGAAGATTGGGTCGGCGCCAAGGCCGAGTTGCCCATCGCCCTGGGCAAGGATGTCAGTGGCAGGGCCCTGATCTCAGATTTGACGAAAATGCCGCATTTGCTGATCGCCGGCGCCACCGGCTCGGGCAAGTCCGTCTGCATAAATTCCATCGTCGCCTCCATCCTCTACTCCAAGAGCCCGAAGGATGTGCGGCTCATCATGGTGGATCCGAAGGTCGTCGAGCTGAAGGTATTCAACACGCTTCCCCACATGCTCATTCCGGTCGTCACCGAGCCCAAGAAGGTGCCGGCGGCACTCAAGTGGCTGCTGGGTGAGATGGAGCATCGCTATCAGATTTTCGCCAAGGCCAACGTCCGAAACATCAGCGGATTCAATAACCGAAAAAAGGACCCGAAGCATGAGTTCCCGGTCGTGGAACAGCAGGCCGAACTGGCCGGCGTCGCGGAGGAAATTGAAATCCCTGAACGCTTGCCGTATATTGTGGCGATCATCGACGAACTCGCCGACCTCATGATGGTCGCACCCGCGGAGATCGAAACCAGCATCGCCCGCCTCGCCCAACTCGCCCGCGCCGCTGGCATCCACCTGATCATCGCCACCCAGCGCCCCTCGGTCAACGTCATCACCGGCATCATCAAGGCCAACCTCCCCTCCCGTATCGCCTTTCAGGTCGCCTCGCAGGTGGACTCTCGGACCATCTTGGACGTCAAGGGAGCGGATACCTTGATTGGCCGCGGCGACATGCTTTTCTCCCCGCCCGGCACCTCCCGCTTGGTGCGGGCCCAGGGCGCGTTCGTCGCGGACGAGGAAGTCCAGGCCATTGTCGAGTTTCTCAAGCGGAACGGACCGCCCCAATACGCTCAATCCGTCCAGCAGCAAATCGACCGCGATTCGAAGGAAGAGGATGAGGATGGCGACGAGGGGGATGGCGACGACATGGGCGACGATGGTGAGCTCTTTGCGCAGGCGCTTGACGTGCTGCGTTCCACCCGTCGCGCCTCCACCTCCATGCTGCAGCGCAAGCTGCGGATCGGGTACAATCGCGCCGCCCGCATTGTCGAGATCATGGAGGAAAAGGGCATTGTCGGCCCCGAAAATGGCTCCTCCCCCCGGGAAATCCTGGTGGATCTGGATACTTACCAGCCCTGAATCGCGATTAGACTTCAAAAGCCGGCCAAACCCACTTAACACAACACCATGCAGACCATCGGCGAAAGACTTGAGGAGGCGCGCAAACGCAAGGGCATCTCCGTTCGCGAAGCCGCGGAAACCACGAAGATTCGCGGCGACTACCTGCAAAAATTCGAGGCCAACTCCTTTGATCTCGACCTGCCGCCACTCTATATTCGCGGCTTCCTGCGCGCCTACGCCCGCCACCTCGAGCTCGATCCCGAGCGCATCGTCAACGATTTCAACACGGTCCTCGCCAGTGAGGGCAAGCCGGGGCGGCGCGAGACGCGCGAGGTCTACGGCCGGATGGAACTGGGCGAAGCGGCCCGCAGCACTCCCGAGACCAACGACGGCACCCCGGCCGGACGCTCCGCCCAGGATCAGGCGCTGCTCCTCAAATTCGGCCTGCTCGGCGGCGGCGCCCTGATCGCCATCATCGTCATCCTCATGCTGGTGAAGGTTCTCTTCACCAGCACACCGGTCAAATCGCCCACCGCATCCCCGCAGCAGGCCAGCGCACCCGCGATGCGACCGGTCGACAGCAAGGAAAATTCGCTGACCCTGATTGCGCGCGGACCCGTCCGGGTCAAGGTTACGCGGATGTCGGACAACCAGGTTCTTTTCCCTGGATTGGTCCCCATGGCCGCCGGCGAAACCAAGCTTATCCGCTATAGCAGCAAGTTGAAAGTCACCGTGGACGACCCGTCGAAGTTGTCCATCGAGACGAACGGTCAGCGACAGGAAGTGCCCATTCGCGAGTATGGCTACTTCTTCATCGAACCTTAAGCCCGCGCATGAAACGCGGCTCACGGTGACCGCGGTCCATTCAGACTAAGCCGGATCAGCCGGCTTTTTTATTGGCGCAAGGCCACCGGCGGACCGAGGACCTCCCGCAGAATGAAGGCGCGGCGCAGTGACGCTGGGTTGCGCAGGTCATCGCCCAGCGCACTGCGAACCGCAGCCCCGGCCGCCTCCTCCTTGCTCGCCACCTCCGTTTCAAACTGCATCCGGCGCAGGGCGCCCGCCTTGAGTTCCTGCGCCTCGCGGAGCTGCTCCATGAGGGCGGCTTGCTGTTCCAGGATTTCCGCCGTGTGCTGTGCCTCCAGGTGCGATTGGGCCGAGCGGGACAGGACCGGGGCCACTGGCTCCCGCACCACCACTTCGCGCAGGATGGGCGGCAAGGCCGGGGCGGCCGCGGGTGCAGACGGGCCCCCGCGACTCCGCTGCTCGATCTTGCGCTGGATCTCTTCCCGTATCCGCCGGGTGCGCTCTGCCAGCTCGGGATCCTCGAAGTTCTTTTCCAGGTCCGGCTCTTCGGTCCCGGCCTGCGCCTGCTGCTTGCGCTGATTCAGCCACCACGCCACCGCACCGGCGATGGCGATGATCAACTGCAGATGTTCTGAGACCCAGTCCATGACGACGAATGGTTGGCCGCGGCTATTATTTCTTGCCTTCCGGATGCGCAATGGAGCCACGCATGGCGGTGTCAGCCTGGATGTTTTCCATCTTGTAATAATCCATCACGCCGAGCCGGCCGGACCGGAAGGCCTCGGCCATCGCCAGCGGCACCTGCGCCTGCGCCTCAACGACCTTGGCCTGCATCTCCTGCACCCGGGCCTTCATTTCCTGCTCGACCGCGACGGCCGCCGCCCGGCGGATTTCCGCCTGGGCCTGGGCGATGCTCTTGTTGGCCTCCGCCTGGGCTTCCTGCAGCTTGGCCCCGACATTTTCACCGACATCCACGTCGGCGATGTCGATGGAGAGGATTTCAAATGCGCTGCCGACGTCGAGACCGCGGGCGAGCACGGTCTTGGAAATGCTATCCGGGGACTCCAGCACGACCTTGTAGCTCTCGGACGAGCCGATGGTGGAGACAATGCCTTCACCCACGCGCGCAATGATCGTCTCCTCCTTGGCGCCACCGACGAAACGGTCGAGGTGGGTGCGCACCGTGACACGAGCCTTCACCTTGACCTGGATGCCGTCTTTCGCCACGCCGTCGATCGTCGTGCGGCCGCTCTCGGGATTCGGACAATCGATGACCTTGGGGTCCACCGAGGTTCGCACCGCCTCCACCACCGATTTGCCGGACCCCTTGGTCGCCAGATCGATCGCGCAGGCCCGGTCCCAGTCGAGCACGATGCCCGCCTTCTGGGCGGCCACGAGCGCCTGCACGGTCGGTACAACGTTACCGCCCGCCAGAAAATGAGCCGAGATTTTATCGGTCGTCACCTCGATGCCGGCCTTCACGGCGGTGATGCGCGCATCGACGACGAGGCTGTAGGGCACGCCGCCCAGACGCATGCCGAGCAGGGTCAGGATCCCCACCGGGGCGCCGTTCAGGCGGGCCTTGAGCCAGACGCCGATGAAGGACAGGAAAACGCCGACGATAATGAGGCCGACAACGACTAGCGGAATGAGAAAGACTAACGGGATGGTGTTCATAGATTGGAAATCAGGATTGAGTTACGATTAAGCGGAAATTGTCGACTCCTACCACGCGCAATGTTGCCCCCTTGGGGGCCTGCCCGTCGCGGCAGAAAGCCTCGTAGCGCCGGCCATCCACCAGCACATAGCCACTGGGTGAAAGGGTCGTGAGGGCTTCGGCTGGCTTGTCCAGCACAGTCTCCAAGCGGGCAATCGGCGGCTGGCTGGTGGCGTCCACCTTGGCCTGCACGATCATTTTACGGCCGAACGCGGTCTTGGGCAGAACGCCCAATTCGAGGTACAGCATGAGGAACACCAGGGCCACCGCGGCGCCACTCGCGGCCAGGCCGCCGTTGAAGCCAAATTCCCGAAAGGACAGGATGCTGCCCGCCAGCAAGGCCAGCGTGCCGATCACGCCGGCAATGGCACCGGGCAGGAAAATTTCCGCTGCCAACAGCAGCGCCCCCGTCACGAAGAGCAACACAATGGCATTCATGAAGCAGTTTTTTGCACGATGAGGGCAAAATCCGTCCGCCCCCGCACAATGATGGCATCCCCGGCGTCCACGACGCCGACCTCAACGGTCGCCTCGAAGCGCCGGCCCGCGATCTCAACCTGTCCGCTGGGTCGCAGAACAGTCACGGCGACTCCACGCTGGCCGATCAGGTTGGCGATTTCATGGGCATCGCCCGGCGCGATGCCGGCAAACTGCGCGGTGCCCCCAATGGCCGAGCCTACGATCATCTTGTCCCACAGCCAGCCCTGGGGCAGATAGCGCAAGAGGACGATGCCCAGCCCGATGGACAAAACCAGCCCGTAGCCCAGGTTCGTCAGCGGTTGCACAAGGACGGCCCCCGAGAAATTCAGGGGATCATCGGGCCAAAAATCCGCCATGGCCCACACGAGGGAAACCAGCATCAAGCCCAGGCCAAGCAGCGCCGGCAGGGCCAGGCCCGGAAAGAAAAATATCTCCGCGGCCAGGAGCAAGAGACCAACGCTGAACAACAGTACCGGTTCGTGACCGGAAAGCCCGGCAACATAGTGCCCCAGAAAAACCACGAGCAGCAGCAGCACCCCAAGACCGGCGAAAATGCCGTGCGATGGCGCCTTGAATTCGATGAAGATCGCCAGCAGGCCAAGCCCGAGCAAAAGAGGCGAAAGCGCGTTCAGATACTGGGCGGCCCGCTCCGACCACGTGACCTCGAATTGCCTCACCGTGTAGCCGCCGGCCCCAAATTTGGCGGTCAACAAGGCCTCAATGTCCGCGGCTTTCCCGGCTCCGAGGAGGCTTTGGGGCGGCTCCCCATATTTCTCCAACGCCTCCGTGGCGGTCAGCGAGAGCAATTCCCCCTTGGGCTTCAGGACCTTGTCACCGATCTTGAGCTCGAAATCCTCATCAATCATGGCCGAAATGACCAAGCCACGGTAGCCCTTGCCTTCAGAACTGGCCCGCATCCGGGCACGGAGGTAACTGACGATTTTCTGCTTCATCGTCTTGTCGACGTCGCCCCCGGTGGAGAGCACCGGGGCGGCGGCGCCGATTACCCCGGCGGGCGCAAAATAGATTTCCCCCGTGGCCGCGGAAATGAAGGCTCCAGCCGACATGGCCTCCTTGTTGACGAACGTAATGGTACGGCCGGGAAATTTATCTAGCGCCTCCATGATCTCAAAGGTGACGTCCAACGCGCCGCCCGGAGTGTTCATGTCCAGCACCACCACGTCGGCCTTCTGCTCAATGGCTTCCTTGAGCCCGCGGCGCAGGATATAAAGGGTGGGCTTGTTGATCTCATCGCGCACGGGCAGGACATAGACCAAGGTTTTCTTGGCCGGGGCGCCCGAGGCCGGAACCGGGGCGGGATCAGCCGCGAAGGAGAATATCGCGGGGGCGAGGAGGAAGAACCAGATGCGGGCCAATCTGAACATGGACCGTCAATTTACCCGGTCACCGGCGGCACGCAAGCGTCCTCAGCTTATAATCTGCCCCTCCCTTTCAAATTTGGGCCGATCGAGATAATTTCTTATTTGGATTGGTACGCGGCGTCTTTCTGTTCTACCACATGGCTTATGGAACGCATCCCGTATCTCGGGCACACGATTTATAAATGGCAGGTGGGCAGCTCCTCCTTCCTGGCCCTGCCCGAATTGGGCGCACGTCTCATGAATTGGAATGTGACCCTGGGCGATGGCAGTGTGCGCGACATCATCTATTGGCCCGAAGCGGATAACCTGGATAACATTGCCAGCATCCGCGGCGGCAACCCGATCCTTTTCCCCTTCAGCGGGCGCAGCTACGACAAGGGCGAGATTCATCACTGGCGGGCCGACGACGGCCAACGCCGACCGATGCCCATGCATGGACTTGCCCGGCAGGGCACCTTCCGGACCACCCGGCTCGACGAGGGCGGGTTTTCCGCCCAATTCATGCCCGATGCCGCGGCTTTGGCCGCCTATCCGTATGACTACGAATTCGTGGTCAGCTACCGTTTCGACCCCGTAGGAATTTTCGTGGAGCTGCAACTGACCAACTTGGGCAGCCAGCCCATGCCCTGGTCGGCCGGCCATCATTTCTATTTCACCCTGCCGTGGAGCGCGGGTCGTACGCGGCGGGACTATATCCTTGAAACCACCGCCACCAAATACCTGCAGCGGGATGAGCAGGGCGGTCTTTTTGCCGGACCGCGGGTCGGCAGCCGGGAATCGCTGGGCAACAAGGATCTGGTCGACCTCATCCATAGCGGCCTGCGCCGCGATGTCTTCACGGTTACGGAGACCCCCTCCGGCAGCCGCCTGCTTTTCCGCAGCGGCATGGCCAACAGCAGCCCCCGCGATCTGGCCATTGTGACCTGGACCCAGGATGAAAAATCGCCCTTCTACTGCGTCGAGCCTTGGATGGGACCGCCGAATGCCGCTGAAACCAAAGTGGGGCTGCATCAGGTGGCTCCCGGCCAGACCCAAAAATTCTACGTCGAGATTACCTTGGGGTAGGAAGGACGGGAAGATCACCCCGGCACCGGCGGACGCGGCGCATTTCCATGGGGCGACGCGCCACCGGAGGGGCTATCCGGCGGATTTCTGGATGGTTGACGGATTTTTTCGTTACTTTTCCAACCCCTAGCACTCTAATTGAACCATGATACTTTCCGCAGGTTTTATTGAAGGCATCGGCGGCCCGGAGTTGATGATGATCATGTTCGTCGTCCTGCTGCTGTTTGGGGCCAACAAGCTGCCGGAACTGGCCAAGGGGCTGGGCAAGTCAGTGCGCGAATTCAAGAAAGCCGCCAGTGGCGTGGAGGAGGAAGTGCGCCGCGCCATGCAGGAGCCCGAGGAGCCCCAGCCCAAAAAATTTCCCGCCTATCCCCCCGTTGGCACCATCAAGCAAGCCAGTGCCGAGCCCGTTGTTCCACCGGAATCGACCCCTGACCCCGCGAAGCAAACGCCCCCGCCCCCCCCGCCCGCCGCTGGGTGATCAGTCGAAAATCGTACTGCGGTTGAAGCGCCACACGGCCAGCGTCATCACGCCCGCCGTTATGCCCAGCAATACGCCCACCGTGGGCAGGATGTCCCGCAACGGCTGTCCGGCCCACAACACCTGGGAAAATCCCTCCATCGCCCAGTAGACGAGGGTGAACTTGGCCATGGTTTGCATGAACTCCGGCATGAAACTGACCGGAAACCAAGCGCCCCCGGTCGCACTCATGGTGAGCACGAGGAATGTCGCCAGTCCATTCGCCGCAGCGGCAGTCGGGGAAATGGCCGCGATCAACATGCCAAAGGCGGTGCAAGCCGCAGCGGCGGCCGTGCAGATGACCAGCAGATTGCCCAGATGCCCCATCACGTCGATGCCGTACAACACCCGGCCTGCGAAAAACAACGCCGTGAGCTGCACCAGCCCCAAAATGACACCGTACAGGAAACGGCTCCAAAGCAGGTGGGTGCGTTGGGCAGGCGTCGAGAGCAAGCGCTGAAAAAGCCCGGCTTTTTTCTCGTCGAAAAATGCGGCCGCCGAGGCGCTCAGGGCGAACATCAGGAACATCATGGCCCAGCCGCCCACCACGCGGGTGGCCTCCGGGCTCTTAACATCCTTGCCGACGACCTGCTCCGTCTCGACTTTCACGATCCGGGAAAATAAGTCAGCCGAGTTGGCTGCGCTGGCCTTCGCCGCCGGATCCGCTGGAGCCGCGACCGCCCCCAGCCCGAATCCGCCGCTCGCGATGGCTTTTTTAGTCTCATCAGGATCACCGCCGAAAGCCCCGGTCACGGCGCTGGCTATCGCCGCGTTGAATTGATCCAGCCGGGCGTCACCCAGGAAATTTCGGGCCCGGCTTTGGAGCGACTGGCCCAGCAGTTGCGGGGCGCTGGTGAAGATCGTTTTCTGCAACAGGCCATTGACGGTCTGTGTTTCGATCTCATTGCGCGGATCAGACAGAATCTTGAGGTGCAGGCCCAACCCACTGGCCGGAATAAGATCGGCGGGGAGAATGACAGCGAAACGGAACTCCCGATTCCGGATCATGGGCCGCAGGTCAGACTCAGCCAGAGCTCGCTGGGTTTGGTCGGGATTGACGAACTGAGTCAGCACATGGAAGGACTTTTCCGCCCGCAAGGCCTCGACCAGCTTGGCCGCCGCCACATTGTCGCTTTGATTGACGACTGCCAGGCGGATGCCGGTGGGCCCGGTGTCCTTGCGATTCAGGCCAAATACCTGCCCGAAAATATAGATCAGGGCAATGGGCACCAGAAAGGTCAGCATGACGGCGGTCCGGTCGCGCAGGAAATTCGCGAAGTCCTTGCGGACAAGAGTCAGTATGATGCGCATCGGATGACTTATTCGCGGAGCGTGCGCCCCGTCAGGTGGAGAAATACACCCTCGAGGGTGGGACGTTCAGCGGCAAACAATCGCGATGATAATTGGTCCTCCTCAGCCAAGGCATAAAAGGCGGATGTCTTGAAGTCATTATGGGGCAGAAAATGATGGAGCCCCCCATCTGTCGTGATGGTACCATGCCCCACCAGTTTGGCGGCCAAGGCGGCCGTGACGGCTGTCGCCGGGAACGAGATGCCGTCCTTCATCGGCAGCTGGGCCAGCAACTCTTCCAGGGTGCCGAGGGCGTGAATCCGGCCATGATCGATGATGCCGATACGCGTGCAGAGGCGGGTCGCCTCCTCCATGTAGTGCGTCGAGTAGATCACGGTGAGGCCTTCGCGGGCCCGGGCCTCCAGAAAGTCAAAGATGGCGTTGCGCGACTGAGGGTCGATTCCGACCGTGGGTTCGTCGCAGAGCAGCAACTTGGGCCGGTGCAGCAGGGCCGCCACGAGGTTGAGTCGACGCTGCATGCCGCCGGAAAAGGTTTTGACCTGGTCGCGCCGGCGGTCCGTCAGTTGCACCGCCTCCAGCGCCTCCGCCACCCGGTGGCGCAGATTATCCCCCCGCAGACCATAAAGTTCGCCAAAGATCCGCAAATTCTGCTCGGCGCTGAGATCCTCATACAAGGCGATGGACTGGGGCACGAGCCCGAGATGGGCGCGAGCGCTGGGATCAGCCACCGATAGGCGCTGGCCATCCAGGGTGATCGTGCCGGCGTCCGGAGCCCTGAGCCCCGCCACCAGCGACATGAGCGTGGACTTGCCGGCTCCATTGGGCCCCAGCAGACCGAAAAACTCCCCGGCCCTGACCTGCAGGGAAACACCATTGAGTGCGGTGGCCGCGCCATAGCGTTTAACGACATCTTGAATGATCAGCATGGAAGGAATGCAATATTTGCGGCAGTGTGAATTGACCGGATATAAATACCACCACGAACATTTAGGCGGCGCCTCTCCTGCCCCCGGCTCGTTGCATCCCATTTGCGGGAAGGACCAATTTCATCTTCGCCGCATTTTACCTGCGGAGAAAACCGTCCATCGCGGCGAATAAAATTTCTTACTGTTCCGCACGAGATGTTTACACCGTACACTGCAACTTGGCACATGGGTTGCGTGTAAGTAATGCAACCAACCTTTAAACATGAAAACCAAGACCTTTCTTCTTCTTGCCGGACTCGTCGCCCTCACCGCGACTGCGAATGCTGACCAGAGCACCGCCGACTCAAACGTTGTTGTTCTGCCCACCTATGTGGTCCAGGCCCCGCGCCAACTGCCCGCGGAACAGCAGATCAACACCAGTCTCAATGAACTGCGCCAGCAGGCCAAGACTCCGGTGTTCATCTCCACCGAATTGCCGCTGTTCACCGGGTACTTCGCCCAGCAGGCCAATGCGGCGAAAGTCTCCCGCCACGTCCGCGTCGCGAAATCATAATTTGGTAGTTCAGACTGTTCTTTGCTAGAGAGTGTGTGTGAAAAGCCCGCCCTGAAAGGGGCGGGTTTTTTTGTCGCCCAGACCCGCGGGCTGATGACACTGGCGGGCATGCCGGAAACAAGCCCGCAGCAGCCAGTGGCCATCCCCATCACGGGGGAACTGGACCTGCACACGTTTCGTCCCGCTGAAATCAGCAACCTGTTGGAGGATTACTTCATCGAATGTCTGAAGCGCGGCCGGCACCGCGTGCGGGTGGTGCATGGCAAGGGCACCGGGACGCTCCGGACCACCGTGCATACCCACCTGCGGCGATCAGCCATGGTTGCCAGCTTTGGTCCGGGAGATGAATCCTCCGGTGACTGGGGCGCGACGGTGGTTACACTCAAAGCCGCCAAGCCCCAGTAAACCGGCGCCATGGCCGAGCGCGGGAGGGTGCGAGCCGTTGCTACCGCTCATCCATTTATGCGGCCGCCGGTCATTCCGCGTTTGTACTTTCCCTCGGTCTTTCCCAAGTTGGCGCCATGAGCACAACACTCCTCTACGCGCTGATCATGGCCATTGGTCAGATCGTCCTTACTTTGGTAAGCTTCTTTCTCGGCTACCAGACCGACAAGATCAACCAAGGCACCTGGTTCAACTTTGTGCCGCTGGTCTATGCGATTGTAATCTACTGGCTGGCGATCAAGGCGGTGCGCGAGGAAGATGCGGGGAAATATCTGACCTACGGCAAGGGCGTGGGTACAGGGGTAATGATCGCGGTGTACTCGGGACTGATCGGCTCCATTTATGCCTACGTTCACTTCACCTTCGTGAATCCCAATTTTATTGATTACTTGATTGAAGCTTCCCGGGTCAAATGGGCGGCGGTCAACATGAGCGATGCCCAGATGGAGGGAGCGGAAAAGGGCATGCGCATGTTTACCAAACCCATCATCCAATCTGTGTTCGGCTTCGTTGCCACGATTGTGATGGGCCTGATCATCTCCTTGATCATGGCCGCGATTCTGAAGCGCAATCCGCCCGACGAGGACGCGCCGGTCACCTAAAAGAAAAAGAGGCCGCAGGCTGCGGCCCCATCTGGCCGGGCCCAAATTGCAGCCCGGTCGTTTGGACGTGCGCGTTACAGTGACCTGAGGGCAGGATCCATCGGGCGCTCCCGTTCAGGCCCGAACTGCTGGTGGATCTTGGTTTTGGCCGGCCCAGGAGGCAGGGGCACCGTCTCAGGTTTGAAATCGCTGTCCACCTCGACGTTGAAGGTATCCTGCTCCAGTCGGCTGAGTCGCTTCATGACCTCGGGCGGCAGTTTGGCGCGCTCCTCCTCGGTGTTGATGGAACCCTGATAGGTCACGTCACCCTTGGCATTCTTCACCGTCAGATTGCGCTGGTCATTCTCGACCTTGATATCGATGGAGCCGTCATCATCCGAATAGGAAATGTTGCTCTTGGGCAGATCGACGATGGTCGAGCCCTTGCCGGACCGGGTGATGATGTGCATGCCGGGACCCGACATGACGTTCCCCCGCTCCCGGCCAATCATGCGCAAGACTTCCCGGGCATGCTCCGGATCCATCCCCGGCAGTCCGTGCAATGATTCTAAGCCGCCCGGACCTTCATTGCCGAGCATCTGATTCCAATTCATGTCGCCCGGCCCGCCATGCTGGAAAATAAAGGCCGGGCCGCCCTTGGGCACCTCCCGGGTGCCCAGTTTAACCTTCACGCTGGTTTCTTTTCCCCCGCGCACGAGCACCAGTTTCACCTCGTCGCCGTCCTTGTGCGCCCGGACCAGCACGCCCAGTTGCGGCATGTTGACCAGGAGCTGATCGTCCAGCTTGGTCAGCACATCGTCCGGTTGCAGCACTCCGGCCGCCGGACTTTTCTCCATGACCTGCGTGACCACGAGACCGGAGTCGCGGGCCAGACCGAGTTGGGCGCCCAGGGTGCGACCGGCGGGAGCCGTCTCCACGCCCAGATAGGTCACCTGTTCCTTTTCCCCGCCGCCTTCACGCTTGTTGATGATAATGCGGTGCGGCGAAGCATCGGCCTCGACGCGACGGATGATGACTTCCTTTTGGGCCCAGGCGATGGGAGCCACGGCCGAGAGGGCCAGAGCCGAGAGCAGATATTTCTGATATGTTTTCATGAGGGATGGGGGTTGGAGGGATGGATTAAAATTCAGTTCAAAGTGGCGGATACCAGGCGGATTTCATCACGGGGCACGCTCCAGCGCAGCGACGCATTGGTCGTGGGATTCTTCCAGGTGTAGGTATCAAGATAGCGGGCCCGGACGCGACGTGTCAGGGTGGCATCGGAAGTATTAACGGGGCCTTCGTCCTTAAGTTCGTATAGCACATTGGTGGCCGCGATGGGGTGGTAGTGATCGCGGGCAGTATCCATGATCGGAGCCGCGGCAATCATCGGCGCGGTCGCAGGGTCTGAAATCGGCTGCGGCTGCAGCCTGACCCGCAACAGGCCCGCTGTGACCACGAGGGCCACGGCAGCGGCCAGCCCCGCCACGCGCCAGGCGGACCACTTCCAGGAAGCAAGGTTCGTACTGGTGGTGTAACGCCGCGACTTCACCACGGGGGTCTCTGCTCCGGTGGCCAGGTCCGCCTCGAGGCGATGCA
>SESH01007177.1_pt1 | contig 22402 bp, 21 predicted proteins | sample 3171561 | NCBI WGS metagenome assembly SESH01 (sample SAMN10866947, study PRJNA518727) | freshwater metagenome | biome: subpolar coniferous forest; feature: holomictic lake; material: water; isolation source: holomictic Lake 442 2011 16.5 m and 2014 13 m | place: Canada: near Kenora, Ontario
TGCAGCTGCTCGAGGATCTCTACGAGCAGGGCAATACCATCATCGTTGTCACCCATGAGGAAGACATCGCCCGCCACGCCCGCCGCATCGTGCGGCTGCGGGACGGCCTGATCGAAAGCGACGTCCGCCAAGCGTAGAATTTTCGATTTTAAATTCTCGATTCTCGATTTCAGTCATGACCGAAAAAGAACTCAAGGAACGGACTAAGACTTTTGCCCTGCGAGTGCTAAAGTTGATCGATTCGTTGCCGGAGGCGCGCTCTGGTCGTGTTTTGGCTGGTCAACTGGGACGTTCTGGTACCTCCGTGGGCGCCAATTACCGGGCCGCGTGCCGATCGCGATCGGCAGCCGAAATGATTTCAAAGATTTCAGTCGTGGAAGAGGAGGCGGATGAATCCGCCTTCTGGTTGGAATTGCTGTCGGAGCACGGCTTGGTTTCGCCGGAGAAAATAGTTTCGCTCCATCGCGAAGCCGGCGAGTTGACGGCTATCATGGTAGCTTCGCGCAAGACGATGCTCGACCGGAATCGAGAATCGAAAATCCAAAATCGAAAATAATCATGCAGCGCCTCCTCAACGAGTTTATCGAGTCCTTCCGGATCGCGCTCACGCAGATCCGGGCAAACAAGATGCGCTCCATCCTCACGGCCCTCGGTGTCATTATCGGCATCGTGGCCGTCACCCTGATGGGCACGGCCATCCGCGGCATCGACACCGGGTTCCAGAACAGCCTCGCCATGCTCGGGGAGGACGTGCTGTACGTGCAGAAATGGCCGTGGGGTCCGGTGGAGGATTGGTGGAACTACAACAATCGGCCCAATCTGGTTCCCCGGGACGCCGATAAGCTCAACCGCATCATCGCTGGCACACCCAACAGTCTCCTCGACATCGCCGTCCCGGTGGTTGGCCGCGGGGCCCCGGTGAAATTCGAGGACAACAAGGTCAACAATGTCTTTACCATCGGCACCACGGCCGACTATGTGCGGATCAACAGCGTCGAGTACCAGGAAGGCCGCTTGTTCAACGATACCGAGGCGGGTGCCGCCCGGGAGGTCTGTGTGCTGGGCTTCGATGTGGCGGAGGCCCTGTTCCCGGGCCGCTCGTCCCTTGACCAGACCGTGATCATCGGCGGGCATCCCTTCTTGGTCGTCGGCGTGTTTGCCAAGCAGGGTGAATTCCTCGGGCTGTTCAGCTTCGACAACCAGGTCGTGCTGCCCCTGGCCGCGTACCAGAAATATTTCAGCATCCGCCGGGGCGCGGAACTGCGGGTCAAGGTTAAGGACAAGACCCAGCTCATGGCGGCCAAGGAGGAACTGATTGGGGCGATGCGCCGGGTCCGCGGGCAGCTGCCGGGCGAGCGGGACAATTTCACCATCAACGAGCAGCAGGCCTTCAAGGCGCAGCTCGACCCGGTGAAGTCGGGCATCGCGATGGCGGGCCTCTTCATCACTGGGCTTTCACTCTTTGTCGGGGCCATCGGCATCATGAACATCACCTTTGTCAGCGTGAAGGAGCGCACGAAGGAAATCGGCACGCGCAAGGCCCTCGGGGCCCGTCGTCGCAGCATTCTGCTGCAGTTCCTCATCGAGGCCGTCTCCATCTGCCTCATCGGCGGCGCGGCCGGCATGGTCGTGTCCTTCGGTCTTTTCATGGTCGTGCGGCAGGCGGCCCCCAGCTTTCCCGTGGAATTCTCCCCCGACCTCGTGCTGGTCAGCATGCTAGTGTCCGTCGTCACCGGCATCGTCTCCGGCTTTCTGCCTGCCTACGGCGCCTCGCGGCTCGATCCGGTGGTGGCGCTGCGCTATGAATAAGATCCGCCTGTCGGAAATCCTGCGCATGGCCCTGGGCTCGCTGGGGGTGAACAAGCTGCGCTCGTTTCTCACGATGTCCGGCATCACGATCGGCGTGTTCTCCGTCATCGGGGTCATGACCGCCGTGGGGGCGTTGCGCAATTCCATCGAGACGGGCCTCAGTTTCCTGGGGACCAACATGTTCCAGTTCGCCAAGTTTCCAATCACCGGCGGCGGCGACGGGGCGCAGCGGCGGCGCTATCAGCTGCGCCGGGATATCACGCTGGACCAGGCCATGCGTTACCAGCAGCTCATGGCCGGGCACTCCGACGTGATCTGCCTCAAGATCTTTGACCAGACCGGGGGCGGGCAGGCCGTCTACAATGGCCGCAAGACCACGCCCGGCCTGACCTTTGGCGGCACCAATGAGCATTTTCTCGCCGCCAACCAGTATAACATCGACCAAGGCCGCAATTTCACGGCCGACGACGTGGAACTCGCCCGGCCGGTGTGCCTCATTGGCCAGGGCATTGTCAAAAAACTTTTTCCCTCGGAGGTTCCGCTGGGCAAGGTCATCAAGATCAAGGAACGCACCTACACCGTCATCGGCGTATTTGCAGAGAAGGGGAGCATGTTTGGCAACAGCCAGGACGACACGGTCATGGTGCCACTCACCCGTTACCTGAATGATTTCGGCAGCGAGCACGTGACGATCAACATCGCGACCCAGGCCCCGAGCCAACTCTACTACAACGACACGATCGAGAAGGCCATCACCGCCATGCGGATCGTGCGCAACCTCAAGCCCGAGCAGGACAATGATTTTGAGCTCTATTCCAACGACTCCCTGATCGGCGCGTTTGCCAAGGTCGCGGACGTCGTGGCGGCCGGTTCCTTCGTGATCAGCGGCATCGCGCTGCTGGCGGCCGGTGTCGGCATCATGAACATCATGCTGGTCAGCGTCACCGAACGCACCAAGGAGATCGGCATCCGCAAATCCATCGGGGCGCGGAAGAACAACATCTTGATCCAGTTTCTCATCGAGGCGGTCGCCATTTCGCTCGCCGGCGGCGTCATGGGCATTCTGCTGGGCGTGCTCGGCGGTAACGGCGTCGCCATGATGCTGAATGCCACCGCGGTCTTTCCGTGGGACTGGGCGCTGATCGGGCTGCTGGTCTGCTCGGGCATCGGCGTGGGCTTCGGCTTTTACCCGGCGTGGAAGGCCGCCTCCCTCGATCCGATCGAGGCGCTGCGTTACGAGTAAGCCTAAACTGCTGGACCCCAGTCCCAAGACGATTCCAGGGGTGATGCATCGCCCAGGGCGGCCGGCAATCCGATTGACTCGAGCAGCAATCGATCTACGTATTATTCAATGAAATCTACAATAAGTGTCACCGAGGGGCAGATTTCCTTCCCCGCCTTGGTGAAAGCGGCGGAAAAGGGGAGAATCATGACCGTCACGCGTCATGACGAACCAGTCGCCTGCATGATCGGCCACGAGCGCATGAGCGCTATTGCGGAAACGCTGGAAATCATGGGCAACGCCGCCGCGATGCACGCAATCGCGGAACATCAGGCCGGCCGGACCCAGTTCGGGAAGATCGACGATATCCCCGAATGAGCCTGACGGTTCGCCTGTCAATACAAGTGGTCGAGTACGCCCGGCGGCTGGCCCCAGAGCCGCGGCGGACCGTGAAAAAGGCACTGGTCGATTTGCGCTTTGAACGCGGAGATATCCGGGCGCTCGAAGGCAGCCTGGTGGGATATTATCGGCTTCGCGTTGGGTCACGTCGGCTCATTTTCAACTACGCGGCCGACGGCAACATCGAGGTCGTCTTCATCGAGGACCGGAACCTGGTCTATGAGGTGTTTGAGGCCCACTTCATCAAGCGGCTCAAATCGTAGGTGTTCATCCCGGCTGAATGCCGTAGTTAGACGGTTGGTTTACTGGAACACTGCGCCGCCGAGGAGTTTCTCGCCGTCGTAGAGAGCCATGATTTGGCCGGACGCGAGCGCTCGCTGGGGTTGGGTAAATTTTATCAGGGCCGTGGACGGCTCATCCGGGCTATATTCGATCGCCACCCGGGGATCGCGATATCGGACCCTGCATTCAAGGCGGCGGGCGGTGGGGATCGGCTCGCCGATAAAGCTGAGGCTGTGCACGCGGCATTCACTCGTCCACAGACCGGGAGCCAGCGGGCCGTCGAAGGCGACGAGCAGCGCATGGTCGCCGGGGCGCTTGCCCGTGACGACGTAGGCCTGGTCGTCGGTGTTGGACGGGATGCGGATCCCCCGGCGCTGCCCGATGGTGAAATAGTGCAGCCCCCGGTGTTCGCCGATGATCTGGCCATCGGTGGCGCGCACGATCGGGCCCGGCTGCTCCGGCACATAGGCCTTGAGGAAATCCTCCATCTTCACTTCGCCGATGAAGCAGATGCCCTGGCTGTCCTTCTTGGTCGCGGTCGCCAGTTTCGCCTCGGCGGCCAGTCGCCGCAGCTCGGGCTTGGGCAGGTGGCCGATCGGGAAGCGGGCGAAGCGGAGCTGCTCCTGCGTGAGCAGGGCGAGGAAGTAGGACTGGTCCTTGTTCTTGTCGAGGCCCTCAAGCAGCGAGAAAGTGGGTGGAATACGGCCACTGTCCTCCACCCGGCGCGCATAATGTCCCGTCGCCAGGGCGGCAAAACCCTCGGTCCGCGCATACTGGGCGAACACGCCGAATTTCACCCGGCTGTTGCACATGACGTCGGGGTTGGGGGTCAGGCCGCGCTGGTAGCCGTCGAGCAGGTAATCCACCACCAGCCGGCGGTAGTCGTCCATGAGGTTGACCACCCGGAACTCGATGCCAAGCTGATCGGCCACGGCCCGGGCGTCCTCGATATCCTGCATCCACGGACAATGCCCGATGACCTTGTCCTCATTGATCCAGTTCTTCATGTAGGCCCCCACCACCTCAAAGCCCTGCTGCTGGAGGAGGAGGGCGGCGACACTGCTGTCGACGCCGCCGGACATGGCGACTAGGATGCGTTCCACCCCGACAAGCAGTTCGCCCGGCGGGGGATTTGTCAACCCGGGGCGCGGGATCGTTAATGATCAGCAGGGTCTCATCGCATTTTCCGGCCGGATGGCATCCTGATGCTTTACAGGCTGGGCCGGGGGAGTACGCTTGGCTGATGCGTCTATCACTGGCTGGGTATTTGCTTTTGGCCGCGACCTGTGTCGCCCAGGTTACTCCCCCTTCGCCGAAGCCGGTGCGGCCCTATGCGGAGGTGGAGCATGTGGTCATCATCAGCATGGACGGCATGCGACCGGACCGGCTGCTGCTGGCCAACATGCCCACAGTCCGGGGGATGATCGCCCGGGGCGCCTACAGTTTCTGGGCCAAAACCACGGCCGTCTCCATCACGCTCCCGTCGCACACCAGCATGCTGACCGGAGTGACCCCGCGCAAACACGGGATTGAGTGGAACAGGGAATTGCCGCTCAAGGAACCGGTCTATCCGAATTTCCCGACCATTTTTGAGATGGCCCGCCGCGTGGGCTGCACCACCGCCATGGCGGCGGGCAAAGCGAAATTTGATACGCTCAACAAACCCGGAACCGTCAATTATGTCCGCCTGCCCTCGATCAAGGACGATCTGGACGATGAGAATTCAACGGCCGCGGCGGAAAAAATGATTCTCGAACACAAGCCTGACCTGCTCTTCGTCCACCTGCCCGAGGTTGATGTGGCCGGACATGCCTTTGGGTGGGCTTCCGCGGAGCAGTTCGCCGCCATCGAGCGGACGGACACGTATCTCCGGCGCATACTCGACGCCCTGGCGGCCGCCGGCATCGCCGAGCGCACGGTCGTGATCCTGACCGCTGACCACGGCGGCGCCGGCAAAACCCACGGGCCCGATGATCCGCGCAGCCGGCATATTCCCTGGATCATGACGGGACCGCCCGTGAAGCATGGCGACCTGACGGCGGATGCGGACCTCGTGATCAACACCGAGGATACCTGTGCGACGGCCTGCTACCTGCTGGGGTTGTCCCAATTGCCCTATTTCGACGGCCGGCCCGTGCTGGCAGCTTTTGTCAATCCGCCCAAGCCTTGATGACGCGCCCTCCATTTTCCGCCGAATACGCCCACCGCATCATCCGGGCGTGGCTGATGTCGGCCTCAACCGGGGTGATTGAGCTCGATGGGGATTGGACCGGGGACTCGCTGCCGCTGCTTGCGCCAGGGGACAAGGCCTTTGCCTTTGCCGATTTTGGCCCCGCCGCCCCGTCGCTTTACGCGGACGAGGCGGCCTATTACGTGGATGAGGCGGGGCAGCTGGTCTTCGTGCTGGACCCCGATGAGCACAGCTGGGTGAACTTTGGCACCATGCCGGTCTATGTGGCCGGTGATTTCAACGGCTGGGGGGCCGCGGTGGGTAAGCCCGAATGGTGCCTGCAACCCAGCCAGCTCAACGGCCGTCCCGTCTGGCTGGTCCGGACCCCGGCGTCCCCGCTGTTAACCAACCCGCCGCAGCAGTTCAAGTTCGTCACGGGCGACAACCACTGGATCGACCTGCCCCGCGATGCGAGCAACTTGGTGCCGGACGGCAAGAATCACTTCAATCGCGCCATCTACCCCCAGCGGACCGGCCGCAATTTGTTCCAGTTTACCACCACGCAGCCGGTGCTGCTGAACCAGACCTATTCGGTGGTCCATGTGCGCGATGGCGGCCAGGCGCCGAAGACCCGGCTGCGGTTGGGGAAGTTTTTCCACGAGATGCGCAGCGCCCTGCCGCTCGGCGCGCTGGTGCGCAAGGGCGAGACCACGTTCCGGCTCTTCGCCCCGCGGGCCCGGCATGTGCGGCTGTTCGTCTGCGAGCAACTGGCGGAGCAGGACAAGGCCTTCTGTTACGAATTGGACCGCCGGGAGGAGGACGGCACCTGGCGGGGCGTGTGGGAGGCCCACCTCGACCGCAATCTGCACCAGTGGTATTACTGGTACTCGGTGAGCGGCCCGCACGATGTGTTCGGCCATTTTCATCCCAGCCAGAAAATCCTGGACCCTTACGCCCAGGCCGCCGTCAGCGGCGTCGGGCCGGGCATCGTGCTGGATCCGGCGTGGGTCGGACGCGGCGACCGCACCTTTACCACGCCGGCCTGGCAGGACCTCGTCATGGCGGAGGCCCACGTGCGCGACCTGGTGGCGCTGGCCCCGCTGCCCCTGAGCGCCGAGGAGCGCCTGGGCTTCGCCGGCCTGACCAAGTGGGTCGACCAGCCGGACTTCTACCTGAAAAAACTCGGCGTGAACGCCGTGGAACTGCAACCGGTGCACGAGAACGACGCCCGGACCCGCCAGGAATATCACTGGGGCTACATGACGACCAATTTCTTCGCCCCGGCCAGCAGCTACGGCCTGGACGCGGCGAAGGCCTCAGCCGTGAAGGAATTGCAGGCCCTGGTGGCGGCCTTTCACCGGCAGGGCATGGCGGTCATCATCGACGTGGTCTACAATCACACCGGTGAACCGGCGCACCTGCTGTTCATCGACAAGCTCTACTACTTCGAGCTCGATGATTACGGGGCGCTGACGAATTTGAGCGGCTGCGGCAACGACCTGCGGTGCCGCTCGGCCATGACCACCCGGCTCATTTGCGACAGCCTCATCCACCTGATCGAGACCTATGGGGTTGATGGTTTCCGCTTCGACCTGGCCGAACTGATCGGGGTCGACGTGCTGCGGGAAATCGAAGTGGCGGTCAAGCAGGTCAAGCCCGATGTCATTTTGATTGCCGAGCCCTGGAGTTTTCGCGGCCACATCGCCGCCGCGCTGCGGCCCACGGGCTATGCGTCATGGAACGACGGCTACCGGAACTTCCTGCGCGAATACGTGCACGGCCGGGGTCCGGCGGACCGGATGGAGTACTATCTCAAGGGTTCGCCATGGCACTTTGCCTACTGGCCGGCCCAGACGGTCAACTACACGGAGTCACACGACGACCAGGTGTGGATCGACCTGATTACGGAAAACGGCAACCACAACGGCTATCATCCGACGCAGAACGACCGGCAACGCACCCACCTGATGGCGGCCATCCTGTTCGCCTCGGTCGGCATCCCGCTGCTGGCCTCGGGCCAGGATTTCCTGCGCACCAAGCACAGCGTGAGCAACACCTACCAGCGCGGTGACCTCAACGCCCTCGACTACCACCGGCTGGGGCGCTTCCCCGCGACGCATGCCTATTTTGCCGACTGGATTGAGTTCCGGCGGTCGGAGCGGGGGAGGTTGCTGCGCCAGTGGTCGCGGCCGAGCGAGGGTTTCTTCAAGTGCATTCCGCAAAAGGGCGGACCGGGCTTGGTGGCCATTTATAATGCGGATGGCAGCCAGGGGCCGGGCCGGCTGATGTTTGCGGTCAATCCTCACACGGAGGATATCACCATCCCCTTGGGCGAGTTTGCGGAATGGGGCTGGCAGCAGGTGGCCGACCACGAATGCTTCTACACCGCCGGGCGTCGGGCGCCGCGGGTGGCGGTCATCACCGATCTGTTTATCCCGGCCCTCGGTTGCGGCTTATGGCAGATGGAGTGAGCTGATTTCCCCGAGGGAGTCCGCATTTCTTGCCCAAAAGCGGTCCTCCATTAATATGGCACGCATCTCGCTTGCCATGGCTATGCACCTGCTTTTCATAGCGGGTACCTGCCGGCATTTCTGCCGGTCGGTTCCAACGATCATAACCCACCACCCACATGGCAGTTAAAGTAGCAATCAATGGTTTCGGCCGCATCGGCCGCCTCGTTTTCCGCGCCCTCGTTGAGCAGGGCCTCCTTGGCACGACCCTCGATGTCGTTGCCGTTGGCGATATCGTTCCGGCCGACAATCTGGCCTACCTGCTGAAGTATGACTCCACCCAGGGTCGCTTTGCGGGCACGGTCACATCCAAGAAGTCCTCGCCGGACAAGGCGGAGGACGACGTCCTGGTGGTCAACGGCAAGGACATTTTGGTGGTCTCCGCCAAGTCCCCCGCCGAATTGCCCTGGGCCAAGCTGGGTGTCCAACTCGTCATCGAGTCCACGGGTCTGTTCACCGAGGCTGAGAAGGCCAAGGGTCACATCACCGCCGGGGCCAAGAAGGTCATCATTTCCGCCCCGGCCAAGGGCGAGGACATCACCGTCGTCCTGGGCGTGAACGACGACAAGCTCGACCTGAGCAAGCACAGCATCATTTCCAACGCCTCCTGCACCACGAACTGCCTCGCGCCGGTCGTGCACGTGCTCCTGAAGGAAGGCTTCGGCATCGAGGAAGGCCTCATGACGACCATCCACTCCTACACCGCCACGCAGAAGACCGTGGACGGCCCGTCCAAGAAGGACTGGAAGGGCGGCCGCACCGCGGCCCAGAACATCATCCCGGCCAGCACCGGCGCCGCGAAGGCCACCGCCCTCGTGTGCCCCGAGGTCAAGGGCAAGCTCACCGGCATGTCCTTCCGCGTGCCGACCCCGACCGTCTCCGTCGTCGACCTCACGGTCAAGACCACGAAGGAAACCTCCTACAAGGAGATCTGCGCGGCCATGCAGAAGGCCTCCGAGACCTACCTGAAGGGCATCCTCGAGTACACGACCGACGAGGTCGTCTCCTCGGACTTCATCCACTGCAAGGCCTCGTCGATCTTCGACGCCGGCTCCGGCATCGAGCTCAACAGCAAGTTCTTCAAGCTCGTCAGCTGGTATGACAACGAGTGGGGCTATTCCAACCGCGTCGTCGAGCTGACCCAGAAGATCGCCGCGAAGTTGTAAGGCGGCGCAACGCCGTCCAGTAGCGAGTAGAGAGTAGCGAGGAGCGAGCATCACGCAGCGCACCGCCACTCCTACTCGCTTTTTATTTCCGAGCCCGAATCTACTCACTACTCGCTACCCGCTACGCACTACTTCCGCCGCTCCCATGTCCAAATTCAAATCCATCCGCGATCTCTCCCTGGCCGGCCAACGCGTGTTCATCCGCGTCGACTTCAATGTGCCGCAGGACAAGGCCACCGGGGCCATCACCAACAACCAGCGCATCGCCGCCGCGCTGCCGACGATCAAGTACGCCCTGGCCCAAGGCGCCGCCGTCGTTCTCGCCAGCCACCTCGGCCGCCCGGATGGCAAGGTCATCGCCAAGTTCTCCCTCAAGCCCGTCGCGGTCGAGCTCGAGAAGCTCCTCGGCCAGCCCGTTATGTTTCTCGATGACTGCGTCGGTCCGGCGGTCGAGGCCGCCTGCGCACCCGGGGCCCTGAAGTCCGGCCAGGTCGTGCTGTTGGAAAACCTCCGCTTCCACATTGAGGAAGAGGGCAAGGTGAAGGAGAAGCAGGCCGATGGCACCGAGAAATCCATCAAGGCCGACCCGCAGGCCGTCACGGCCTTTCGCGCCTCGCTCTCCAAGCTCGCCGATGTCTACGTCAATGACGCTTTCGGCACCGCCCACCGCGCCCACAGCTCGATGGTCGGCGTGGTCCTCAAGGAAAAGGCCGCCGGGTTCCTCATGGAAGCCGAGCTCAAGGCATTCGCCAAGGTCATCGACGCCCCGACGCGTCCGCTGCTCGCCATTCTGGGCGGGGCCAAGATCGCCGACAAGATTCCGCTCATCAACAACCTCCTCGAAAAGGCCGACGAGGTCATCATCGGCGGCGGCATGTCCTTCACTTTCAAAAAAGTGCTCGAGGGCATGGAAATCGGCAATTCTCTCTTCGATGCCGAAGGCGCCAAGATCGCCCGGGAACTCTTCGACAAGGCCAAGGCCAAGGGGGTGAAGATCACGCTTCCCGTGGACTTTGTCATCGCCGACCGTTTCCCCGGCTCATCCGCCGACATTGCAGCCGTGCAAACCGGCGTGGCGGATGACAAGTCGGGTATTCCCGCCGGCTGGATGGGCCTCGACTCGGGGCCCAAGTCGCGGGAGCTGTTCGCCCAGGCGATCGGCCGGGCCAAGACCATCATCTGGAACGGGCCTCCCGGCGTGTTTGAGGTGGAGAAGTTCGCCGAGGGCACCAAGGCCATGGCGGCGGCGTTCGCCCAGGCGACCGCAGCCGGCGCGGTCACCGTGGTCGGCGGCGGCGACACCGCCACCGCGGCCAAGAAGTGCAAGATCATCGACCGGGTCACGCACTGCTCCACCGGCGGCGGCGCCAGCCTCGAACTCCTCGAAGGCAAGGTGCTGCCGGGCGTGGCATTCCTTGAAAAATAAAATTGTAGGTCGGGCTTTACGCCCGACAATCAGTCGGGGATAAACCCCGACCTACCCAAAACACCATGAACCTCCGCAAAAAACTCATCGCCGGCAACTGGAAGATGAACAAGACGGCCGCCGATGGCTTGGCCCTCGCCCGTGATCTCAGCGCCGAGCTCGGCCGGGAGACGTCCGTGGACGTCGTGCTCTGCCCGCCCTTCACGGCGCTGGAAAGCGTCGCCCATGCGCTGGAGGGCTCCGCCCTGAAGCTGGGGGCGCAGAACATGCACGCCGAGAAAAACGGGGCCTTCACCGGCGAGGTTTCCGCTGAGATGCTGCGGGCCCTTTTCGTCACCCACGTCATTTTGGGCCACAGCGAGCGCCGCACGTATTTCGGGGAGACGGATATCTTCATCAACAAGAAGGTGCTCGGGGCCCTGGCCAACGAGCTGAAGCCGATCCTGTGCGTGGGCGAGACGCTCGCCGAGCGCGAGGCGGGCACCACGCTGGCCGTCATCCAGCGGCAGCTCGAGGGCGGGCTGCAGGGCGTGACCAAGGAGCAGATCACCTCCACCGTCATCGCCTATGAGCCCGTCTGGGCCATCGGCACCGGCAAGGTGGCCTCCACGGCGCAGGCGCAGGAAGTGCATGCCTTCATCCGGGATTTGCTGACCAAGCTTTACGGCGCCCCGCTGGCCCAGAAGGTGCGCATCCTGTACGGCGGCTCCATGAAGCCGGCCAATGCCGCCGAATTGCTGGCCGAAAAGGATATCGACGGTGGGCTCATCGGCGGGGCTGCGCTGGAAGCCAAGTCTTTCATCGACCTCGTGAAGGCGGCCGTTGCGGCCAGCTGAGGCGCCGCCCGTGCGCCCCGTTCGGCTGCGCTGCTTTGCGGGCTTGCCGAAAGGTTTGCTCCTTGGCATGGGAACCGTGTGAAGCAGCGCTTTCTCCGCTTTTTCTGTTTCCTGCTGCTGTGCCGGGGAACTGCCCTGCAGGCGGAGTATCTGTTCAGCGCCGTCGAATGGTCGTTTGAGGTGCAGTTTGCCGCCGAGCCCCAGCACGACATCATTCTCACGCCGTCCCCGGAGGGGGACGTCAAGGCCACGCGCTATTTCCATGAAAAGGCCGGCGAGCATTACCTGCTCATCCGCTTTGTCTATCCGCTGGCGCTGCCCCCGGGGTCGGAGACCGGACTGTACGACAAGTCCCGCCAGGAGCTGATGCGCTCACGTCCCGGTCAGGTGCGCACCCATGAAAAATATCAGCTCGGACCCTACGAGGGGGAACGGGTGGTCATCGCCCAGCCCCGGGAAAAATCCCTGCGCGAGCTGCGGCTGATCGTGATCGGCTCCTCCCTCTATGTGCTCAGTGCGGAATGGCCGGCGCAAAGCGACGGGGCGACGCGGGCCGCGGCCTTCTTCGGCAGCGTCAAGCTCCGGCCGGATTGCGAGGAACCGCGCCTGGTGGAGGACCGCGAGCGGTGGCGGGAGTTTACCATTGGCAATTTCAAGGTGAAGTACGATGCCCTGCGCTGGTATCGCGATCCCGCCGACCAGGAGCCGGGCATCTTCAATTTTCTGCGGGTCGACAAGCTGGCGGAGGCCCAGTTCATCGCCGAGGAGCATCCGGTCGATGGCGGCGATATCGAGAAGGCCGTGCTTGCCACGGCGCTCGAGGGGGCCACGAGCGTGCGGGTCCAGAAACGCGGCAAGAAACTCCGCGGGACGGTCCAGGTGGTCGACCTGGAGTTTGCCGAGACCGTGGAGAATGCCACCTACATCAACCACGGCTACTTCTACAGCGGGGCCGAGGGCACCGTGCAGCTGCGCGGGTGGGCCAAGGATCGGGATTACCACGACGCATCCGGCGACATCGGCGAATTGCTCGATGGGCTGGTGATTGGCCCCAAGGGCGGCACGCTGTCGAGCGGTCGCTGAGCCGCTAGCGCAGGCGGGCGGCCATATGGTCGACCAGCGCGCTGAGGAAGGCCCGATTGCCGGGCAGCTGGCTGAGGGCGGCCCGGGCGCTCTCGGATTGGGCCGTGGCGTAGCGGCGGGAGGCCTCCAGGCCATGCAGCTTGACGTAGGTGGTCTTGTCCGCCCGGGCGTCCTTCCCGGCGGTCTTGCCCAGCGTCGCCGTGTCGGCGGTGGCATCGAGGATGTCGTCCACAATCTGGAACGCGAGGCCGAGGGGCCGGCCGGCGCGGCGGAGCGTGGCCAGCTGGTCCGGGGTGGCGCCCCCGCACAGACCGCCGGCGACCAGGGCGGCCGTGATCATCGCCGCCGTCTTGTTCAGGTGGATGAATTCAAGCTCCTCGGCGGTGGCGTTGGATTTTTTCTCCGCCAGGAGATCCTCCATCTGCCCGCCGATCAGCTGCTCGCTGCCGGCGGCCTCCGCGATTTCCCTGGTGAGGGCGGTGCACAATTCAGGGGTGTCGGCGTAATGGCGGCCGATCAGCTGGAAGGCGAGGGTCAGCAGGGCGTCGCCGGCCAGAAGGGCCGTGGCCTCGTCGAATTGCCGGTGGGCGGTCGGGCGGCCACGGCGGAGGTCATCATTGTCCATGCAGGGCAGGTCGTCATGGATGAGCGAATAGGTGTGGAGGCACTCGAGGGCGACCGCGGCGGGCAGCGGATCGGCTGCCCGGTCGCTGTTGCCCAAGGTATCAGCCACGGCCAGGACCAGGACGGGACGGAGGCGCTTGCCGCCGGCCTGCAGGCTGTAGCGCATGGCGGCATGCAGCCGGCCGGGCCGGGTGTCCGCCGCCGGCACCAGCTCGTCCAGACCGCGCTCGACCCGCAGGCGATATTGCTCGAATTGGCCGGGGAAATCCATCGCGGCGCCAGAGTTTGGCGGGCCGGCCGGGTTGGCAAACGGATTCCACGCCGCGCCCGGCCCGCGGCGGGCCGCCGGGCCTTTTTTCGCACCCAAGAAAGACTCGCCAAGCCGCACTGGTCGAATCATACAAGGACAACTTTTTCGGATGCCAACCTACGATTATATCTGTGCCAAATGCGGCCACGAAATGGAAGCCTTCCAGTCGATGAAGGACGTGCCGCTGACCCTTTGCCCGGCCTGCAAGCGCCGGGCCCTCAAACGCCAGGTGGGCGGCGGGGCGGGCCTCATTTTCAAGGGCACCGGCTTTTACATCACCGACTACAAGAAAAAGACCGGCACCAAGCCGGAGTCCACCCCCACTGTCTCAACCCCCGCCAGCAAGCCAGCCGCGTCCGCCGCGGCAAAATAATCCCCCGTCATGGCTACCAACACAAAAATCGAAAAAGCACTCTACGGTCCCAGCCTCGCCGAAGTGGCCCTGGGCGCCATTTTGGGCCTCGGGCTCGGCGTGGTGGTGGCCGCGGTGTACCTGGTCTTCAAGCCGGTCGAGACCGTGAAGCAGCTGCCCAAGGAAATTTCCCGCAGCACCATTTATTTCCAGCCCGGCTCCGACAGCAGCACCAAGGGCAAGACCTGGTCCGCGAAGCACAAGCAATTCCTCGCCGGCGCGGCCTTTCAGGTGTCTGAGGATGAGCTGAATGCCTGGGCCACCGCCGGCGGCACCCCGCCGCCGCCCCCGAAGCCCGCGGCCAAGCCCGCCGACAAGGGGAAACCGGCGAAGCCCGCCGAGGCGCCCAAGCCTGAGGAAAAGGCTGCGGCCGCGGACGCGACCGGCTTCATCATTCCTTCCACCCCCAATTTCCGCGTGGTCGGCGACAAACTGCAGATCGGCATGAAGTGCACCCTGAATTATTTTGGGCTGACGCATGATGTCGTGGTGATCACGACCGGTGACTTCCGCAAGGTCGGCGACCAGGTGGTGTTCGTGCCCGTCACGGTTCACTTCGGTTCCTGCCCGCTGCACATGCTGCCGGCGGCGTCCAACGCACTGGCAAACTACCTGCTGTCCAAGCAAAAATTCACCGATGAGATGCGCCTCGCCTGGACCAAGGTCGGGTCCGTGACCATCGAGGGCGGCCTGCTGAAGTTTGCCGTGCAGTAACTTCCTGCCCCCAGGCTGCGGCTGGCACGGGCCCGGCCAGAGCCGAGACCTTCAGCGCGAACGCCCGGCTGCATCCTTGTGTCGAAGCACCTGAAAAACATCAGCGTTGTCGCCGCGGCCACCGCACTCTCGCGGGTGCTGGGCCTGGTCCGGGAAATCCTGATCGCGGCGGTGTTCGGGACCAGCGCGCTCAGTTCGGCCTTCGTCTCCGCCTTTACCCTCCCGAACCTGTTCCGGCGCCTGCTCGGTGAGGGCGCCCTCACCGCGGCCTTTGTGCCGACCCTGAGCCATGAATTGGAGCACCAGCAGCGGGCCGGTGCGTTCACCCTGGTCAGCAAGGTGGCGAGCTGGCTCCTGGTCGTCACCAGCGCCGTCGTGGTGTGCGCCATGCTGGTCATGGCCAATGCCGCGCCGTTGCTGCGGCTGGCGGGTCGCTTCGGGCTGGAACCCGCCACCGCCCAGCGCCTGCTGCTGGGCGCGGACCTGGCGGTGATCCTGTTTCCCTACATGGTGCTGGTCTGCCTCGCGGCGGCCTTCAGCGCGGCCTGTCAGGTGCTGGGGCGTTTCTCCGAGCCGGCCCTCTCGCCGGTCTGGCTGAACCTCACGATCATTGCGGCCCTGGGTTGCGGCAGCGGGTGGGCCTGGGGCGACACGGCCCGGATGAATCTCCTGTGCCTGGGCGTGCTCGCGGGCGGCTTTCTGCAGATGGCGGTGCCGGCCGCCGTGCTCTGGCGGGAGGGCTGGCGGCCGAGCCTCGACCTGCGGCCCGATGCCCGGGTCCGGCAGATCGCCCAGCTGATGGCGCCGACCGTGATCGGCTCCGCCATCTACCTGATCAATATCTCCGTCTCGCGCTTCATCGGGTTGTCGTTGAATGACCAGGCGGCCTCGGTGCTCAACTGGGCCACGCGGGTCATGGAACTGCCGATCGGGGTGTTCACCGCGGCGATCGCCACCGTGGTGTTTCCGCTGATTGCCCGCCATGCGGCCCGATCGGACTGGGCCCGACTCGGAGCGGACTATCACAAGGGCCTGCGACTGGTGCTCGTCATCAACGTGCCGGCGGCGGTGGGACTGGCGCTGCTCAGCGAACCCATCGTGCGCCTGCTGTTCCAACGCGGCGAGTTTCATGCGAATGATACTGCTTTGATGGCGCCCATTCTGGCGGTGTATGCGCTGGGTCTGCCCCTGCTGTCGTTCACCACGGTGGCCTTGCGCGGATTCTATGCCTTGAAGGATACGGCGACGCCGGTTCGCGCCGCCGCCCTCAGCTTCGTCGTGAACGTGATCCTGAGCCTCGTCCTGATGCAGGGGTTGTCCACCGTCGGCCTCGCCCTCGCCAGCACCCTCGCCGTGGCGGCCCAGGCTTGGTTTTTGCAAACCCGGTTGACGCGCCAGCTGGCCGGCCTCGGCTTTGCGCCGCTGCTGCCCAACCTAGGCAAGATCACCGTGGCCAGCACGCTCATGGGTGGCGTGGTGTGGGGTGGGATGAAGCTGGTGGCCCTGCTCGCACTCAACGGCAAGGCCCAAGACCTGCTGGTGGTCGCGGGATTGATTCCGCTCGCCGCGCTGATTTACGCCGGGTTGCTCTGGCTGATGAAGATCGAGGGCCGCGAGGACCTTGAAGCCCTGCTGGCCAAGTTCCGGGCGAAATAATCCAGCCCTCTTGGCCACGGGTATCGTGCGGGGTGGGGCGCGGCAGGTCAGGCGGCGATTTTTACTCTAGGGTCTGTTTTTCAAGCCCCAGAAAGCGACCACTAATACCAATCGCCCTTAGCTTTTGCTCGAATCCGAAGGTAGGGCGCGGATTCCACTCCGCGCCGGGCACGCGCCGCGGACGACGGCGGGCAGCGGAGTGCCCGCCCTACCTAAGCTGACGCGTTAGGGGTAAATTCAAAGGGCCATTGGTATAATCGGATTTCACCAAGGATGAAATCTTCGATGACCGCTCTGGCTGATCGCCTGCGCCGGTCGATTTGGGGTCTGCTGATCGCCGACCTGCTCTGCCCGCGATTTGCGGGCCCCCTGAACCCATCGCGCAGGCGATCAGCCGGAGCCACTGGCTCAAAAATTCCGCCGTTGGCGGAATTCGATTAGTGGTGACGCTGGTTTCAGTCCGTGGGGCTAAGCCGGTCTTGGGGCAACCGCGCGAAGGTTTGAAGGCCCGCCCTAGTCAGTGTGGTTATTGGCGACCGGGACCCTGATCCGCTGGTGCAGGCCTTGGAGCACCATCTGCGCCGCCGTGGCGGGCGAAATGCGGTCCGTGTTGATGATCAGATCGTAGGTGCGGGGATCATCGATATCCCTTTCGAAGTTGCTGTGGACGTAGCGGCGGCGGGCATCGTCCGCCTCCCTCAGCGTTCTTTCCGCGGTGACCTCGTCGCAATTCTGCTGTTCCTGCATGCGCTTGATGCGGGTGGCCAACGAGGCCACCAAGCGCAGATGAAAGCCACCGGGCAGGTCACTCGTGATCAGGTGCGCGGCCCGGCCGGAAAAGATGACGCAGCCCAATTGGGCAATCTGGTGGATGCCCCGTGAGACGCGTTGTTCCAACTCCCAGAGCGGCGGGTGCAGGCCGACAAATTCACCGATCAGGCCCTTGATTTCGGGCAGGCGGTCTTCCGGCAGATAGGAGGCAAAGTGCTTGGGCAAATCGCCGGTGGACAGGGCATGGGTCAGCAAATCCTTCTCAAGAAACATCCAGCTGGCGCCATCCGCGCCCCCTTCGGCGTCGAGCAGGGGCAGGAGATGCTGCACCATCGCCGTGGCCCCGGCGCAGGCTTCGCGGGAAATGGTGAGAAACGGCTTCACTGGCGATTTGATTGATTCACCTGGGCGGGTGCCCGTGGTCTGCAATTTTGTCTGCAGGATCGTGATGCCATGGTCGAGATAGGTGTGCGGAATCATGGGGATATAATGACTTGGGTCCTCGCGACCATACCCGGGTCAACCGGGCGCGGGCAGCGGGAGGATGGCCACTGCCCTCAGCGGCGAATATAGTAGCGATCCCCTCGATTCGCTAACGGAAATGCTGCGCATTCTTTGCCTCCGGCCGGCCAGGCTTTCCCGGGCGAACCGGCGGGATTGCCATCCGGCTGGGGCGGTCGTAAGCTGGTTTCATGTCCGATACTCCCTTGGTTTTGCACAATGGGCCGTTGGCCCGCTATGAGGTCACGGTGGACGGTTGTCTCTCCGTCTGTGAATATGAGTTGGCCGGACCGCGAATGACCTTCACGCACACCGGGGTGCCGCCGGAGCTGCGCGGTCGCGGCATCGCGGAACTCCTGGTGCGGGCGGCGTTGGCCGATGCCCGCAAGGCGGGCCACCGGGTGGTTCCCGCCTGCTCATACGTAGCTAAGTTCATCGAGCGGCACCGGGAGTACCAGGATCTGCTGGCTTCCTGACGCGTTAGACCAATCACCCTAAGCTTTTGCTCGAATCCGAGGGTAGGGCGCGGATTCCACTCCGCGCCGGGCGCGCGCCACGGACGATGGCGGGCAGCGGAGTGCCCGCCCTACCTAAGCTGACGCGTTAGGGGTAAATTCAAAGGGCGATTGGTCTGAGACCCGGCTCATCCGGAAGACTCGCCCGGCCAGTTTTATGCGGGAAATAAAAAACCCGCAGCTGGCGGCCGCGGGTTCGAGGGGAGAGGGGAGGCTTGAGCTCAGGCCTTCTGCACCAAACCGGCCTTGATGGCCTTGACCGAGACCCACATGCGCTTGCTGCCGCCGTTGGGCAGCTTGACCTTGATCCACTGCAGGTTCGGGCGGAACAGGCGGGTCGTCAGGCTGGTGACGTGCGTGCCGATGCCGCCGCTCTTCTTGGACTGACCCTTACGGTTGATGATCTTGCCCTTGACGGGGCGTCTGCCGGTGATTGCGCAAATTCGTGCCATGGTGTTTCTTGGAGTTAAGGGGTCAGGAATAAAGGAGCGCCCGACCGCTTAGCAAGGGCAATTTTGTAATTCCGCTCCGCCGGGGCCCTATTTGCGTAAAGCATAGAGGGCCTGAAACTTCTGCCCCATATTGGCCGGGTGCATGAGCTGCATGAGCATCCGCTTGCGCGGGCTGAAACTGCTCTTCTCGGTGGTGGTTATGGCGGCGAGCGTGTTCGCGGCATGATGCATGAAAAAGCTTTCCTGGGAATCGACCCGGGTCTCGCCAAAGCCGGCCCGGACGAGTCCATCCTCCAGCCAGTCCCAGCAGATATGGCAGGTCAGGTCCTGCTTGCCCGGGCGGGCGAGCAGATCGTTGCCCATCTTCTGCCGGTGGTAGGTGCGCCCGGTCCCATGGGGGAGATGCTCCGCCAGTTCCGGCCAGAACTTGCCGTAATCGAAGGCCACAAACAGGCCCTGCCACTTCGGTCCAACGATGCGCTCCAGGATCGGCACCGTGCGCAGCGGGAGATCAATGTGGTAGTCTTCCTGCGACGCCTTGGGCAGGCGGTCGGCGATGGCCGCGATTTCCGGTGAAAGGGCGGCCAATTCGACTTCGCGCAAGGTGCGGCCGGTCAGCGCCACCCCGAGCTCGCGCCAGCTCCCCTGGCGCCAGACGATGCGGTGGAATGGCTGCGCATCGAAAAGTTCATTGGAGAACACCACGGCTTTGGGGGGCAGCACGAAGGGCTGGCCCAGCGATATGATCTGATAGCTCGCGAAGGGGTGGGGCAGATCCCGCAGGATGCCGCCACCCGGCTCGGCCCCGATTTCCACGAAGACAAAGTCGGCCGGTAGGGCCGGGGCGAGCAGCTTGACCACGGCGGCCATGACCAGCTCGCCAAACACCGGACTGAAGGTGGTGGAGGTGAAAAAGTCGGCCTTGTCGTCCCGCCCCACGCGCTTGAAGTTGCGGGTATAGTACCCCGCCGTGGGATGGTACATGGCCAGCTCCATGTAGCGGGCAAATGACACCCCGTGGGCCGCCGTTGGCTCGGTGGCGAAGATTTCAAAAAAGTCGGAGGAGGAACCCATTTGCCAATACAGGCAAATGTCGCCACTGAAAGCCATGCCCAATCCAATTTCCGCCTAATTTGTGGGTTCGCCGACTACCGCCAACCCTCTCATCGACACTGCACATGCTCAAACGGGCCCTTCTCATCCTGTCCGCCATCGTCTTGGGCTACGGCCTGGCGCAATTCGCCACCCGCTCGGGTGCCCCCAGCTGGTGGCCCGACGGGGATCGCGACCGCAACGTCCGCTATTTTCGCGAGGTGATCCAGGTGGTGAAGGAAAACTATGTGGGTGAGGCTCCCGCCGATTACGCCAATCTCACCCGCGCCGCGCTGGAAGGCATGGTCGGCACCCTCGATCCCCATTCCGAGTTTCTGCGCGCCGATGCCTACCAGGATACGGAGGATGAATTGAGCAACGCCTTCGTCGGTATCGGCATCCAGGTGGAACAGCGGGAGGGACAGGTGGTCGTGATTTCGCCCATCGCCGGCACGCCGGCGGAGCGCGCCGGCCTGCGCCGCGGCGACCGGCTCATCAAGATCGACGGCAAGACCATCGAGAACCCCACCGTGGCCAAGACTGTGAAACTCATCCGCGGCGAGCCGGACACCGAGGTATCCCTGACGGTCTTCCGCCCCAGCGCGAACCGCGCGATGGATTTTGTGATGAAGCGCGAACGCATCCGCCTCGACAGTGTGCGCAACGCCGCCGTGCACCCGGGCGGCATCGGCTACCTGGAAATCACCCAATTCAGCGAGCGCACCGGGCAGGAGTTCAAGACGGCCCTGACCGGCCTCGAGCAGCAGGGCTTGCGCGCCCTCGTGATCGATCTGCGCAACAACCCGGGCGGCCTGCTCGATGCGGCGATCGACGTCTGCAACGAGTTTTTCAACGAGGGGGAACTCATTGTCTTCACGCAGGGCCGCACGCCGGAATCTCGCGAGAACTTCAAGGCTGATGGCAGTCACCCGCCGCGGACCTATCCGATCGCGATTCTCGTCAACGGCGGCACCGCCAGCGCCGCCGAGATTGTCTCCGGGGCCATGAAGGACACCAAACGGGCCGTCATCGTCGGGGAGAAGACCTTCGGCAAGGGTTCCGTGCAGAGTGTCCTGGCCCTGCGCAACGGCGAGGGCCTGCGGCTCACCACCGCCCGCTATTACACGCCGAGCGGCGTCACCATTCACGAAAAGGGCATCGCGCCCCACATCGAGCTCGAGGTTTCGGCGGACGACGAGTCCAAGCTGCGGCTCCAGCAATCGCGCCTCGACCTGACCGAGCCCAAGGAATTCCGCGAGCGCTTCGGCTTCGATCGCATCGAGGACCGGCAGCTCAACGCGGCTGAGGAAGTACTGGTCGGCGTGCTGGCGGCCAAGGGCAAATGATGATCACAGAACAAAGTTCTCCTGTAGCGGCGGTCTGCGACCGCCGTCCGGCGCTCATAGAGCGCCGCTACAAATAACCCCATGATCCTCGCCCTCGAAAGTTCCTGCGACGAGACCGCCGTCGCCCTGTTCGACCCGGTCCGCGGCCTGGTCGGCGAGTGGGTGCACAGCCAGATCACCCTGCACGAGGCCTACGGCGGCGTCGTGCCCGACCTCGCCAGCCGGGAGCATCTGCAGAATTTCGGACCACTGCTTGAGCTGGCCCTGGCGCAGGTGCCCCCTGCGTCCATCAGGAAAATCGCCGTCACCGCGGGGCCCGGCCTCGCGGCCTGCCTCGCCATGGGTTTGTCGACCGCGAAGAGCCTCGGCCTCGCTTGGGGCGTGCCAGTGGTGGGCGTGAACCACCTCCGGGCCCATGCCTTCTCGCCGTTCATTGCCCTGCACGCGGCGAAGCCCGCGGACTTCGACGCAGAATTTGCCAAATTGCTGCCGCATCTCGGCCTGCTGGTGTCGGGCGGCAATACGGCGCTGTTTTCGATCGACGAGCAGCGGCGCATCCGGCTCCTAGCCTCAACCATGGACGATGCCGCCGGCGAGGCACTCGACAAGGGCGCCAAGCTTATGGGCCTCGGTTATCCCGGCGGCCCGCAGGTGGAAAAGCTCGCGGCCACTGGACATGCCGCCGCGTTTGAATTTCCCAAGTCCGTCGCCCAGCGGGCATCGCTGGAGTTCAGCTTCTCGGGACTCAAGACCAGCCTGCGCTACCAGCTGGAGAAAATGGCCCCTGACGTGATCGAGCGTCGTCGCCCCGATCTCTGCGCCAGTTATCAGCGCGCCGTCTTCGAGTCGCTCGTGCGCAAGTCCAAGCTCGCGCTGGAGCGGGAATCATATCGCAGCTTCGGCCTGTCCGGCGGCGTGGCGAACAACAAGACGTTGCAGGGAGAATTGGAAAGACTGGCGCGGCAGCAGGGCGTGACGTTCTGTCGGGCACTGCCCCAGCACACCGGCGACAACGCCGGCATGATCGCCTTCGCGGCCTGGGCCGAAAGAGAAACCGGTGGTGTCAATGAATCTGGCTTCGCCCTGGAAATCGCCCCGAGCCAGCC
>SESH01022218.1_pt1 | contig 22382 bp, 20 predicted proteins | sample 3171561 | NCBI WGS metagenome assembly SESH01 (sample SAMN10866947, study PRJNA518727) | freshwater metagenome | biome: subpolar coniferous forest; feature: holomictic lake; material: water; isolation source: holomictic Lake 442 2011 16.5 m and 2014 13 m | place: Canada: near Kenora, Ontario
TGAGCTTCACGCCCATGAACAGCAGCGCGAACTGCACCCCACCCGACAGCGCCGCCGCGATCAGCAGCTGCTGCATCATGCCGCGATGCCAGCGCAGGAACGGCGTCAGGCACAGCGCGAGCAAGGTGAAGCGCAACGCGGTAAAGAACATCGGTGGGAACTCCGCCGCCCCCAGCTTGCTGGCAATGAGGTTGAAGCCCCAGAGCAGATTGATCAGCACCAGAAACGCCAGATGGCGTGGCGGCAGATGGGTCATTCGGCGGGGCCCGGGTAGCGCGCCGACAGCCAGCCATACAGCGCCCGCACCGTCTGTGCTTCACCACCGACCGGTCGGCCCGGCCGTTCCTTGCCATTCCAGCCATACAGGTCCAGGTGCAGCCACGGCGTCGACGGCGCAACGAAGCGACGCAGGAACAGGGCCGCATTGATGGAGCCTGCGAATCCCGACGAGGAGGCGTTGCACAGGTCAGCGATCTTCGAACCCAGCTCGTCCTCATAGCCGGCCCATAACGGCATCGGCCACAACGGATCACCGACCGCGGCACCCGCCGCAGCCAGGCTGGCGGCAAGGGCGGCGTCGGGGCTGTAAAGCGCCGGCAGCTCAGGGCCGAGCGCGACCCGCGCCGCACCGGTCAAGGTCGCCAGATCGATCAGCACGTCCGGCCGTTCTTCGTCCGCCAGCGCGAGCGCGTCGGCCAGCACGAGGCGTCCCTCCGCATCGGTATTGGTGACCTCGACGCTCAGGCCCTTGCGGGTCTGCAGCACGTCGCCGGGCCGGAACGCATTGCCGCCGACCGAGTTCTCTACCGCCGCGATCAGCAGCCGCAAGCGCACCGGCAGGCGCGCCGCCAGCACCAGCTGGGCAACCGCCAGCGCGCAGGCGGCCCCGCCCATGTCCTTCTTCATCAGCGCCATGCCCGCGGCCGGCTTGAGGTCCAGCCCGCCGGTATCGAAGCAGACGCCCTTGCCGACCAGCGTGAGCCGCGGGCCGTCCTGGCCTGCGCGCAGTTCGACCAGCCGCGGCGCACCGGCAGCGGCGCGTCCTACCGCGTGGATCGCCGGGAAGCCCGCGGCCAGCAGGGCCTCACCGACGACCTCGCGGTACTGGGCGCCGTAGCGAGCGGCGACCCGCGCCACCGCCGCGGCCAGCTTCGCCGGCCCCAGGTCCGCCGCCGGGGTGTTGATCAGGTCGCGCGCCAGCGCGTCGGCCTCGGCAATGCGGCGCACCTGCTCGCCGTCAGCACCTGCCGGCAGCTCGAGCGCCGGCAACGCCGGCGCCAGCACGCTGCGGTAGCGCGTATAGCGGTAGCGCCCGATCGCCCAGCCCAGCGCCGCGCGGGTGGCGGCGGCCGGCGGCAGGCCGTCCGCCAGATGATAGGTTCCCGCGGGCAGGCGGTCGGGCACGCCCTGCAGATGCGCCACCTGCAGATCCGCGCTCGTGGTGAGCCCCCCTAAGCCCACCACCACCCCGACCGGGCCGCCCCCGGCCGCCGGCAGCAGCAGCACGCGGCCGGCCTCCGCCCGAAACGCATGGGTCTGCGCCCAGCACGCGACGGCGGCCCGATCTGCCAGCGGCACGCGCCCGATCCAGCCCTCGGCGTCGGCCTCGGTCGCGAGCCAGATCGGCCGGCTGGCCTCGGTTGCTATGGGCGCAGAGTCGTTGACGGTCATTGGCGGGGGCTTCCTCGCAGGCTAATCATGAATAGTCGTCCGCGCTCCAGCCGTTGACAAGCTTCGCGCCCATGTGATCCCATCACGAAGTTAATTGCAGCGCGACAACCCATGCCCGTCCGTGATTCCTCCGCAGCTACCGTTCGCCTGACGCCGCCCACGCTGCGTCCAGAGCTTCTTTCGGGCCTTCTTCTTCGCACTGCCAAGTGCGGGATCCACGGCTGACGTAACGGTCAACACGTAACAACAGGAACCCCGCACCGGCACCGCCCGAGGCGGGGTTTTTTTTGGCTTTTTTTGGCTTCAGTACAGTTTCATCCGGAGAACAAACAGTGAAGATTTACTCGGCGAAGGACGTTGACCAGAAGGCGCTTAAAGGCGCGATCATCACCATCATCGGCTACGGCAGTCAGGGCCGCGCCCACGCGCTGAACCTGAAGGACAGCGGCTTCAACGTCGTCGTCGGCGCCCGCAAGGGCGGCGCGAGCTGGAAGAAGGCACAGAAGGACGGCCTGAAGGTCGCTGAGCCGGCCGATTCAGTGGTCGGCGCCTCGCTGGTCGCACTGCTGACCCCGGACCTGACGCAGCCGGCCGTCTACAACGAAATCAAGGGCCACATGGCGACCGGCGCGACGCTGCTGTTCGCGCACGGCTTCAACGTGCACTTCGGCCAGATCAAGCCGCGCAAGGACCTCGACGTCGTGCTGATCGCGCCAAAGGGCCCGGGCGACCTCGTCCGCCGCCAGTTCCAGCAGGGTCGCGGCGTGCCGTGCCTGATCGCGGTGTCGCAGAACCCGACCAAGAAGGCCAAGAAGAAGGCCCTCGCCTACGCGGACGGCATCGGCGGCACCCGCGGCGGCGTGCTCGAGACCACCTTCGAAGAAGAGACCGTCACCGACCTGTTCGGCGAGCAGGTCGTGCTCTGCGGCGGCGCCACCGAGCTGGTCGTGAAGGGCTTCGAGGTGCTGGTCGAGGCCGGTTACAAGCCTGAGGCGGCCTACTACGAGTGCCTGCACGAACTGAAGCTGATCGTCGACCTGCTGCAGGAAGGCGGACTGGCGAAGATGCACCAGTTCATCTCCGAGACGGCGAAGTACGGCGACCTGACGCGTGGCCCGCGCATCGTCAATGCCGCCACCAAGAAGGAGATGAAGAAGATCCTCAAGGAAATCCAGGACGGCACGTTCGCGCGCCAGTGGATTCGTGAGACCAAGACCGGCAAGAAGAAGTACACCAAGCTGATCAATGCCGACCTGCGTCACCCGATCGAGAAGGTCGGCCGGCAGCTGCGTGCGCGCATGTCCTGGCTGGAACAGGGCAAGTAAGAGCTTCTAGGAGATTAGAGATGTCGAGCCCAGATCCGAATCGCGTCATCATTTTCGATACGACTCTGCGAGACGGCGAGCAGTCCCCAGGCTGCAGCATGACCCCGCCAGAGAAGCTTCGACTTGCCAAGGCGCTGGCGGATCTGGGCGTCGATGTCATCGAGGCGGGCTTCCCCGCCGCCTCGCAGGGCGACTGGGAATCGGTCCAGTCGATCGCCCGCGAGGTACACGGCCCGATCATCTGCGGGCTTGCCCGCTGCAACCGGGACGACATCGAGAAGGCCTACTCGGCCATCAAGGACGCCCCGCGGCACCGGATCCACGTGTTCCTCGCCACCAGCGCGATCCATCGCGAGCACAAGCTCAACATGGCCAAGCACGAGATCCTCAAGGCCGCCGTCGAGGGGGTCCGCCAAGCGAAAAGTCTGTGCGAGGACGTCGAGTTCTCGCCCGAGGACGCTTCGCGCACCGAACTTGAATTCCTCGCCGAGGTCGTCGGCGCGGTCATCGCCGCCGGCGCCACGACGATCAACTGCCCGGACACCGTCGGCTACACCACGCCGAACGAGTACGCGGAGCTGTTCGCGTACCTGAAGAAGCACGTCAAGGGCATCGAGAACGTCGTGCTGTCGGTTCATTGCCACGACGACCTGGGCATGGCAGTTGCCAACAGCCTGTCGGCCGTGCACGCCGGCGCCCGCCAGATCGAATGCACGATCAACGGCATCGGCGAGCGGGCGGGCAACTGCTCGCTCGAGGAAGTTGCGATGGCGCTCAAGACCCGCGAGGGCTTCTATGGGCTGCACACCGGCATCCAGACGACCCGGCTCTACCCGACCTCGCGCCTGCTCTCGACGATCACCGGCATGATGGTGCCGCGCAACAAGGCGATCGTGGGCGAGAACGCGTTCGCGCACGAGTCGGGCATCCATCAGCACGGCATGCTCAAGCATCACTCGACCTACGAGATCATGCGTCCGCAGGACGTCGGCCTGTCGCGCACCAACCTCGTGCTCGGCAAGCACAGCGGTCGGCACGCGCTGCGCGACCGCATCAAGGAGCTGGGCTATGAGCTCAGCGAGGAGGACCTGAACCGGGTGTTCGCCGACTTCAAGTCGCTCGCCGACCGGAAGAAAGAGCTGTTCGACGGTGACATCGAAGCGCTGGTGCTGCGCGCCGGCGAACAGGTCGGCGGCCCCTGGGCGCTGGACGCACTGTGGATCTCCGCCACCTCCGGCGCGATCGCGTCAGCGGTGGTGCGACTGGCGCATCAGGATGGCCGCATCGTCGAGCAGGGCGCCACCGGCGACGGCCCGGTCGACGCGGCGTTCAAGGCCATCGAGCTTGTGACCGGCACGGCCGTCAAGCTGCGCAGCTACGAAGTACGCAGCGTCACCGAGGGCGAGGACGCCCAGGGCGAGGCGATCGTCAACGTCCTTTACAACGAGCGCAGCTATCGCGGCGCGTCTTTGCACACCAACATCATCGAGGCCAGCGCACACGCGTTCCTCGAGGCCATCAACCAGATTCTGTCGAGCCGCTCCGCCGCGCGCCCCGCGCATGCGCAGCTGTCGGCCGACTCGACCACTGTTCAGGCAGGCGCATGACCGCGACGACACTCTTCGAGAAGATCTGGCAGGCGCACGAGGTCGTCGCCGAGACGGCCGACACGCCGGCCATCATGTACATCGACCTGCACCTGACCCACGAGGTCACCTCGCCGCAGGCCTATACGGTGCTGCGCCAGCGCGGCCTCAGGGTGCGACGCACCGACCGCACGCTCGCGACACTCGACCACTCGACGCCGACCGACGCCGATCAGCTGTTCGGCAAAGTGCCGATCCGGATCGAGAGCGCCGCAAACCAGATCCGCGAACTGGAGAAGAACTGCGCCGAATTCGGCGTCGAATTGCTCGGCATCCACGACCCCAACCGCGGCATCGTCCACATCATCGGACCTGAGCTTGGCGCCACGCAGCCCGGCCAGACCATCGTCTGCGGCGACAGCCATACGAGCACCCACGGCGCGTTCGGCGCGCTGGCTTTCGGCATCGGCACCACCGAGGTTGGCCACGTGCTCGCGACGCAGTGCCTGCTGCAGCGCAAGGCGAAGACGCTGGCCGTCAACGTCGAGGGCACCCTGCCCCGCGGCGTCACCGCCAAGGACCTCGTGCTGGCGATCATCCGCAGGCTTGGCGTCTCCGGCGGCACCGGCAGCGTGATCGAATATCGCGGCAGCACCATCCGCGCGCTGTCGATGGAAGAACGCATGACGGTCTGCAACATGTCGATCGAGGCCGGCGCCCGCGCCGGTTTGATCGCGCCTGACCAGACCACGTTCGCCTACCTCAAAGGCCGCGCGCGCGCGCCCACCGGCGCCGCCTGGGATGCCGCGCTCGCGCGCTGGCGCACGCTGGTGACCGACCCGGGCGCACGTTTCGACGCGGAGATCTCGATCGACGCGGGCACGCTCGCGCCGATGATCACCTACGGCACCAACCCCGGCATGTCGGTGGCACTGGGCGAGGCCATTCCGGCGGCTGGCGACGCGGTCTATGCCAAGGCGCTGGCCTACATGGGCCTGACCGCCGGGCAGCAGATGCTCGGCCAGAAGATCAACGAGGTATTTCTCGGCAGTTGCACGAACGGCCGCCTGTCGGACCTCGAGCAGGCGGCGGCGATGCTGCGCGGCCGCAAGGTCGCTCCCGGCGTGCGCTTCCTGGTCGTCCCCGGCTCGCACCAGATCAAGCTGGCCGCCGAGGCCGCTGGCCTCGACCGCGTCTTCAAGGATGCCGGCGCCGAATGGCGCGAGGCAGGCTGCTCGATGTGCCTGGGGATGAACGGTGACCTGGTCGCCAAGGGCGCCTACTGCGTCAGCACCAGCAACCGCAACTTCGAAGGCCGCCAGGGCATTGGCGCGCGCACGCTGCTGGCGAGCCCGATCATGGCCGTCGCCGCGGCCATCACCGGCGCTGTCGCCGACCCTCGCGCGCTGCTCGCTTAAGGACTTTCCGATGGAACCGATCCGCACCATCCGCTCGCGCACTGTCGTGCTGTCGAGCACCAACATCGACACCGACCAGATCATGCCGGCGCGATTTCTCACCACGACCACCCGCGAGGGCCTGGGCAAGCATCTGTTCGCCGACTGGCGCTACGACGCGGCCGGCCAGCCGATCGCCGACTTCGTGCTCAACAAGCCGGAGGCCGCCGGCTGCCAGATCCTGGTCGCCGGTCGCAACATCGGCTGCGGCTCGTCGCGCGAGCATGCCCCCTGGGGCCTGTACGACTACGGCTTCCGCGCGGTGATCTCGAGCGAGATCGCCGACATCTTCCGCAACAACAGCCTCAAGAACGGCCTGCTGCCGATCGAGGTCGACGCCGAGACACACGCCTGGCTGCTCGCCAACCCTGGTGTTGAACTGAGCGTCGATCTGCAGACGCGCACGGTCACCCTGCCGACCGGCAAGAGTGTGTCCTTCGCCGTCGAAGCCTTCGCCCGCTACTGCCTGCTGAACGGCGTCGACGAAACCGGCTACCTGCTGTCGCAGGAGGCCGCAATCCGCGCCTACGAGACGAGGCACGAGGCATGAAGGCGCACATTGCGGTCCTCGCCGGCGACGGCATCGGGCCGGAGGTCGTGGTGGAGGCGCAGCAGTGCCTCGAGGCGATCGCACGCCGCTACGGGCACGAGTTCCGCTTCGAGGCAGCTGCCGTCGGTGCGATCGCGATCGACACCACGGGCAGCCCGTTGCCGGAGGCAACCCTCGCGCTGAGCAAAGCCTCGGACGCGATCCTGTTTGGCGCGATCGGCACGCCGAAGTACGCCGATCCCACGCTCAAGGTCAGGCCTGAGCAGGGAATCTTGAAGCTGCGCACCGAGCTGGGCTTGTACGCCAACCTGCGACCGGTCACCTGCTTCGAGTCGGTCATCGATGCCTCGCCTTTGAAGCCAGAGCTGCTGGTCGGCGTCGATATCATGGTCATCCGCGAGTTGACCGGCGGCATTTATTTTGGCGAAAAGACCCGCACGCCCACCTCCGCCAGCGACGTGTGCACCTACACGGTGCCCGAGGTCGAGCGGATCGCGCGTCTGGGCGCCCGCCTCGCCCGCGAGCGCCGCGGCAAGCTGACCTCGGTCGACAAGGCCAACGTGCTCGAGACCTCGCGCCTGTGGCGCGAGGTGGTGGTGCGCGTGCTGCGCGATGAGTTCCCCGACGTCGCGCTCGACCACATGTACATCGACGCCGCCGCCATGCACCTGCTGCGCAGGCCGGCGGACTTCGACGTGGTGATCACCGAGAACATGTTCGGTGACATCCTGACCGACGAGGCCTCGATGCTGCCCGGCTCGCTCGGGCTGTGCCCGTCAGCCTCACTCGGCGATGGCCCGCGCGGCATGTACGAGCCCATCCACGGCTCGGCACCGGACATCGCAGGCAAGGGCATCGCAAACCCGTACGCGACGATCCTGTCAGCGGCCATGCTGCTCAGGTACTCGCTCGGCCTTAACAGCGAGGCGACAACGCTGGAACAGGCCGTCGTCGGTGCGCTCGCCGCCGGCGTGCGCACCGGCGACCTCAAGCCGCGCGGCGCGGCTGCCACGACCCGCGAAGCGGGTGCTGCGGTCCTCGCCCGGCTCTAACGCATCACGACGCCCGGGGGCGGCCGCGCCCCCCCGGCGCAATCGTCAGTCCGCAGGCGTCGTGCGGCTGCGCGCGCCTGCCAGCACCGCGCTGGCGACCTTGTAGAACAGTTCGGTGTTGTCCATCACCCCGAAGAAGCGCGCCGAGCCGCGCCCGAAGGCCGACAGCGGCACATCGGCGCCGGTGTGCACCGCCGAGGCTCCCTCGACCTGACCGGTCACCTTAAAGGCACCGGTGACACCCCGCGCCATCGGCGACGGCAGGTAGCCGCGAGGGAACACCGGGAACGGCGATGGCGCCGCCATCGGCTGCTGGCCGTCGATCAGTGGCCGCAGAGCGGCGGCCCAGTCCTCGTTCCGGTCGCCGTTCGCGCCGTAGCCGATCAGCAGCTTGTGGTCGGGATCCATGCTCTGCGGATAGCCGTCGGCGAGGATTCCATAGGCTGGAAATCCCGCCTCGTCGTAGCTCCCGACGACGCCGTCGCGCAGCGCGGCGCTGCCGCCACCGGACTGCGCCCGCGCCGCCAGCGTGGCCGCGTCCAGGCGCGACGAACCGATAATCGACGACCCTCCCGTCTCGTGGTCCGCCGTGACGATCACCAGCGTCTCCGGATGGCGCTCGGCGAAGGCCTTCGCCACCGCGACCGCGCGATCGAACTCAAGCACCTCCAGCAGCCAGCGATCCGAATCCATCGCATGGGCCTGCTTGTCGATCGAGGCGCCCTCGATCATCAGGTAGAAGCCCTGCGGGGCGTGCTCGAGCACCGCGAGCGCCTTGGCCGCCATCTCGTCCAGCATCGGCTGGTCGGTGAGCCCGAATTCAGCCACCACCGGCGAGGTACCACGACGCCCGCCGATCTTGTCGTAGGCGACGTTCATGTTGCCCCAGGCAAACAGGCCCAGCAGCGGCCGGTCGCCTGGCGCCGCAGCGAGTTCCTGCGCGCTCGCGGCGTAACTGAAGCCCGCGGCGCGGAAGTCGCTGACCAGATCCCGCCCCGGGTCCAAGCTACCGCGCGCCGCGCCCCAGCCTGTGGCGAGTGCCGCCGACAGCACATAGTCGGTCCTGGCGGCGCGTTGCGAGCCTGGCTGGCCGGCAGGCGTAAACCACTTGCGGCCCCCACCCATCAGCACTGTCAGCCCGGTCAGGCCGCGATCATCGAAATACTGATCGACAATGCCGGTACCGGCGCCACGGCTGCCGGTATGCACGGCGTTGGCAGCTGGCGTGGCATCGAACACGTCGGCGGTGGTGACGAGGCCAAGTTGGGTGCCGCGCGTGCGGTGGAGAAACTCGGACAGGTACTCGACGCGCGGATTGTCGAACGGATCGAGCGTGTCATCCGGCCACACACCTTCCTCGGAGTTGGCGGCCTTGTTGCCGGTCACATAGTTCGACATGCCCGGCGCGGAGTCGGTGACGATCGAGGTCAGTGAGGCGGTGCGCACCAGCGCGACGTGCGGCAACGTGTCCATCGCCAGCAGCCCGTTCGCCTTGCCCTGCGTGTAGCCGTGCGCCACGATCCGCGCCGCGGTACGGTGCGCGATGCCCATGCCATCGCCGAGCAGCAGGATGACGTTCTTGGTGCGCGGCCCGTGGCCCTCGGCCAGGTCGACCGCGAATATGCCGCGCGCCTCGGCGACCGCGCCGTCCGACTGACGCGCGACGACCTTCAGCTCGTGGAACCCGGCGCGCTCCTGCCAAACGCCGCGCTGCGAGGCCACCAGCGTCCCCGCTGGCGTCGGCGTGCCGTCGCCGAGGCTAGGCACCAGACCGCGATCGATCCGCTCCGGCGCACCGCGCGACACCGGCAGGCCATCGACGAAGAACGCAACCGCTGTGACCGCCTGACCGGCATCAGGCACGATGGTCGCCTGCAGGTCGAAGCGCTGGCCGGCTAGAAAGCGTGAGATCACCGGCACCGCCTCGCTACCGACGGCCGCAGCGCTCGGTGGCGTCAGCCGCGCGATGCGCGGCGCTGACTCGACTTGCGCCGAGGCGACGCCCAGCAGCAGCAGGGTCAGACTTGAAATCGTCGACGGACGCATCCGGACTCCAACAGCAGGACAGGGGCCACGAGCCTACCGCGCCGCGCGGCGCCAGACGATGACGATCCGAGGAATCACGAAAATCCCTCGCCGAGCCCGCCGGCCAGGCGGCCAGGCGGCGGGCCATGCGCCTCAGTCGGCTCGCGCCGCCCGCTCAAGCCCCGCACGCAGGTCGTCAACCAGGTCGTCCACCGCCTCGATGCCCACCGACAGCCGCAGCAGACTCTCGGTGATGCCCGCCCGCGCGCGCGCCTCCGGCGCCATCGAACCGTGCGTCATGGTCGCCGGGTGGGCAATCAGGCTCTCCACGCCGCCGAGCGATTCGGCGAGTGAAAAGTAGTCGAGCCCCTCGACCAGCGCCTTCACCGCCGGCAGACCGCCGGCGAGCTCGAAGCTGACCATCGCCCCGAACCCCTTCTGCTGGCGCGCGGCAAGCGCGTGGCCCACATGGTCGGGCAGTCCCGGGTAGTAGGTCCGCGCTACCGCCGGGTGGGCGCTGAGCAGCTCTGCGATGCGCGCCGCGTTGGCTGCGTGCAGCGCGAGGCGCGGGTGCAAGGTGCGCAGCCCGCGCAGCGTCAGGAAGCTGTCGAACGGCGCGCCGGTGAGACCTAAGCAGTTGCCCCACCAGGCGAGCTCCTCCTGCAGTTCGGCATTGGCCGCGATCACCGCGCCGCCGACGACGTCGCTGTGGCCATTCAGGTATTTGGTGGTCGAGTGCACGACGATATCGGCACCCAGCTCGATCGGCCGCTGCCAGACCGGTGACAGGAACGTGTTGTCGACGACCACCAGCGCGCCGGCAGCGTGCGCAAGGGCGCTCGCGCGCTCAAGGTCGGTGATCCGCAGCAAGGGGTTCGACGGCGTCTCCAGCCAGACGAAACGCGGCTTGGCAGCAAGTGCCGTCGCAAACTCGGTCAGGTCGGTCGGATCGACGAACAGCACCTTGAGGATGCCCTGTCGCTCGAAGCCGGTGAACAGACGGAACGTGCCGCCATAGCAGTCACGCGGCACGAGCACGGTCTCGCCGGCCTTGCACAGGTGCGCCACCAGCGCCACCGCCGCCATGCCGGACGCGGTGACCACCGCACCGGCGCCCCCCTCCAGCTCGGCCAACGCGTCGCCAAGCGCGTCGCGGGTCGGGTTGCCCGAGCGCGAATAATCGTAGCGCCCCTTCACCCCGAAACTGGCGAAGGAGAACGTCGAGGTCAGGTGCAACGGCGGCACGACCGCACCGTGCTGCGTGTCGGAATCCAAGGCAGCACGCACGAGGCGCGTGCGCGGGTCGGCAGGACGGGTCATCGAGCGGATCCTTCAAGGCAGTCAGCAAAGATCGGTCGCAGTGCATCGCCTTCCTTCAGGAAGGCATCGTGACCATAGATGGAGTCGAGCGTCGAGAGCCGCCCCGCGGGCAGGCGCGCGACGAAACCCTGCATGTGCTCGTAGGGCACCAGCTCGTCTTCGCGTACCGCCACCGCCGTCACCGGCACCGCCACGCGAGCCGCATCAAGGCGGAACAGGTCGATCGACTCGGACAGCGCGATGAACGACTCAGGTCGGTACTGCGCGACGTAGGCGTCACCGCGCGCAAACAGGTAGTCCTCGATCGGCAGGCGGAAGCGATCCTGGTCGCGGCGCGGCTCGCCGGAGAAGCGCGCCTCGAACTCGCGCGGCGTGCGGTAGGTGCACATGGCGAGCGCACGGGCGAGCTTGAGGCCGCCGCTGGCGTCCCCGGTGCGGATACCGAAGCGGACGATCTCCCGCTCCACCGCGCGCCAGCCGGAGGCCATCGGATGGATCCGATCCGCCGCCGAAATCACCAGCAGACGCCGCACGAGCTCGGGGTAGCGCAAGCCGATGGCAAGGGCGACCTGGCCGCCGTACGAGGCACCCACCGCCGCGTGCAGCGGCGCTTCAGCGAGTGCGCGGATCACCGCGGCGATCGCATCGGCCTGATCGAAGGCGGACAGTGCCGGCAGCAGCGGACCGCCGCGGGCGGGCCCGGTGGAATCGGCGCTGCCGCCGAGGTAGTCGACGCCCAGCACGCGATACCGATCGGTATCAAGCGCGCGACCGGCGCCGACCACCGGCGACCACCAGCCGCGATCCTCCGCACCAACGCGGCGGTGACCGGAGATGCCGCCCACGGCGAGCACCAGCGGCGCACCCGCGGGACCGACGATCCGCCAGGCCATCACGGCATCGGTCAGTTCGCCGCCGTGATGCAGCGACAACGGCGATGGCAGGCGCACGATCCCCTCGAGCGGTTCGTCGATCGGGGCCGCGGCGGGCGGGGTGTTCACAGGGACACTCATCGGGACTCCTCGGGCAGACGCGCTGGCGCACACTCCCGAACCGCTGCACGCGGTACCGGCACGCCCGGGATCTAACCCGGAACGGACGGCGACCTATCTACCGGATCGGTGGGATCCGCAGGAGTTGGCACCTGAACGCTTCGCGCAGGTTGCCCCGGCTTCAAAGGGCCAGTCCCTCAGCCGGTCTAGATAGGCAGGAGAAGTCTACGGAGCGTTGCCGCACCGCGTCAAGAACGCTTGCCCGCAATCCAACAATGTATTAATGTACTAATACGCTATTACAACCGTGGCACGATGAAAATTCACCGCCCGCTGAGTCCCCGCCAGGAAGCGCTGGCAGAAAAAGCCCTCTATCAGGGCATTCTGACGCTGCAGAACGCCGACGAATGCCGGGCCTTCTTCCGCGACCTGTGCACGCCGGCGGAGCTGCAGGCGCTGGCCGACCGCTGGGCGGTGGTCGACCTGCTGCGCCAGGACCTGCCCTACCGCGAGATTCACCGGCTCACCGGCGTCAGCGTCACAACCATCGGCCGGGTGGCACGCTGCCTGCTCGCCGGCCACGGCGGCTACGCGCTCGCCGCACACCGTACACATGAGGTCAAGAATGGATAAGGAACAACGCCTGCGCGTCGCAATCCAAAAGAGCGGTCGACTGACCGATCACTCGCTGGATCTGCTGAGCCGCTGCGGGCTCAAGTACAGCCGCGGCAAGGACCAGCTGCTGTGCTACGGCGAGAACATGCCGCTGGACGTGCTGCTGGTGCGCGATGACGACATTCCCGATCTCGTCCGCGAGGACGTCTGTGACCTGGGCATCGTCGGCGGCAACGTCGTCAACGAAAAGCGACTCGGCTTCCTCGCGCGCGGCGTCGAGCCGCTGTTCGAGGTGCTGCAGTCACTCGACTTCGGCCGCTGCCGACTGTCCATCGCCGTTCCCGACAACTTCAACTACACCGGCCCGCAGAGCCTCGCGGGCCGGCGCATTGCAACCACCTATCCGCACACGACCAACCACTGGCTGGCGGAGAACGACGTGCCGGCGGAGGTGGTCACGCTGTCCGGCGCGGTCGAGATCGCGCCCCGCCTGGGCCGTGCCGATGTCATCTGCGACCTCGTCTCGACCGGCAGCACGCTGCAGGCCAACCACCTGCGCGAGAGCGAGGTCGTGATGCAAAGCCAGGCACTGCTGATCCGCACGCCGGTACCGCTGCCACAGGCCAAGGAAGACTGGCTCAACCGGATCTTGCTGCGCATCGACGGCGTGCAGCAGGTGAAGGAGAGCAAGTACATCATGCTGCACGCGCCGCGCTCGGCACTGGCGGAAATCCGCCGCCTGCTGCCAGGCTCGGAGTCGCCGACGATCATTCCGCTGGAGGGCACCACCGACAAGGTCGCCATCCACGCGGTCTGCCGTGAGAACGTGTTCTGGGAGACGCTCGAGAGCCTCAAGCGCGCCGGCGCAAGCTCGCTGCTGGTGCTGCCCGTCGAGAAGATGCTCGCCTGATGCTCGCGCTCTATCACTGGTCCGGACTGACCGACGCTGCTCGCGCCGCGCTGCTGCGCCGTCCGGCGCAGGACAATGCCGCGGAACTTTCCACTGCAGTGGAGGCAATCATCGCTGCTGTGCGCGCCCGCGGCGACGCCGCGCTGGCCGACTACACGCGTCGCTTCGACGGCGTGGAGATCCAGACGCTACGCGTCACGGCCGCGGAGTTTGCGACTGCGGAGGCGGCACTGCCCGCTGCTGCACACGCAGCGATCGACCGCGCGATCGCGAACGTGCGCCGTTTCCACGCAGCACAACGCCTGCCGCCGCTGTCGATGGAGACCTCGCCCGGCGTGCGCTGCGAGCGCATCGAAGTGCCGCTGGCCGCGGTTGGCCTGTACGTACCGGCAGGCTCCGCACCGCTGCCCTCGGCTGCGATCATGACTGCGGTGCCCGCCGCGATTGCCGGCTGCCCGACGCGCGTGCTGTGCACGCCGCCGCGTCGCGACGGCGCGGCAGACGCGGCGGTGCTGGTGGCCGCACGACGCGCCGGTGTCGACGAGGTCTACAAGGTCGGCGGCGCGCAGGCGATCGCGGCGATGGCTTACGGCACCGCCTCGATCCCGAAGGTCGACAAGATCTGTGGTCCGGGCAATGCCTGGGTGACGGCGGCGAAGCTTGCCGTCGCACGCGACCCGGAAGGTGCCGCGCTCGACCTGCCCGCCGGCCCCTCCGAAGTGCTGGTGATCGCCGATGACTCGGCGCGCGCGGCCTTCGTCGCCGCCGACCTGCTGGCGCAGGCCGAACACGACCCGTCTGCACAGGTCATCCTCGTGACGCCCTCGGCGGCGCTCGCCGCTGCGGTGATCGACGAAGTGGCGCGCCAGCAGATGGCACTCAGCCGCCGGGCGATCACCGCACAGGCACTGCTGGCCAGCCGGGTGATCCTGGTGGCGGACCTCGCCAGCGCATTCGCCGTCAGCAATGCCTATGCCCCCGAGCACCTGATCCTGGAAATCGACGGCGCGCGCGACTGGCTGGGCGCAGTACGCGCCGCAGGCTCGGTGTTCCTCGGTCACTGGTCGCCCGAATCGATCGGCGACTACTGCAGCGGCACCAACCACGTGCTGCCCACCTACGGCTACGCGCGGGCTTTCTCCGGCCTGTCGGTGGGCGACTTCATGCGCCGCATCACCGTGCAGGAACTGACGCCGGCAGGCCTTCAGGACCTCGGCCCGGTCGCCCAGGTACTCGCCGGACTGGAAGGGCTCGACGGTCACGCACAGGCCGTTGCGGTCCGCCTCGCGGCACTGGCGGCACCATGAACATCGCCACCCGCCTCGCCCGCCCCGAAATACTCGCGCTCGAGTCCTACGCCCACGCCAGCTGGGACCCGACGCTAGAACGCCTGCATGCCAATGAAAACCCGTGGCGCTATACCGGCGACAACACCCCCGCGGGCCTCAACCGCTATCCCGAGCCCCACCCGCTCGCGCTCGAAGCCAGGCTCGCGACGCTGTATGGCGTCACCGCCCAGCAGCTGCTCGCCGGCCGCGGCTCGGACGAGGGTATCGACCTGTTGACCCGCGCCTTCCTGATGCCCGGACACGATGCGGCGCTGATCTGTCCACCGACCTTCGGCATGTACGCGGTCGCGACGCGCATCCAGGGAGCGCGCGTGATCGAGGTGCCGCTGCAGGCCGCGAACGGCTACGCGCTCGACGAGGACGCCGTGCTCGCCGCGGTGGGACCGCGCGTCAAGCTGATGTTCCTGTGCTCGCCGGGGAACCCGACCGGCAGCGCACTGGACCCGGACGCCATCGAGCGGATCCTGCGCGCGCTGGCGGGCCGGGCGCTGGTCGTGGTCGATGAGGCCTACGCCGAGTTCGCGGCGACGGCCAGCTTCGCGACACGCCTGGACGCGCACCAGAACCTGGTCGTGCTGCGCACGCTGTCCAAGGCCTATGCGCTGGCCGGCGCCCGCTGCGGTGCGGTGCTGGCCGACCCGTCCGTGATCGGACTGCTGCGCCGGATCATCCCGCCCTACTCGATGCCAACCCCCAGCATCGACGCGGTACTCGCGGCGCTGGCAGTGGCACCGCTCGCGCAGGCGCAGTTGCGCATCGAGCTACTCAAGCTCGAACGGGAGCGGCTGCAGGCGGGCTTGGCCGAACTGGCGCTGGTGCGCCGGGTGCAGGCTAGCGATGCGAACTTCCTCTACCTCGAGTGCAGCGACGCCGCCGGGGTGATGAGGCGCGCCCGCGACGCAGGCCTGCTGCTGCGTGACTTCAGCCGCGGCCGCTACACGCCTGGCGGCGTGCGCGTCACGATCGGCACGTCCTCCCAGAACGACCGCCTGCTCGAGGCACTGGCACGCCCATGACACCGACCCTGTTCATCGATCGCGACGGTACCCTTGTCGAGGAGCCGCCCGACCAGCAGGTCGACCGGCTGGACAAGATCCGCCTGGTGCCGGGTGCGATCAGCGCGCTGAGCGCGCTGCAGGACGCCGGCTACCGGCTGGTGATGGTCACCAATCAGGACGGACTGGGCACCGTCAGCTTCCCGGCCGCGGATTTTCAGCGGGTGCAGGACTTCCTCCTCGCGCTGTTCGCCGCCGAAGGCGTGCAGTTCGACGCGGTGCTGGTCTGCCCACACCATGCCGTCGACGGCTGCGACTGCCGCAAGCCCAAGACCCAACTCGTCGACCAATACCTCGCCACGCGGCCGATGGATCCGGCGCGCTCTGCGGTGATCGGCGACCGCGCGACCGACCTTGAGCTGGCCGCCAGGCTCGGCATCTTAGGTCTCAAGATCGAAGTCGCAGGTACGCCCGACCACAGCTGGCCGGCCGTGCGACAACGCCTGACGCAGCGCCAGCGCACCGCCACGGTGGAACGCAAGACGCGCGAGACCGACATCCGCGTGCACGTGAACCTCGACGCCGAGGGTCCGACGCGCATCACCACCGGCATCGGCTTCTTCGACCACATGCTCGAGCAGGTCGCCCGTCACGGCGGCTTCGCGCTCGAGCTCGACTGCAAGGGCGATCTCGAAGTCGACGAGCACCATACCGTCGAGGACTGCGCGCTGGCGCTCGGCCAGGCGCTGCGGCAGGCGCTCGGCGCCAAGCTCGGCATCGGTCGCTATGGCTTCCTGCTGGCGATGGATGAGGCCGAAGCGCAGGTAGCGCTCGACCTGTCCGGTCGCGCCTACTTCGTCTTCGAAGGAGCGTTTGGGCGCGACGCTGTCGGCGGCCTGCCGACGGAGCTTGTGCCGCACTTCTTCCGCAGCCTGTCCGATACGCTCGCCTGCGCTCTGCACCTGACCGTCAGGGGCGAAAACACCCACCACATGGTCGAGAGCTGCTTCAAGGGCGTCGGCCGGGCGCTGCGTCAGGCGCTGCGCGTGGAAGGCACCACCCTGCCCTCCAGCAAGGGCGTGCTTTGAGCTCGCTGGTCATCATCGACAACGGTGGCGGCAATGTCGCCTCGGTGCGTTACGCACTCGAGCGACTCGGCGTCGAGGCCGCGCTATCGGCAGACCCGGCCGTCGTACGCGCGGCGCGACGGGTGATCCTGCCCGGGGTCGGCGCCGCGGCCGATGCCATGCAGCGGCTGCGCGCAAGCGGACTGGACCGGCTGATCCCGACGCTCACCCAACCGGTGCTGGGGATCTGCCTGGGGATGCAGTTGTTGTTCCAGTCCTCCGCCGAGGGCGACACGCAGTGCCTGGGGATTCTCGCCGGCCGCGCCGAGCGGTTCCCGTACCGGGCCGGCCTGCCGGTGCCGCACATGGGCTGGAACCAGCTCGCCCCGCAACGCAGCTCGCCGCTGCTGGCGGGCATCGAGGCGGGTGAGTACGCTTACTTCGTGCACAGCTACGCCCTGCCGCCGAGTCCGGACGCGATCGCCCTGTGCGACTACGGCCAACCGTTCACGGCGATCGTCAGCCGCGGCAACTTCCACGGCGCGCAATGCCATCCGGAGCGCTCGGGCGCAACCGGCGCCCGCCTGCTCGCCAACTTCCTCGCACTGGATGCCTGACACGTGCAACTGATACCCGCCATCGACCTCAAGGACGGCCGCTGCGTGCGCCTCTACCAGGGCGACTTCGCCGCCGAGACCCGCTACGACGTCACGCCAGAGGGCTTGTATGAGCGCTTCGCCGACCTTGGCGCGAGCTGGCTGCACGTCGTCGACCTCGACGGCGCGCGCGATGGTGCCCAGGCCCATCTGCCGCTGATCGCAGAGCTCGCCGGCCGTGGCCGGCTGAAGATGCAGGTCGGCGGCGGCCTGCGCAGCCGCGAGGCGATCGAACGGACCCTCGCCGCTGGCGCAAGCCGAGTCGTGATCGGCTCGCTGGCAGTCACCGACCCGGACCTCGTCGCCGGCTGGCTGCGCAAGCTCGGACCGGACGCCATCGTACTGGCGCTGGACGTGCGCCTCGATGCCGACGGCATGCCGCGACTGGCCACGCACGGCTGGCTCGAGCAGTCGACGCTCGTGCTGTGGGACGTGGTCGCACGCTACATCGACGCGGGGCTGCAGCACGTGCTGTGTACCGACGTCGGCTGCGACGGCGCGCTGTCCGGGCCAAACTTCGACCTGTATGTCGAGGCCGTGCGGCGCTGCCCGGCCGTGCAGTGGCAGGCCTCTGGCGGCGTACGCGATGCGCGTGACCTGTGGGCGCTGGCAGGCGGCGGCGTCGCCGCGGCGGTCAGTGGCCGTGCCCTGCTCGAAAACCGCATGACTGCCGAGGAGTTGCAGCCATTCTTGCCCGCCGCCTGATCCCCTGCCTGGATGTGCGCGACGGCGCCGTCGTCAAAGGCGTGCGCTTCCGCGATCACAAGATCGTCGGTGGCATCGAAGAACTGGCGTTGCGCTATCGCGACGCCGGCGCCGACGAACTGGTGTTCTACGACATCGCCGCCAGCCCCGACGGTCGCACGGTGGACCGCACCTGGGTCGAGCGCGTCGCGCGACTGCTCGATATCCCGTTCTGCGTTGCTGGCGGCATCCGCTCGGTGGCGGACGCCGAGGCCGTCCTCGGCGCCGGCGCCGAGAAGGTGTCGGTGAACTCCCCCGCACTGGCGGATCCCGAACTGATCCGCCGCCTGAGCGAGCGCTTCGGCGCGCAGTGCGTCGTCGTCGGCATCGACAGCCAGACCGTGGCCGGGCCGGACGGCCCGCGCTACGAGGTACACCAGTACACGGGCGATCCCAGCCGCAGCCGGGCGACACCGCGGGCGACCCTCGACTGGGTACGACAAGTACAGGCGCTGGGCGCTGGCGAAATCGTGCTCAACTGCATGGCCAGCGACGGCGTGCGCAACGGCTACGACCTGCCGCAGCTGGTCGCCGTGCGCGCCGAGTGTCGCGTGCCGCTGATCGCCTCGGGGGGTGCGGGTACGCCCGCGCATTTCCTGGACGTGTTCCAGGACGCGCAGGTCGACGGCGCGCTGGCGGCCAGCGTGTTCCATCTGGGCACGATCGGGATTCCGGACCTGAAGCAGTACCTGCGGGCCGCAGGCATCGAGGTGAGGCCATGACGATCGACGACATTGAGGCGCTGGACTGGGCCAAGGGCGACGGGCTGCTGCCTGCCATCGTGCAGCACGCCGACTCCGGCACGGTACTGATGCTCGGCTACATGAACCGCGAGTCACTCGCAGCGACACTCAGCACCGGCCAGGTCACCTTCTACAGTCGCAGTCGCGCGCGGCTGTGGACCAAGGGCGAGACCTCCGGCAACACGATCTCGGTCGGCGCCGTCACGATGGACTGCGATCGCGACACGTTGCTGGTACTGGGCCGACCGCAGGGCCCGGTATGCCACACCGGCGCTGCCACCTGCTTCCACGGCCAGCCGGCGAGCGCCGCGACCGAGCTGGCGTTCCTGCTACAGCTGGAAAAAATCATCGCCGCCCGCATCGCGGACCAGCCTGACTCGAGCTACACCGCCAAACTGCACGCCCGCGGACTCACCCGCATGGCGCAGAAGGTTGGCGAGGAAGGACTGGAAGTCGCGCTCGCCGCGGTCACCGACAACGACGCACAACTCGTCGGCGAGGGCGCCGACCTGATCTACCACCTGCTGCTATTGCTGCGGGCGCGGGGACTTGGGCTCGAGGATGTCGTCACCGAACTGAGCTGCCGTCACGCGGCGCGCCTCGCGCCTGGCTAGCTGGGCGCGACAAGCGTCGCAGCCGCTCGCGCAAAGGGAAGCTTAGGCGGTAGCATCGATCCCCCAGACCCGCGGCAGCACAGCCACGACGGGCGGACGATAAGGGGGCGCAAATGACAGACCAGACCACCGGCAGCGGTGATGCCGACGCCGCGCAACTGCGCGCCCTTGGCTACGTATCCCACTTCGAGCGCAGCATGACGCTGTGGGAGAACTTCGCGCTCGGCTTCACCTATCTGTCGCCGGTCGTCGGCGTGTATACGATCTTCGCGACCACCTTCGCGGCCGGTGGCCCACCGATGTGGTGGACCTACCTGCTGGTCGGCATCGGCCAGCTGGGCGTCTGCCTGATCTTCGGCGAGATCGTCTCGCAATTTCCAATCTCCGGCGGCATCTACCCATGGGCGCGACGCCTGTACGGCAAGCGCTGGGCGTGGATGGCGGGCTGGGTGTACGGCTGGGCGCTGTTCGTCACGCTCGCCGCAATCGCCACCGGCGCTGCGCCCTTCATCGCACAGCTGTTCGGTAGCGAGGGCACGCCGGCACAGTTGACGAGTATCGCGATCGGGCTGATCGCACTGACCACGCTACTCAACCTCAGCGGCACGCGGCTGCTGGCGCGGTTCGCGATGTTCGGCTTTATCTGTGAACTGGTCGGTGCGATCGCGGTAGGCAGCTATCTGCTGGCGTTCGCGCGCCACCAGCCATGGAGCGCGCTGATCGATGTCAGCCACCTGCATGCCGCCAACGCCAGCTACTGGCCGGCGTTCCTCGCCTCCGCACTCGGCGCGATGTTCTGCTACTACGGCTTCGAGGCCTGCGGCGACGTCGCCGAAGAGACCCCGGACGCGGGCCGGACGATCCCGAGGTCGATGCGCCTGACGATCTACGTCGGCGGCGCGGCAGCGCTATGGGTCTGCCTCGGACTCGTACTCGCCGTGCCCGACGTCGAGGCAGTCATGTCCGGCAAGGATAAGGATCCGGTCGTCACGCTGCTCAAGGCGGCGGTTGGCGAGCTGGGACTCAGAGTGGTGATCGCAATCGTCACGGTCTCGTTCGTCTCCGCGCTGTTGAGCCTGCAGGCGGCGGCGAGTCGGCTGTTGTTCGCCTACGCGCGCGACCAGATGATCATCGGCAGCGAACAGCTGCGGCGGCTGTCGCCCGGCCGGCACATCCCGGCGGTCGCGCTGCTGGTCGCCGGCGGCATTCCCGCGCTGATCGCGCTGTCGGCGATGTGGCTGCAGGATGCGATCGCGACCATCATCAGCTTTGCGTCGGTCGGCATCTACATCTCCTTTCAGATGATCGTATTCGCGGCGCTCGTCGCAAGACTGCGTGGCTGGCGGCCCGCTGGATCCTTCACGCTGGGCGCCTGGGGCTGGCCGCTAAATCTCCTCGCGCTGCTCTACGGCCTGTGCGCGATCGTCAATATGTCCTGGCCGCGTAGCCCCGCCGATCCGTGGTACAGCAACTACGGAGTCATCGTCACCTCGCTGGGTGTCATCGGTCTCGGGCTCGCCTACATGCTGATCTGGCGGCCGTATGATCGTGGCCGGGCACCGGCCGGCGACGCGCACCGCGTCATGGCCGTCACTGGCGCCCCGATCGGTGATTGATCATCGCGCAGTTGGCGACCGTCGGCACCCCGCCAAGCCCGCGCAAGGTTCCCCCTGCAACAACAACTTCGAGACGACGAGGACCCTATGAAAAAGTCACTTTTAACGTTGGCCGTGGTCGCGACCCTGGCTGCCGGCACGGCGCTCGCAGCGGAACGCCTGCAGCTCGTCGAACGCGCGGCCAATGAGACCACCGTCGATATCGGCGCCAAGGGTGATTCGGTCGGCGATCTGCTGACCTTCGCCAACCCCGTGTTCGACGCCGCCAATAAGACCCAGCTCGGCTCCGACCAGGGTTATTGCGTCCGCGTGATTGCAGGCAAGAGCTGGGAGTGCATCTGGACCCTGTCGCTGAAGGAGGGCCAGATCACGATCGAGGGGCCGTTCTTCGACGTCGGTGACTCGCTGTTCAGCGTCACCGGCGGCACGGGCAAGTACGCCGGCGCAAAGGGTCAGCTGAAGCTGCACCCGCGCGACGCCAAGGCCTCGGCCTACGATTTCACCTACGACCTGCTCTGAGCCGCGACCGCGGCTGCGTCGGCACGCCTTGCTAAAACTCCACAGCCGCTCGCGGCTGTGGACCCTGCCGAGCCTCGGACACGGTGTGCGAGAGAATGCGGCAGCGCGACCCCGAACCGCGGCGTGCAACGCCAGGCGCTGCCGCGCTGACCCCGCCGCTCTCGCCGCCTAAAGCCGGCCTCAGCCGTCTGCAGGGCGACGAGCGAATGCTGCCATGCCACTCGCAGCGAGTGCCGTGACGGCCGCTGCCGCCGCAAAGGCGACGGACGAGCCGGCGCGCTCCCAGAGCACGCCGAACAGCACCGCACCGGGCAGCACAAACACGCCCGAGACGAGATGGTACAGACCGAAGGCCGTGCCCCGTGCGGCAAGCGGCGCCGCATCGCCGATCAGCGCCCGCTCGGCCGGCTCGGTCAGCACGAGCGAGGCGGAGTACGCCAGGAACAGCGCCCACACCACCGCACCCTGCGCAGGGACCAGCGCCAGCGCCAGCAGCGCACAGACCCGCGCCGACCAGCCCAGTAGCAGCAGCGGCAGGCGACCATAGCGATCGGTCGCAACCCCCGCGGGGTAGGC
>SESH01051454.1_pt1 | contig 22319 bp, 22 predicted proteins | sample 3171561 | NCBI WGS metagenome assembly SESH01 (sample SAMN10866947, study PRJNA518727) | freshwater metagenome | biome: subpolar coniferous forest; feature: holomictic lake; material: water; isolation source: holomictic Lake 442 2011 16.5 m and 2014 13 m | place: Canada: near Kenora, Ontario
CAAATAGTCCCAATACCTTTCAATCAGAGCCAAGCGGAGATTGGGACAATCCTGGCTACCATCCATCAAGAGAATGTAAAAAACAGGATCAATTCTTGCCCAGAGACGGCCTTCTGACCCAGGTGGACAGAACCTTGGGTTCGGTGTATATTACGGCACTTAACTCTCGTTAATTTTTAAAATAACGGGTAATTAGTGCCGCCCCAATTTCAACACAGTTGAAATTGATAGGTATTGGGACGGCTCCGTTACAACAAGATCATCGCCGCTATCTTCCATAAGGAGTCGATCCATGAGCAAAGAAAAAACCCTTACCGATGCGAATTTTCAAGCTGAAGTGCTTCAATCCACACAACCCGTCCTAGTTGATTTTTGGGCCGAATGGTGTGGCCCCTGCCGGATGCTCGGTCCTGTGGTCGAAAAGATCGCGGTGGCCAACGCGGGCCGCATTGTCGTCGGGAAAATGAATGTGGATGAGAACCCGAACACGCCTCAGAAATACGGGGTCCAGGGTATTCCGACGGTCATTTTCTTCAAGGACGGAGAAGTTGCGAAGCAACTCGTCGGTTTTCAGGCTCAGGACAAGATCCAAAAAGCCATTGACGAAATTTTTCCGAAGTAACTGTTCGATCATCCCCTCCTCTGCTCAGTTTCCGGGATTGGAGCCAGGGTCCCTCCTATGAAAGAGCGCCGTTTGGGAAAAACGGGTTTGCGTATTTCCGAGATCGGTTTTGGCTGTTGGGCCATCGGTGGAAACGCTTACGGTCCGGTCCGTGACAAAGATTCCCTCGAAGCCCTAGCGGCGGCATGGGATTTGGGAGTCAATTTCTTCGATACGGCGGATACGTACGGAGAAGGGCACAGTGAAGAACTTCTCGGGAAATTCCTAAAAAGCAGGTCACGCGATCGCTTGACGCTGGCCACGAAGTGCGGTTGGGATTTTTACATGCCCTCGCAAAAACCCGCTTCTCTCATGACGGGATCGTCCGAAAAGCTCAACCACGCCGGGCACCGGAAAAATTTTGACAGTGGCTATATCCGCTTTGCTTGCGAACAAAGTCTCAAGCGTCTCGGGACAGATGTGATCGATCTTTTTCAGCTGCACAATCCTTCTCTGGAGCTGATCCAGAAAGGGGATCTGGTAAGCGTTTTGGAAGGGCTGAAGAGAGAAGGGAAGATCCGTTTTATCGGGATCTCGGTTCATACGGAGGCAGAGGCACTGGCGGTGCTCGAAGACCCGCGGGTTCAGGCGATCCAGATCATCTTCAATCTATTGGATCAACGCATGGCCGCGAAGGTCTTGCCGGAAGCGGAGAAAAAAGATGTTGGGGTGATTGTCCGGGAGCCGTTGGCCTCGGGACTCCTGAGCGGGAAATATGAGCCCTCGCATGAATTCCCTAAGGATGATCATCGCCGCCGGTGGGTTCCTGAAAAGCGGGAAGCCGATTGGCAAAAGATTCAGCTTATCCAAAAAACATTTAAGTTCGGGAACGCAAGCCTGTTAAAAGTAGCCCTGGAGTTTCCGCTAACATTCGGGGCGGTCTCGACGGTGATTGCCGGAGCTAAAACTCGAACACAAGTGCTTGGAAATGCCTCGGCATCTCTACAGCCGAGCTTAGGTCCGGAGGACGCCGGGAGACTGAAAGAAATCTATGCGCAAGAAGAGATCTTCCGGAAAGGGTTGAATCCTCGATGAAGAAGTTCAGGCCTCTTTTTTTTACTTTGATGGTGTTGGGGGTTCTTTGGATGCTTCACGCCAGGGTCCTGGGGATGGTGGCCGAACCCTTTTTAGAAAAAGTGATGACCCGGGTCTTTGACATGCCGGTTCATATCGAAGGTATGAGTATTTCCCCGTTTTTTTCGCGCGTAAGCGTTAAAAAACTCGAGATTCTTAATCCTCCGGGGTTCAAAAGGAAGGATCATTTTACATGCAAAGAGATCGAGATTGAGCTGGACCTTAGGGTGCTCAAGCACAAATTTATCCGGATCCGAAAGGCCCATTTCAAAGAAGTGGTATTTGCGATCGAGAGCTACATGACGCCTGAAGGGTCGCGTACCAATGTCAAACATTGGTATCACAACATGGGGCTTGATGTCGACGGCCCGCCGCTCCCTCCGCGCGCGATGCCCCACCCCGACAATATCGGAGAAGATTCCTGGCGCGTTCGGATCGATCGTTTGGAGCTTGAAAAGGGGGCGCTCATTTTTGATGATCGTCGTGATCCCCAAGAACAGCGATGGATCTTTGAACACATCAGGGGTTATTGGACCGGTTTTGATTTCCTCTCGGATTATACCAGCCCGACCTTTACGGAAACGATCCAGGTGGAAGCCACATTCGGAGAGAATCCTCCGGCCCGTTTTTCCGGTGGCGGAAAGTGCCAGTTTGCGGATGGGGATAATTTTGATGTCGATGTTCTGATCACCGATGGTTCTGTGGCGGAATATGACTTCCTTCTTTCGCCGATCCTCGGAGAAGTGCAGACCGGGGCCTACGATCTCAAATCACATCTGCTATGCGTGGAAGGAAATCTCCAGTCGGAACATTTGCTGACGCTGAAGGCCATGACGTTTGCGGCGCCGTCGGCCGCCCAAAAGCTTCTCAAATATCCGTTCGACGGGATGCGGATGCTTCTGGAGGATCAGAAGGCTGTGGAACTGAATATCAAAGTCGATGGCGATATCGAAGACCCCAAGTTTCGCTTTTACAGCGCTTTCAGCAAGGCGCTCCAAAAGGCTTTGATCTCTAAGGCCAAGGCTGGTATTGTCGGGACCGTCAAGATTGCTGCGAATACGCCGGGACAAGTGACGCAGGGGCTCAGCAAGCTTGGGGCGATTCTGGTTGAACCGTTTAGGCCTAAAGAACAAACAAGCGCCGAAGCCAATGGAGAAAAAACGAATGCCTGAGACAAAAGTAGGACATGTTGCGATCATCGGCAGACCGAACGTCGGGAAATCTACGCTTCTGAATTATCTGGTGGGCGAGAAATTGGCCGGAACCTCGGCCAAGCCGCAGACCACGCGCGATGTGGTTCGTGGGATCCTGACCGTTCCCGACGGTGCCGTGGTCCAAAGCCCCTATCGAGGGCAGATCGTTTTCTTGGATACGCCGGGTGTTCATCAACCGAAAGATGCTTTAGGCGAAGGCATGGTGCGCGATGTCCATCAGTCGCTTTCAGACGCGGATCTTCTGTTCTGGATGGTGTATCCCAAGGCAATGGGGGACGCGGAACGCGCGATCCTGAAATGGGTCCAGGATGTTTCTATCCCCGTATTTCTTTTGGTCAATCAGATCGACCGTTTTCCCAAGGACGATCTCTTGCTAGCGCTGGATTCTTATCAAAAGGCTTTTGCTTTTAAGGAATACATTCCTATCAGCGCCAAAACTGGAGAGAACGTCAAAACCCTGATCCAGCAGGCGCTTGCGTATCTCCCGAAAGGCGAATTTATTTATCCGGAGGATCAACTTTCCGACCAGAATGTTCGTTTTCATGTGCAAGAAATGATACGCGAAAAGCTTTATCATTTTCTAGGCGCGGAACTTCCGTATGATGGGGCAGTGCGTATCGATGAATTCAACGAAGAAGAAAAAATAACCCGCATTCATGCCACGATCGTGGTGGAGCGGGATTCACAAAAGGCGATCGTGATCGGCAAAGGTGGCGAGAAGATCAAACAGATCGGCACGGCCGCACGTCTTGATATCGAGCGATTTCTCGGCAAAAAAGTATTCCTGGAGCTTTGGTGTAAACCCATTCCGGGTTGGAAAAGCAATATCGGTTTTCTTCGCGAATCGCGCCAATCCAGCGGAGCTTCTTAGGCCGTTTTTGCGATTAGGATACACAGAATTTTCGAACAATCCTTCTTCACCGTTCGTTTTTCCCCAGCGAGGAAAAACTCACTCGCGCCTTAGGTCTCGCTCGGCGGGCAGAAGGCCGGGAGGCAGCGTTCGAGACCCTGGGAGCTTGGTCCTGCTTTGAAGAGCAGGTCCTAGGGGCGAGATTCGAAGGCGGTCGATTCTCGCAGCCCTGATTCTCAAAAAATGAGAACAGCGGGTAATCAGGGCAGCCCCAATTTCAACTTCGTTGAAATTGATAAGTATTGGGACGGGAAGAAGCGGCCGCTGGTGACGACAGGCCTTCTGCCCGCCACCATGCCCGCTCGACCTTCGGAGCGCGCTTCAGGATTGTTGAAAATTCCGTCAAAGATATTCATATAGGAAAATTGGACAATGCAATCAGGTTTGATCCAGGATGAAATTTTAAGAAGGCGGACGTTTGCGATTATTTCGCATCCGGACGCCGGCAAGACGACGCTTACAGAAAAATTTCTTCTCTATGGCGGGGCGGTTCAGCTGGCGGGTTCCGTAACGGCCAGGAAACAGGAACGCGAGACGGCTTCCGACTGGATGGAAATGGAGAAGAAGCGTGGGATTTCCATCAGTTCCACCCTTCTTCAGTTTGATTATGGTCCGTGGCGGATCAATCTTCTCGATACGCCGGGCCACAAAGATTTCTCGGAAGACACTTATCGGGTGTTGATGGCGGTCGATGCCGTCGTGATGGTGATCGACTCCGGCAAAGGCATCGAGAGCCAGACCCGCAAGCTCTTCGAGATCTGTCGCCATCGCGGGATTCCGATCTTTACCTTCATGAATAAACTCGATCGTCCGGGCCTTTCCCCTCTTGCGCTCATTGATGAGCTTGAAAATGTCCTTGGGATCCATGCCTATCCGGTCAACTGGCCTCTGGGGAGCGGACGGGAATTCCGGGGAGTTTATGACCGCCTTCAAAAAGAAGTGCACCTTTTTCAGAAAGTTCCCGGCGGTGCCTACAAAGCACCAGTGTCGATGCACGGGTTTTCGGACCCCGCCGTGAAAACGATCGTGGACGAGCAGTCGTATGCCGCTGCGGCAGAAGAATTGGAGCTCCTCGATACAGCGCATGTCGGTTTTTCGCCGGAGTCGGTGCTCGAAGGAAAAACCACACCTGTTTTTTTCGGGAGTGCCGCGAATAACTTTGGCGTTCAGCTTCTACTCGACGGTTTCGTCAAGTATTCCACGGGACCGGGAGAAAGAAAAGCAGGGGAGCGGTCGATCCCCGTTGTCTCGAAAGATTTTTCCGGTTTTATCTTTAAGATCCAGACCAACATGAACCCACTCCACCGGGACCGGATCGCTTTTTTGCGCATTTGTTCCGGGAAATTTACACGGGATATGGATGCTTACCATACGAGAACGGGAAAAAATATCAGGATTGCGGGTTCGCACACCCTCTTGGGACAAAGCCGTGAAACCGTGAATGAAGCGTATCCGGGGGATATCGTCGGATTTGCGGTGAAATCGGATTTTCGTGTCGGAGATACTGTAAGCGAAGATCCCTCGGTCGTGTTCAATGCCATTCCGCGCTTCGCGCCGGAATGTTTTGCCTCGATCCATAATCCCTCGCCGGGGAAGTATAAGCCTTTCCGGAAAGGGCTCGAGCATTTGCTCGCCGAGGACATCGTTCAGGTTTTCAGCTGGATCAAACCGTTTAATCCCAACACCGCGCTTCTGGGCGCCGTGGGTCCTCTTCAATATGAAGTGTTGCAGTACCGGCTCAAAGAAGAATACGGCGCGGAGTCGCAGCTTGAAATGTTGCCCTGGAAGATCCTGAGATGGGCCGAGTCCGCATTGACCGACACGGATCTTGGAGATGTGCTTTCTTATGGAGCTGCCCTGGCCCGGGATGAGCAGGGCCGGCGAGTGCTTCTGTTCTTAAGCGAATGGCTTCTTAGAAATTTCCAGGAGAAGAATCCCCATATCGTTCTTCGCGATTCTCCGGGCTGATAACTTCGAGCCGTTCTTTTTCCGTCGCTTAAGGCTGGAATCCTATCGGGCCTTTGGGTTTTTTCTCTACGGCAAAAAATTTTGTTACAATATGGTAAATCTTTCGGATTTTTTCCTCGTGTTTTTCGACAGTCCTATCGATCCTTTCAAGGCGTAGCGCAAGAGCGCTGTTCGTCATAAGCATTTCCCGAAGCCGTAGAAAGATACGCATGATCTGAATGTTAACCTGAGCTGCTTTCTCGCTGTTCAGGACGCTGGAGAGCATCAAGATGCCATGCTCAGTGAAGGCGAAAGGAGAATGGCGCAGCCCCATTTTATTGCCGGATTTGGAGGTTCCAAATTGGCACCTCCATTTTTGAGTCTCCTCGTGCGAGAGTTCAAATATGAAGTCATCCGGAAACCTGTTGTGGTTTCTTCGGACTTGTCTTTTAAGATGTTTTGTGCTGACCCCGTAAAGCATCGCCAAGTCTCGATCCAACATTACTTTCTTCCCGCGGGTCAGATAGATCCCAGAGGCAATGGCATTCGAGTTAATCGTAATTTTCTTCATGGCAAGAGGCCACCCTATTATTAATTATAAATCAAGTCAAAGTTTACATATAATCATTCACAAAAACTAAGATTTCATAGGGCGGAGGTTGAGGCACCCCGGGCTCCAAGCCGGCGAGGAGCTTGCTTTCTTGAACAAGGGGAACATGACTGCACCCGGGAACTGGGATATTGAGCTGAAGGACAAGTTCATGTCGAATACCTATTACGGCACTGTCCGCTACGATTTCTGATCGCGTTACAGGGAAGGAAATAGGGGAAGGTTTTTGCCGAGGAGTGGCAGGGCGTAATTGGCGAAGGCTGGTGTGATCATTCCCTTTTTCTTATCGAAGAATGCTGCCGGGAGGTCTCGTTCATTGTTCGGGATCTTTTCAAGCGGCACGGGTTTGTAACGGATAGCGTATTTTTCTTCCGGCTTTCTTTCAAACCCCACCATGACCTGGGTCATACCCTGGAGTGCCCATTTCACCGCGTGAATACCCGCCTGATAGGCTTCTTTTTGATCAACCTCTGAGATATAGGCCATCGACATTCGCTGGATCGTGCCGGGCTTGTCAAAACGAGCGCGAACCTTCAATCTTTTCTCAAGAATGCTTGCCAGTCGCGCCGATGCGCCTTCCACATAATGATGGCCGAACGGGTCCGCGGTGACGCCCTCGGTTTTTCGGCCGATGCGGTTCCCGCCGTAATCGCGGATCGTTTCAGAAATCACGATAATGCAGTAGCCGATCGATTGCAGGATAGCTTCTGTTTTTTTGACGAAGGCGGTTTCATCGAACGGGACCTCTGGGATGAGAAGAATGTGAGGCGCGTCAGCGGGCGATTTTTTGAGAAGCGCCGAGGCCGCGACGATCCAGCCGGAATTTCTCCCCATAAGTTCGATGATCTTTACAGGATCGACATTCTTCATGGCTTTGGTGTCGAGAGCTGCTTCCTGCGTCGTGATAGCCGCGAAGCGCGCGACGGAGCCGTAGCCGGGGCAATGGTCGGTTTCCATCAGATCGTTATCGATGGTCTTCGGGATATGAATGACCCGGATATCGTAATGATCTTTTTCCGCGGCTTTTGCGATCTGGAGGCTGGTGTTGGCCGTGTCATTTCCTCCGATCAGGAATACGTAGCGGATATTGTGTTTCCGGAGGCTCGCGACGATCTTGTGATCATCTCCTGGCTTGAGTTTATAGCGGGAGGAGCCGAGCGCGGCTGAAGGGGAGTTCGCGATATTCAGCATGAGTTTGGAAGATTTTGCCTTGAGGTCTATAAAAGAGCCATTGAGGATGCCTTCAATCCCATGACGCGAACCCAGAATGCCTGTGATGTTCCGGGAGGCGCGTGCGGCCGCGACAACGCCGGCGAGGCTTTGATTGATGACCGCCGTGCATCCGCCGGATTGCGCAACCATGGCCCTGCCTTTAAGGGATGAATTCTTCTTCATATTTCGCTATCCTGATTATTATTTTCTTTTTCCTGACGGTAATCAGGATTGCCCCAATTTCGACTTCGTTGAAATTGATAAGAATTGGGACTAGTATAGCCCTAAGCAGAATTGAAGACTAGTTGAAACTCCTGAGGATAAATAATGAAACCCCTTGTGATTCAAAAAGCAAATGCCCGGATCTGGCGCGCGAAGCTTGTGCGACCGTTCAGCACGGCTAAAGGCCAGCATGACCTGATCGAGAACGTGCTTTTTTCTCTCGAACTGTCCGACGGCATTCGAGGATTCGGCGAAGCGCCGGTCGCGACGCATATTACGGGCGAGACTGTTCAGGAGACGCTTAGGAATCTAAAAGAAGCTGCCCGATCGGTTGTCGGCCGCGGGCTTCGGGAATTTCCAGAGATGGCGGAGGAATTCAAAGGTAAATTCGCAGATAATAAGTGCGCCTTGGCGGCGCTCGAAATGGCGCTTCTGGATGCGGCGACACGTGAAAGAAAGATCCCTCTTTGGAGGGCCTTCGGGACCCGCCTGAGAAAGCTTCAGACGGACATGACCGTGGTGCTGGGAGATGTTCGTGAAGCCGAGACCGCAGCGCGAGAGATCCTTACGCGAGGCATTCGTTCTTTTAAGGTGAAGATCGGCCGGGACTTTGACCGGGACCTCAAACGCGTCGCGGTTGTGGCTCGGATCGTTGGAAAATGTCCGATCTATCTTGACGCGAATCAGGGATTTACCGCCGCTCAGACGCTCAAATTTCTAAAAGAATTGGCATGGCTCAAAATTATGCCCGCGCTGGTCGAGCAACCGGTCCCGAAAGAGGATTGGGAAGGGCTTGCGAAAGTGACGCGCGAAGCTAAAGTGCTTGTTTGCGCGGATGAAAGTGTCTCCTCCTTTCAGGATGCCAAAAGGGTCATCAAGGAAAAATCCGCCGGTGCGATCAATATAAAATTTACGAAGACAGGCATCCTGGAGGCGTATGCGATCGCGTGCTTGGCGAAGAGACATAGTATCAAGCTCATGATCGGGACGATGATGGAAACGCCCTTGGCGGTGACGGCGGCGGCTCACTTTGCGGCAGGACTTGGAGGCTTTGATTTTATTGACCTGGATGCACCCTTTTTTATGGCGGAGGACGTGACGCGAGGTAACTTTGTGACGCGTTCGGGCATTTATGATCTCCGAAAAATAAAAAAAGGGATCGGTGTCGTGCCGCTTCTTTCATGATCCAGAATTCGCTCGGGATCATTTGCGTCCTGGTTCTGATCGAAGCCTTGATCCTTTTCTTTTCCGAAAGCACCAAGACGAAGAAATTCTTCCAATTCCCACCGGCGCTTTTCTGGATCTATTTTCTCCCCATGATCGTTTCCGGTCTTGGAGTTATCCCTCAGCAGCATGCCATCTATCCGAAGATCACGAGCCTGGTTCTTCCCGCGGGGTTGATCCTTCTTCTGATCGTAACGGATATCAAAGCTATCCTGAAACTCGGCCGCCCCGCGCTTCTCATGATGTTTACCGGAAGTGCCGGGATCATGCTGGGAGCACCGCTGGTGGTGATGCTTTTTAAACCATGGCTTCCCGCGGACGCATGGTCGGGTTTTGGAGCGCTTTCCGCTTCCTGGATCGGCGGGAGCGCCAATATGATCGCAGTGAAGGAGGCGATCCATACCCCGGATGCGGTCTTTTTCCCCATGATCGTGGTGGATACGGTCGTGGCATATTCCTGGATGGGGCTTTTGATCCTGCTCGAGGGTTTTCAAAAAACTTATGATAAGTGGAATCGTTCCGATCTTCGTGTCGTGGAAGAGCTCGCCCGGAAAACCGCTTCGGCGGATGCCCGCGCAAAAAAATTCAATTTTCAGTATCTGCCGCTCATTCTTGGGGTGGCGTTTGGCGGCGCATGGCTTTCGAATGGGCTGGCAGGCATCGTTGGGAATGGGTCTTTTGCCTGGACGATCATCGTCGCCTCGACCTTTGGCATTCTGCTCTCATTGACACGCTTGCGGCAACTCGAGTTCCATGGGGCTTCGCGGATGGGATATCTTTTCCTGTTCCTCGTGCTGACATCGATCGGTGCGAGGGCAAGTCTTGCGGGGATCTTTTCGGCGCCGGTTTTGATCGTGGCCGGCGTGGTTCTGGTCCTGATTCACGCGGTATTTCTTTTGACTGTCTCCCGCGTTGCGCGCATCCCGCTTTGTCTTGTCGCGACCGCGAGCCAGGCGAATATCGGTGGCCCGGCCTCGGCGCCGATCGTTGCCGCGGCCTATGTCCCTGCGTTAGCGCCGGTGGGCCTGCTCTTGGGGATACTGGGGAATGTGATGGGGACGTATCTGGGGCTTCTGACGAGCTGCTTGTGCCGATGGGCGTGGTCGTAAGAAGGTTTTGAGAAGAAGCGTCTTAAAAATAAGCCGAGAACAAAGCCTCGAGTTCTTTCAGCTGATCGAAGGATAAGGCCATCCCGGTGAATTGCGCGTAGCAATTCAAACTGCAGATGGCGTTGAGAGTTGCATCCTGAATTTTAGTACTCGATAAGCGTTTATGAAAAGCCTGGTTTACGATCTCCACTTCCTTGTAGATCTGCTCCAAATCCTTCAATTCCCAATCGGGCTTCCCCCCGCGTCGCTGGATAAAAAATTGCGCCATAACATACATGGAGATTGCACGATAAGCGGTTTCTTTGGTTGTGGCGAACGGGAGATGAGTGAAAACGAGCGGGCGAAGTTTGTCGAGGACCGGGCAGCCGCTGGTGGCCATATAAATTCCGAAAAGGGAGCGCAGGGCGCTTTGAAGTGGAACGGTCTTTTGATAATCGCGCGGCTCTGTCCGGATGGTGACGCTCACTTCATGGTAGGAAATATCGCACGAAAAAGCTTCGATGACCGGGAAGAGATTTTGGGCGACCGGGCAAAAGGGATGCTCTTTAATAGTCAGAGGACAATTGGGACATTGACAGCAGTCCAGCCTTGTCCAGGCAGGAAGTTCTTTTCCTGATGGAGCCATAAGTCCAAGGGTGTGAGGGTCGAGACGGATGGAAAAAGTCTTTTTGCGTTTGTCCGGAAAAACAAATTCATATTCAAACCCGAGGGGCGTCTGCGGCATAGATCTCCTTCGTTACGCTGGGCATCATAGCATTTCAGGATTGAGTTGAATAGCCTGAGGAGGCCCTGGCCCGGTCCCATGGATTTTCTTGAGATCTATCGAGAGCTTATGAAAAGCGGGTTGTGTAATTCTAGCGCAACGCACAACGCGCAAAGCGCAACGTCAAAGCATTTCGTTGTGCGTTGAGCTTTGCCCGTTGCGCAAAAAAGTAGAATTGCTGATTTTCTTTGATAGAATACCGGCCTGTGAAACATAAAACCTCTGCGATCAAAGCCGTGATCTTCGATCTCGGCAATGTGCTGGTCAATTACGATGTCAAGAAAGCCGCAAAACGCTTTTCGGCTGTGTCAGGTCTTTCTACGCAAGAGATCTGGAAGCGTTTCTTTCTTTCCAGGTTTGAGCAGGCCTACACGCGGGGGCAGATCTCGACCCGCGAATTCCACCGGATTGCTTGCAAGACCCTCGACATTTCCATGCCTCTGGCGACCTTTAGCCATTACTGGAACGACATTTTTTGGGAAAACCCGGGAATGGAACGTCTGCTTGTCAGGATTAAAAAACACTACCCCCTTTACCTCATCTCCAACACGAACAAGCTTCATTACACACACCTCCGAAAGCACTTCAAACTACTTCGTCATTTTAAACAAAGATTCCCTTCCCATGAGGTCGGTGCGCGTAAACCCGATCTCAAAATCTACCGCCGGGTCCTCAAAAAGATCGGGCTAAGGCCAGAAGAGACCGTCTTTATCGATGACATGAAGAGTTTTATCAAAGGTGCTCGCAAGACCGGTATGCACGCGATTCATTTCAAAGGCCGCCCCGCTCTCCTCAAATCTCTTCGCCAACTCGGCATTCGCTTCTGATTCCCCTTAGTCTCCTCGCCTGGATTTGTTCGTCGTCTGCCAACAAAGATTTGTTGCCCAAGAGCCATGCTCGGGATTTCGATATATAATTCGCTAATCTCATTCTCCACGGTAGCCGATGACTTCAAGCCCTGGTTCTTAACGGGGAGCTACATGAAAGATCGAACGATATTCTTTGGGGAGGTGCTATGTATGCAAAACTGTTTGAGGTGAAAGAGACCGGCGGTAAAGGAAAAGGCTTGTTCGCGAAGCAATTCATTCCGAAAGGGACGATCCCCGGGTTTGAATGCGACAAGTGCGAGATCCTTTTGGGGATTGATCCTTCCAAAATGTCCGAAAAAGAAAAGGACGAGTTGTTCCTCCGAGCCTATCGCAAACAAGACGGTTCTTTCGTGGCGCCGTGTGACGACAGCCGGTATATGAATCATTCCTGTGATGCGAATATTCTGGATTCCGGTCGAGGTTTTGATCTTGTGGTGAGGGACATTCAAAAGGGGGAAGAGGCGAGCTTCGATTACAGAGGCTTCTACGACGATCTGAACATGCCTTGCCAGTGCGGATCCAAGAACTGCTGCAAGATTGTTACCTGCGCGCAACCCATCCCCGAGGATCTCGCGCGTTTTTGGGCGAAGAGAGCCACTGCGGCGTTGAATCGGGTCCATGAAGTTCCGCAACCGCTCAAAGAAGAGCTGAAACAAAAATCGATCTTCTTGCCTCTCGCCAAGGTGTAAGCCTTAACATATAAACCGGTGGCAGCCCCTTTTAAAACTTTGCTCTGTATCCCGCATGCTTTTTCCGGAGATGTTCCGTTGATAAGGGACGTGAGGGAGGAGCCGTAGCTATTGATTTCCGAGCTTTGTATGATATAACTTTCCGCAGAAAGTCGAGGGTGGGACAGCTTCAGAATCTGACGGGTCAAGCCGTAAAAAAACGGTTTCGGGTGAATCGAAAAGGAGAAAATATGAATATGGTGAAAAGCATCGGATTGGGATTTTTGGTGGCGGGGCTCATCGCGGTATCGCCCGAATTATCGTTGGCTCGCAATGCGCATTCACGGGAAGAGTTGAAGATTTTAAACGATTCTGCGGCGGCTCTTAAAAAAATCAATCCGGCTCTTACGGAAAAAATGGTTAAGTATGCGGCAGAAGAGGAGAAGGAATCCAAAGGGATCGCGAATGTGAATGATGATAGCGTGGAGAATGAAAAGGCCGGCGTTGCGTTTTTAAGGAACGTCGCCAAGGTCCTCAAAGTCTCGGATCCGGAATTGTCGAATGGCCTGACGCGTTACGCCGAAAAAGAGGATGAAGAAATAGCGGAAATGAAATAGCTGGGAATGGCGAAATTCGGATACCAAAAGGAAACATAACAGATTGACGAAGGCATGGGCCGAAGGCTCCATGAATAAACGCCTCGCCCCCGCCATCGTCCGGCTGAACGCCTGTGTTGAATCGCCCTCGACGCATTGCCATTTGATTCAAAGACTAGACCTTGAGTTGGGAAGCCTTCATGGAAACGGACGGCCTTAATGAATGATTTATTCGGAAATGATGTGTTCAGACGCGGGATAGAAATATTAATGCACGCTGCTTTTCCTGCGGTTGTGTTTGTGATCAGCTCAAAAGTCACGTTCAAGGACATCCTGCGAGAGTTCCAAAGGCCGTGGTTACTGCTCAGGACTTTTGGCGTAGCCTGCCTTGCCGTGCCGCTTATGACCGCCGGGGTCGTGAAGATCCTCCATGCGCCGTTGCTACTGGGAGGCATCATGCTGATCGCGTCGGTGGCGCCAGCTGACCCGTTCGATCTCCTGGAGGCCAAAGGCAAAAAGGGAAGCCTTGCCCTGGCTTCCTCCGACATGGTGCTTTTGTGTCTGCTGTTGCCGTTGACCGCCCCTTTCTGGCTGTGGGTCTTCAGCCAATGGTTCCCTCTCCACTTGTCTGTTTCACCGGCGCGCCTTTTTGCGACGATTGCACCCATCACGGCCCTTCCCCTGCTCGCAGGCATAGCCTTTCATACGTGGTGGCCGTCCTTTTCAAAGATCTTACAGCGCTTCCTGGAATGGTTTTTCCGGATCGCCATCCTCCTCCTTACGCTGGTTTTTATCTGGCCTGCTTTAGAGGCCATGGCAAGATTCAATCTCGCATCCGTGGCTTCCATTATCCTCGTGGTCACGTTGTCGATTTTTTCGGGCTATTACGCGGGCGGATCGAACCGGAAGGATCGTATCAGCCTTGCCTTGACCGCTTCACTGGGCAACCTGGCGGCTGTGACGGTGATCGCGCATCTGTGTTATCCCAAGGTCCGCGTGTGGGGGACAGTTTTAGCCTGGGTTCTTCTGAGATGGCTGATTATCATGCTTTGGTATCTTTTTTTGAGGGCGCGTCTGTCTCGTCGGGGCGAAGTTTTGTAATTTCTGTTCCAAACTATCCGTTATGCTTTTTGGCGTCAGGCAAGTTAGACAGGGATAGCACACGCAAAAATGAGCGCCGTTAAAAGGAATGGCCCCTCAAAGGCCCTCTTCAATATTGCTTTTAAAATCCGGGGCCTACCAGATAATATGAATAGCGGTCGCCATGCAGAACAGCATCTCGAGGATAAGCCGGGTCTGTTGCGTCGCAATAAAAGGAATCTTTAAATCAAAGAAGCACAGAAGGACAATCGCCGTATAATCTTGGCTTGGGCGGATCATGGATTAAAGGCCGTAGGGGTTGACTCTGACGGCCTTTAAGATGAGAAGGATCCAATAGTTGTCAGGTCGAAATCAAAATAATCTTCTGAAAACCAACCGAAAGTAAAATTAATGAGAAAGATTGTCTTCGTGCTTTTAATAACCCTGGCGGCTTCGGGCTTGAACTCAGGTTGTGCCTCTTTAAAAAGAGGGAACGGTGTTCCCGTGTCTCTGATCCCACAAGCTGAAATTCCGGGGATGCCGGGGATCCGATACCGAGCCGCAAACATGAACGATCTGGCGGTCGACTCTCTTGAGATGACGAAACGCCAGAGAGCCTACCGGCAGGAACAAGGGCTTTCCGAGGAACTTCCTCCGGCCCATTTCCTTGCGGTCTCAGGAGGTGGGGACGATGGTGCGTTCGGTGCCGGGCTTCTAATCGGATGGACGAAAAAGGGGGACCGTCCGGAATTTGATATTGTGACGGGTGTCAGCACGGGCGCTTTGATCGCGCCGTTCGCTTTTTTGGGCCCCAAGTATGACGAGCAGCTGAGGGATGTTTACACCAAGATCAGCACCAAGGATGTTCTGAAGGAGCGAGGCATTATGGCGGCAGTTTTCAGCGACGCCATGGCCGACAACAAACCTCTTTGGGGCCTGGTGGGACGGCATATGAACGCTAAAATGCTCGTGGACATCGCGGCGGAGTATAAAAAAGGACGAGTGCTCCTCGTGGGAACGACAGACCTGGACGCGCGGCAGGGTGTGATCTGGAACATGACCAAGATCGCCGCCAGCCACGACCCGAAAGCCCTTGAACTTTTTCGCAAGATCATGCTCGCTTCGGCCGCTATCCCAGGAGCTTTTCCGCCTATGATGATCGATGTTGAGGCGAATGGCCGGAAGTATCAGGAGATGCACGTGGACGGCGGGGCAACAGCTCAGGTGTTCGTTTATCCTCCGGGGATCAACGTTCGGGAATTAGAGAAAAAGGCGGGGACGACGAATCGGAAACGCCTGCTTTATGTTATCCGCAATAGCCGGATCGATGCGGACTGGGCCCAAGTGGAGCGCCGGACGTTGAAGGTCTTGGGGCGCGCGGTGTCTTCGCTGATCCAGGCGCAGGGGAGGGGCGATCTTTATTCGATCTATGTTCTCACGGAACGCGATGGGATCGACTACAATCTCGCGTTCATCCCGAAGGATTTCAATGCGCCGCATCCGGAAGAATTTGACCGGGCCTACATGAACACGCTTTTCAACCGCGGCTACGCCATGGCAGAAAAAGGCTATGAATGGCAGAAGTATCCCCCCGGGTTCGAGGAATAGGGGCCGGCTGAAGTTTCGATCCTAAGGATTTCTTGAGGCATAGGGTAACAACAGGCAATAATCGAAATATCATCCGGAGAGAACACCGGTTGATTCTGGAGCGGCGCAACACAAAATAATCAAGGAGGCTTTACATGGCAACTCTGATGGGAATCGCGTTAATTATTCTAGGGCTCTGCGTTCTGGTTGCGCCTGTTCTTGCCGGCGCGGTCACCGTCATGCTCGTCGGCGGCTTTATGGCCATCGCAGGTCTCGTCGAGTGCGTCCACTCGTTCCGGACAACGGGATCGCTTTCACGCGTCATTTGGCTCCTGGTTGGGATCTTCACCACGCTTTGCGGTGTGCTTGTAACGGTTCATCCCATTCTCGGGCTCAGTTTCCTGACGATGCTTCTCGTTATTTATTTCCTCACGGATGGGCTGGTGAAGCTCTTCGCCGCTTTCAACATCTCCATTTATCGAGGCTGGTTTATTTGCAACGGTTTGTTTTCGTTCCTTCTGGCGTATCTCATAGGGGCGAATTGGCCGCTTTCAGGCGGATGGGCCATCGGCGTTTTGATGGGTCTCAACTTCATTTTTACAGGCGTGATGGCTCTAGCGATCAGGAAAGAGCAGCCAACGACATAGCCCTTTGCTCCCGATGGAACAAATAACGGCCGCATGCTTTTGAAGGAGGCCCGTTAAAGGGGGAAGGTTACTCGCTGATTTTTCTATGCTGGTGCACGGCGAAGAGGCGTCCGACGAAGATCGCAAGATAAAGGGAGCCGGTGCAGGCTTCGAGACTGCAGAGTCTTTTGGCGATCGCTGAGACAGGATAAATGTCGCCGTAGCCACAGGTGGTCAGGGTGATGAAGCTTAAATAGAGAAGGTTTTCCACCGACGGGATCGGGTTCGCTCCCAAGGGGTTTGGGAGGCCCTTGGGGATAATGGAGAAATGGCTGACCGACGGGTCCAGATTGCAGACCCCATAAAAAATCGAAGCGAAACATCCTGCCAGGATCATGAATCCCAAAATGGCCCCCCAGACACCATCCTCGACGTTCCGCTTAAAATCCGCGGTGTACCAGATAATGTTGATGGCGGCCGCCATGCAGAAAAGCATTTCAAGGATCAGGCGGATATGTTGCGTTGAAATGAAAGGAAGTTTTAAATCAATGAAGCGCAGAAGGACGGTCGCGACCGCCGCCGTAAAATAAATAAAGAAAACTTTTTTTGATGTATTGATATGGTAAAGGGCCATGAGCAAAATAAAAAAATAACCATAGACCCAGTAAAACTGTACCGCCAGCGGAAGGAAAGGCTCGGTGATGAGCCAGAAGAGAAGCGCAAAGAGCGGCGGGATGAATTTGTTTAGGGCAACCGGACCTGCAAGTTTCATAAAAAACCTCCTGAGTTTCATGCGGAATATATCACAAAACTCCCGCCAAAGTAACGCTTCCTATAAAGAACTGGAAAAAAGCGCAAACGCGGCGTGGCGCTAGTCGGCGCACAGGTCTATACTGTTCCCTCAACCCAAGGAGACCCACCATGAAAAGAGCCCTCTCGCTTTTAGTTTGTTTTGCCCTGTTGTTCAACCTTACGGGTTGCTCCGCTTTTCGCTCCTCAACCCAAACCATGACCGTGACCACCGACCAGCCAGACACCGAGATTTATATCAATGGAGCCTTGGTGGGGAGAGGCACCGCTTCCGCCGAAGTGAAAAGAGATGAAAATGTCCAGCTCATGGCGAAGAAAGAAGGCTATGTGACCATCCAAAGGTCGATTGGGAATAACCTCAACACGACCGGCGTTTTGGATATCGTGGGTGGCGTCCTTTTGCTCATCCCGCTCTTTGGTCTGCTTGCTTCGGGCTCCCACAGCCTAGAGCAAACCAATGTTAATGTGATGATGATCAAGGCTTAAGCTTGAACCTCTCCCACCGGACGGCGTCCGGTGGGGAAGAGGCTGAAAGTTGAAAGCAAGAAGGAAAAAAGGAAAGATGAGGCACCATGAGTCCTGAGAGTGACCAGCCAAGCGACGCGGGCGAACTGCGCCGGCGGGCGGAGGAGATCTTCCGTGGGAAAACTGCCCCTTTGCCAGAGAACCTGAAGGATCTGTCTCCTAAAGAAACGCGACGGGTGCTTCATGAACTGCGGGTGCATCAGATCGAGCTTGAGATGCAGAACGAGGAGCTGCGCGAGTCGTATGCGGAACGGGACGCTTCGCGGGCGCGCTTCTTCGATTTTTACGATTTGGCGCCGGTGGGCTATTTCACCGTGAGTGAGCAGGGGCTGATTCTGGAAGCCAACTTTACCGCCTGCGCTTTTCTGGACGTTGTTCGAGGCGCAATGGTCGCGCGGTCGATCTCCCATTTCATATTGAAAGACGATCAGGACATCTACTACCTGTACAACCAACAGCTTTTTGAAACCCATTCGGCGAGCTCAGGGCTAGCGGGCGGGCCGCAGGCGTGCGAACTCCGGATGGTGAAGTCTGACAGAACAGTCTTTTGGGTGCATCTGGAAGCGATCATCGTGGACGCCGCCGACGGCGCTCCCGTATGCCGCGTCGTGATGAATGACATCACCGGGCGCAAGAAGGTGGAGGAGCGCCTCCGGGAGAATGAGGAGCGTTTGCGCGTTATCTTCGAGGCTTCCCCGGACGCCTATCTCATCATGGAGGTCAATGACCGCGGGAGGATCAGCGACTGTAACGCGGCCGCCGAGGCCATGTTGAGAGGGCCCAAGTCCCAGATCCTTGGCAAGACGCCCGATGAAGTCTCGCCCGAGCATCAACCGGACGGCCAGTTGTCCTCAGAGGCTGCCGAGGCCCGGATCAGATACTGCAGGATCCACGGAAAACATGATTTTGAATGGGTGCACCGACGCATGGATGGGGAGGATTTTTGGGCCCATGTGACCCTTTCGGTCATTACCCTCGAAGGCAGGCAGGTCCTTCTGGCCTGCTTGCGCGACATCACCAATCGCAAGAGAGTGGAAGAGGCTCTGGTTTTCTCCAAGAAAAAACTCGAATTGGCGTTGAAGTCATCCCAAATGGGGGTGTGGCAATTTAATATCGTAGAAAGCAAGCGTACTTTTGACAATCAGGTATGCCAGCTTCTCGGAATCGATCCGGCGACATTTCGCGGAACGACAGAGGAGTTTTTTGCTTTGGTGCATCCCGACGACCGTGAAAGGATCAAGGAAGCTTTGAAAAAAACCATGGAGCATAATGTTCCATACGCACCCGAGTATCGCGCTGTCTGGCCCGATGGGAGCATTCACGACATCTGTGGGCGAGGTGAATTGATCCGTGATGATAAAGGGAATCCTAGCCTAATCAACGGCATCCTCTGGGATGTCACCGAGCGCAAGCAGATGTCGGAAGCGTTGCGCGAGGCGACCGATCGTTTGTCTCTGGCGGTGCGGGCGGGCGGCGTGGGGCTATGGGACTACGATGTCGTCCAGAATAAACTGGTCTGGGATGACCAGATGTATCTTCTCTATGGGATTAAAAAAGATAAGTTTGGCGGAGCTTACGAGGCATGGCAGACGGGGGTTCACCCGGAAGACCGGCAGCGGAGTGATGAGGAACTTCAAAAGGCGCTTCGCGGCGAAAAGGACTTTGACATCGAGTTCCGAGTTCTCTGGCCGGACGCAACCATCCGCAGCCTCCGCGCCTTTGCTCTTGTGCAGCGAGATGCCTTTGGCAAACCCACGCATATGATCGGTACCAATTGGGATATCACAGCCCAGAAGCAGTTGGCGGAGGATCTGAAGAGGGAATCGTTGGAAGTGGAAAAGCAGGCCTGGGGGATTCAGAAGGCGAATGACGGGATCAAAACGCTTTATCATGAGCTGGAGAAGAAGAACCAAGAGCTCGCGAAAATGGACCGGCTCAAAAACAATTTTGTCTCGCTGGTCTCGCACGAGCTTCGGAATCCTCTTGGCGTGGTGCGGGAAGCGGTGGTGCTCATCCTGGATGGCCTGGCGAGTCCGGTCGTAGAAGCTCAGCGGCCTTACTTGGCCATGATCAAAAAGACCTCCGAACGGTTGATTCGTGTCACCACAGATCTTTTAGATCTCGCCAAGATTGAGGCTGGCAAAATCGTGTTGAATTTCGAAAACATAGATTTTTTGTTCTTGGTGAAGCAGTCGTTCGAAGGGACCGTGCGCCGTGCCCATAATAAGGGACTGACAACCTTGGAGGATTTTCCTTCCGAAGAAAGGCTCGAGATCTCCGGCGACTTTGACAAGCTTTTGCAGGTGATGGTTAATTTGTTGAACAACGCATTTAAATTTACAGAAAAAGGCGGTATCACGGTCGAGGTGAGAGATCTTGGCGAAGAAGTCCGGTGTGCCGTCATAGATACCGGGCAAGGTGTTTCCAAAGAGGATCTTTCTGATTTGTTCAACAAATTCGAGCAGTTTGGCAAGCCCTCCGTGTCAGAGGAAAAAGGGTCGGGGCTCGGCCTAGTGATTTCTCAAAGTATTATCGAGGGTCATGGGGGGCGTATGGGATTCGAAAGCGAACTCGGTAAGGGCTCCACCGTTTTCTTCACCCTGCCCAAGAAGCAGAAGCAAAAGCTCGGGGCGATACTTCTGGACAAAAAGGTCCTGCCGCCTGAATAGCTGGCCGAGGCTCTCCGAGAGAAGCGAACCGGACGCCGTCCGGTGGGAGAGGTTAACGCCCCGACACACCCCTGCCTCCCAAGGCTTAAATTTCCATTCATGAGCGGTAACCTTGACGGCCCCAATCTCCGCCCAAGTCTTTATTTTTATTACATGAAAGGCGACTTGGGCGGCACTGATTACCTTTGTTTTTTAATTAAGGAGAATCAGGTGCAGCTGCGTTTCGATCGCTTGGTATTTGGACCGCGATACGCTCACTTTGAATCTGTTCACATCCCGCTAAGTCGCTTATCGTGCGAGAAATTTTAAGGATCTTTCAATAAGCCTCAATCTCGGAGAATGCAAAATAATCAACAAAATATTGCTCATTACTTAATATTATGCTATCCTGCTCCTATGGATATCGAAAAACTCAACACCCAGAAAATAGCTGGATCCATTTTTTTGATTCGCGGCCAAAAGGTCATGATAGATAGTGACCTGGCAGCCTTGTATGGGGTTGAGACTAAGTACCTAAAAAGACAGGTCAACCGTAACCGTGAGCGGTTTCCACAGGATTTCTTATATCGTCTAAACAAAAAAGAAGCGATGATTCTAAGGTGCCAAATTGGCACCTTAGACAGTCCCGGACGCGGCCAATATAGCAAGTATCTGCCATATGTGTTTACGGAGCACGGAATCTTGATGCTCTCAAGCGTTCTGAATAGCCCACGAGCGGTTCAGGTTAACATTGCGATCATGCGGACCTTCGTGAAGTTGCGTGAAATTCTTTCGACCAATAAGGCTCTGGCGCAGAAGTTTTTGGAATTAGAACGTAAAATCGGGGATCACGATGCTGCGATCCTGGACATTGTGGCGGCAATCCGGAAAATGATGGCGCAAGCTAGTTCCGAAAATATTTCTGTGAGACCAAAAGGTCCAATCGGTTTCCAGCCATGAAGCGCAGAAGTAAAAACGTAAAGAGTAAGGACCTTAATCGGATTTATCTGAAATGAGATGATCCGATGGGGAATCTTCTTAAGACGACAGTTCTTTTGTTAATTCTGACGGTTGGGGTGGTTTTTTGTGGGCTTGCGCTGGGTGGAGAGCGCGGCATGATGGTTGCGTTCACGCTCGCGTGCTTCATGAATTGTGGCGCGTATTGGTTAAGTGACAAGATCGTGCTTACGATGTGCCGGGCCCAACCCCTGGCCGAGGCGGAAGCCCCCGAGGTGTTTGAGATCGTGAGAGCACTTTCAGCGAAAGCTGGTATTCCCATGCCTCGGCTTTTTGTGCTCCCTTCAGCTTCGGCGAATGCTTTTTCCACAGGCCGTGATCCCAAGCATGCGGCGATCGCAATCACGCACGGCATCGTTGGACTTCTCAATAGAGAGGAGCTTTCCGGCGTGTTCGGGCACGAGCTGTCGCATATTCTCAATCGAGAGATTCTGTTCTCCTCGATCGTCGCGACGCTGGCCGGAGCGCTGAGCCTGATCGCCTCGATGTTCCAGTGGTCGTTTTTCTGGGGCGGGGAGCGTGATGAACGTGACAGCACTCATCCGTTGGCTTGGATCCTGGCAGCGATCTTGATGCCGCTTGTTGCGCTACTGATTCAACTCGCGATCTTCAGATCCAGGGAATACGAAGCCGATCGGCGTGGTGCCGAGCTCTGTGAAGAACCTCTTTATCTCGCGAGTGCTCTTCGAAAGATCGACATAACTTCGAAGCGACTTCCGCTTCGCGATGCGGCGCCCGGAACGGCTCATCTTTTCATCGCCCATCCGCTTTCAGGCAAGGGGTGGTCCAAACTTTTCAACACGCATCCGTCTATAGAGGAACGTATTGCACGCCTTGAAAAACAGACAGTTTCACTTCAATACGGAAAATCTTGAGGCGAGATGACCGCGTAGGCCGTGAGTCCCGTGGGACGGACTACTGTTTTTGATTGAGGGCCTTGGTATAAG
>SESH01039074.1_pt1 | contig 22294 bp, 20 predicted proteins | sample 3171561 | NCBI WGS metagenome assembly SESH01 (sample SAMN10866947, study PRJNA518727) | freshwater metagenome | biome: subpolar coniferous forest; feature: holomictic lake; material: water; isolation source: holomictic Lake 442 2011 16.5 m and 2014 13 m | place: Canada: near Kenora, Ontario
ATATAAAGACGGAAAAAAGAATGGACCGGTTACGATGTGGGATGAGAACGGAATTAAAATTGGCGTGATTTATTTTAAGGATGGAGTCCCTGTAGAATAAATATTTTAATCTGTAGATATCCTTTTAAATCAAGGGTTATGGAGTTTTATTGGGTGGCAGTAGTTATTGTAAGTAATGCAAAGTTTGTGATGATCTAAGTATTTTACGATATACCGATAATCGATTTTTTAATATAGCATAAGCGACGAATTTAAAATTTTTAACAAAAATGGAAAATTGTCACTATGAGTCCTCAAGATTTAACCTATCAAGCCTTCAAACTATATAAAATAATTAAAATTAAAAGTTACAACGCGGTAGTGCCGTCAGATACTTGGAGTCGTTTGTACGGTTTACAAGCTAAAGCATTTTGCAGATATATTCGGCGAGTCAAACTGGAAGTTAAATAAATTCGGAATCGTCATATTAAAATTGCCAGATATCATTTTTGGCTAAACGTGCCAACTAAAAAACTGTTGTTGTATCTTATAACAAATGCATAATATTGCTGTTTATAGGAGTCATGCCTATACACTAGGTAGACCTCAAGAATACAAAATGACAAATATTATTGTCATTGAACAGGCTTAAATAACAGGAGATATAGATGTTGAATAAAGTGATGTTAATCGGAAGATTGGGTGCTGATCCAGAGGCTCGTTTTTTGCCTAGTGGCGCAGCGGTTACGACTATTCGTCTTGCCACTTCCCGACGCTGGAAAGACAAACAGACCGGTGAGCGCAAAGAAGAAACGGAATGGCATCGGGTGGTGTTTTTTAATCGTTTGGCTGAAATTGCGGGTGAGTATTTAAAAAAAGGCAGTCAGGCGTATATTGAAGGACGTATTCGCACTCAAAAATGGCAGGGACCGGACGGCCAGGATCGCTATAGCACTGAAATAGTCGCCGAAAATATGAATATGTTGGATAGCCGTAGCGGCGGTACCTCGGAGTTTGGCGGTGAGTATTCCAGTGCCGCAACTGAACCACCGTCGACAAAATCGTTCAATCAATCCAAACCGTCGGCCCCTCAAAACAGTTCTGGCTCTATGCCACCGCCACCGCCAAATTATGATGATTTTGATGATGACATCCCGTTTTAACAAGCATCTGTAATAAATATGCATAGTGTCTTTTAACTCCAGATATTACTGATTGGAGTTAAAAGCATCCTTCGGTTTTATGATTTTTAGCTTACTTCATTCATTGCCAGCAATATGAGTTTCGATTCCGATAAGTGATTGTTGTTGATAATGTTTCTGGCGTTTAGCAGCAATTTTCGATGGCCGATATAAGGAAAATCATATTCCACCAGAAAGTTATCAAAAGTCTGGTTGTCTGCTAAAGCCACTTTTAATAAGTCACGCAGGGCTGTAATGTTCCATTGCCCGTTACCCAGTTCATAAACAGGTCTTCCTCGTGTTTGATCCTCAGTGACTTTAAAAAAATCATAAAATGAGCGATTGGCAGTGACGATCAGCAATGCCTCATTGAGGATCAAAAGTGGTTCTCGCACCGTATTGACGATGTTTTCAGCCAATAGTCTCGAATCTTGTGAGGCGATTGATTTGGTGTGTTCTGTGACATTGGTAAAGGTCATAACTACGCCATCGATCATGTTTTCTAGGGTTCGGTAAGGCTGGATTCGGGCAATATATAAATTACCGCTTGCCGTTTTAACTTCCCGTTCTATGGGGATCAGGTTGTCAAGTACCGCATTTGCAGCGTCCAATAAATCTTCGCCTTCCAGTTCAGGTTTGATGTCGCTTAATGCGCGCCCAACATCCGAGGCAACCAGGCGGTAAATTTGAGTTGCGTCTCTTGTAAAACGCCTGATGATAAGTTGTTGATCAAGGAAGATTGTGCCGATGTGGATGTTGTCGAGCAGATTCTTCATGTCATTTTGCATATCAGCCAATTGAATAATTTTGGCTTGTAGCTCTGAGTTTACAGTGACCAATTCTTCATTAATCGATTGTAACTCTTCTTTGGATGTCTCCAGTTCTTCGTTAGTTGATTGCAGTTCTTCGTTGGTAGACTGCATTTCTTCATTGGTGCATTTAAGCTCTTCGTTTGATGCGAGCTGTTCCTCGATAGTGGCCTGGAGATTTTCTTTGGTATAGGCCAGTTCGATTTTAAGCTCTTCAATTTGGTTTATCTGTTCAGGTTTTGAAGAGCGGGTGGGACGCAATGACTTATTTGCTATGGGTGTAGTTAACTCTTGAAAGCTGACCAGTAGCAGATGGGATTGGTTATTCGGATTTGAAAGCGTTCTTACAGTGAGTGATACGGGATGAAAATCACCGTTAGTTTTGATGGAAACTTCGCGGTTAAGCATTGGCATGGCTGAGCCGACTGACTGAATCGCATAGCGCAGTTCCGTTTGCAGGCCTTCTTTGGCCATATCGACCATGTTAAGCGACGCTTGGCCGGGTGCGGGTCGCAAATATTTTCCTGTTTCACCATAGACGTAAAGGATGTGACCTTTGTGATCAGTTACAATTGAAGCAGGCGCGTAAAGTTGCAATAGCGTTCGCCGGGTTAGTTCGGCAATATTGGTTTCCTTTGAGGATGCAATGACTTCATCTGGAGTTTTATGAGCTGGTTGTGGCGTCCAGCTTAATGAGTTATTTAAAACAGCACGGGTTGAGTTGATTGATGGAGTCGACCGATAAAACTTCCATTTGCGGTTAAGTGGCGCAAAAAGTTCTGTATGACTGCCAATACTTTCAGACGGTGACAGAAAAAGAACCCCACCCGGCTTAAGCGCATAATGAAAAGCGGGAATCAGGCGGTTTTGAAGTTCAGGCTCGAGATAAATCATCAAATTGCGGCAACTCAGCAGATCGAGTTTAGTGAAAGGAGGGTCTTTAATAACGTTCTGTGTAGCAAATACTACCATTTCACGAATTTCTTTTTTTACCCGAAAACCGCCATCTTCCTTTATAAAGAAGCGGCGCAACCGTTCTGGGGTAATATCCAGGGTAATATTGGGTGGATAAAAACCGGAACGGGCAGTGCTGATAGCGTCTTCAGCAAGATCGGTGCTGTAAAGCTGGGCTTTAAAATCGTAGTTATGCTCATCCATTAATTCGCGTAGCACAATTGCAAGCGAATAAGCTTCTTCACCGGTGGCACAACCGGCTATCCAAACGCGAAAAGTGTAGTCGTCAGGTTTATTGGCCAGCAGTGCTGGCAAAATATCGTTTTTCAGCGTCATAAACGCTTCAGGGTCGCGAAAGAAGTTGGTGACGTTAATGAGTAGTTCCTTGAATAAGGAAGAAATTTCAACCGGATGTTCCTTCAGAAACAGTGCATAGCTTTCGGTGTCTTCTATGTTGTTTTGCGTCATGCGTCTTTGAATGCGCCGGGTAATAGTGGATTTTTTGTAGAGTGAAAAGTCGTGACCGGTACTGCTGCGTAATTGCATGAGGATACGATTGATGCCACTTAAGGCGATGACCGGCATGGCGGGTTGTTGGGTCAGTGTATGAACGTCTGAGAGTAGTATCTCTGACATTTTTTCTGCGGTTAAAACATGACTGACATAGCCTGCTTGTATGGCGCTGGTAGGCATGCCATCGAATCTTGCGCTACTCGGTTCCTGGGCCACAGTGATGCCGCCTGCGCCCAAAATGGCTCGTAAGCCGAGTGTGCCATCAGTGCCGGTACCGGACAGAATAATGCCAATTGTGTTTTCTTGCTGGTCTTCAGCCAGTGAGCGCAGGAAAGCATCTATTGGCATGCGCTGCCCGTGGGGCATGGCTGGTATGCTAAGTTGCAAAATACCATGAAAAATAGTCATGTCTCGGTTGGGTGGAATGACGTAGACACAGTTTGGAGCAATGGACATTTGATCTTGGGCTTCAACCACCTGCATTGATGTGGTGCGTTGCAAGATTTCAGTAAGTATGCTGGCGTGGCTGGGGTCAAGATGTGAAACTAAAACAAAAGCCATGCCTGTATTGGCGGGTGTATTTCTGAAAAATTGCTCGAACGCTTCAAGTCCACCGGCCGATGCGCCTAAGCCTACAATTGGAAAGGGCTTGGATTGCGTAAGCTGGCGCCTTGAGTCAGTCGTCATGGTTTTTTTTGTCATTGCACATTGCTCAGTTGGTGCGGCAGTTATGCTGCAGTTGAATAGTTAAAATTTAGTTAGATGGATAAATCGCAATGAATAAAATACTTGAATAATTCTATCTGCTTAATTTATACCTGATACTGAGTTCTGTCTAGGACAAAGCACCTCGCCATCGATCTCAGTTGAGAATGCCTCACTTTTGTGTTTTAATGCCAACGTTTTACGTCTTAATGTGCCTCTTGTTTTATTTACTTGAAATGAAAGGATGGGATCAAAGAATCTTGGTTGGAGAGCAGGCTCACACTATGCAATTTAGTATTAAAAAAGGTTTGGATCTACCTATTACAGGGGAGCCCAGGCAGGTAATTGAGGATGGCAATAAGGTTACAACTGTTGCTATTCTGGGGATGGATTATGTAGGCATGAAGCCTACCATGATGGTCAGTGAAGGAGATTCGGTCAAACTTGGCCAGGTTCTTTTTTCTGACAAGAAAAATCCTGGCGTGGTATTTACTTCTCCTGGCGCGGGTGTTGTTAAATCAATTAATCGTGGTGCCAAGCGCGTTTTGCAATCGGTTGTTGTTGAGTTAAAAGGCTCGGCACAGGAAACTTTTGCAAAATACAAGGCTGCCGAGTTGAAAGATTTGTCGGCCGAGCAGGTTAAAGAAAATTTGCTGGCTTCCGGTTTATGGACTTCACTGCGTGTTCGTCCTTACGGAAAAATCCCTGCTGTTGACAGCAAACCCCGTTCTATTTTTGTAACTGCAATTGATACCAGCCCTTTAGCGGCTAATCCTGCAGTTATTATTAAAGAGCGCGCAGACGAATTTGCTTGTGGTCTGGCAATTATTGCAAAGCTTACGGATGGTAAAACTTACGTTTGTAAAGCAACCGGTGCAGCTATTGCTACCGGTGATGCGCCAGTTACTGTTGCTGAGTTTGGCGGTCCACATCCTGCCGGATTGCCGGGCACCCATATTCACTTACTTGATCCTGTCAGTATTGATAAGTTCGTCTGGCATCTTGATTATCAGGCAGTTATCGCCATCGGTGCCTTATTTACGACGGGTAAACTGAATGTTGAACGCGTTGTTGCTTTGGCGGGACCAACGGTAACTGATCCCAGACTTATTCGTACACGCGTTGGCGCAAATACGACTGATCTGGTAGCGGGTCAATTGGCAGATGTTGAAAATCGCGTCATTGCCGGTTCGGTATTGTATGGACACCTGGCAGCAGATTGGGCAGCATTTTTGGGCTGCTACAACAATCAGATTTCAGTGCTAGAAGAAGGTCGTGCCCGTGAGTTTTTTGGCTGGATAGTTCCAGGTAAAGACAAATATTCGGCATTGAATGTTTATACCTCCAGCGTTGATCGCAAACTGAATCGTAAATTCCCTTTAACAACTGATAAAAACGGCAGCAACCGGGCTATTGTTCCTGTTGGCGTTTATGAAGCAGTGATGCCGTTGGATATTTTACCGACACCGCTACTTAAAGCATTGATTGTTGGGGATTCTGATCAGGCTCAATTATTGGGCTGTTTGGAACTTGATGAGGAAGACTTGTCCTTGTTTACGTTTGTGGATCCAGGCAAGCATGACTTCGGTCCTGTTTTGAGAGCAAATTTAACTAAAATTGAGAAGGAAGGATAATGTCGCCTAGAGATTTTTTAGATAGCATAGAACCGAATTTCACCAAAGGTGGTCGGCTCGAGAAGTATTACGGTCTCTATGAGATGGTAGATACTTTTATCTATACACCGGCTGATGTCACGCGTGGCACAACGCATGTTCGTGATGGTAATGACCTGAAACGAACCATGACTTTTGTGGTTATCGCAACGTTTTTTTGTATTTTGATGGCCTTGTATAATACAGGTTATCAAGCAAATTTGGCGATGGCTGCTATGGGTATGGAGCAAGCTCCAGGCTGGCGCAGTATTCCGATGATGATCTTCGGCTACAGTACCATGAACCCGTTTTCGAATATGGTTCACGGCGCTTTGTACTTCCTGCCTATTTATATAATCACGCTGGCTGTTGGTGGTGTATGGGAAGTATTGTTCGCTACCGTTCGTGGACATGAAGTCAATGAAGGCTTTTTGGTATCGTCAATGTTGTACACCTTGATTATGCCGCCCGATATGCCTTTGTGGCAGGTGGCTCTGGGTATTTCCTTCGGTATTGTTATCGGTAAGGAAGTCTTCGGCGGAACGGGTAAAAACTTTTTGAACCCTGCTTTGACCGGGCGTGCGTTTTTATACTTCGCTTATCCTGCGTCTATTTCCGGTGATTCGGTTTGGGTTGCGGTTGACGGTTATACAGCGGCAACGCCTTTGGGTTTGGCTGCAAATGGCGGTCTGGAAGCGATTTACTCTGCACATTACAGCTGGTTACAAACCTTTTTTGGGTTTGAGCCGGGTTGTCTTGGCGAAACGTCAACCTTGGCTATTTTGATTGGTGCGGCTTTTCTGTTGTACACCAAAGTAGCTTCTTATCGCATCATGGGTGGTGTTTTTGCCGGCATGGTAGCGACATCCTTGTTGTTTAATGTTATCGGCAGCGATACCAATCAAATGTTTGCGTTACCTTGGTACTGGCATTTGACCATGGGCGGCTTTGCGTTTGGCATGGTTTACATGGCAACCGATCCTGTCAGTGCGGCAATGACCGATACCGGACGTTGGGTGTATGGTGCATTAGTTGGTGGTATGACGGTCTTAATCAGGGTTGTTAATCCGGCATTTCCAGAAGGTATTATGCTGGCAATTTTGTTTTCCAATATGTTTGCGCCTACGATCGACTATTTTGTCATTCAGGCCAATATTAGTAGAAGGATGAAACGTCATGCTTAAGTGCCAGCAAATGAATAAAATGTGTGAGGCGCTCGAGAAGTGCGAGAAATACCAAAAGTTTAAAGTTTACTGTGAAAAAGTGCTGGCCATGGGCAACGATAGTCTGGAAAAGACTATTGCCATCGCCGTTGCGCTGTGTCTGGTTTGCGCGGTTCTGGTTTCATTTTCTGCAGTTGCCTTGAAGTCTATGCAAGTCCATAACAAAGAGCTGGACATGAAGAAAAATATTCTTGATGTGGCTGGTTTGCTTGAAGATGGCAAAGATATTGACTCGGCGTTTAAAGAAAAAATTGAAGCCAAAATCGTCAATCTTGAAACAGGTGACTATGTTGAGGATATGAATGTCGGTGAATACGATCAACGTAAAGCCGCTAAAGATCCTGCATTAAGTGTCGCCATTCCAAAAGATAAGGATATTGCTCACATCCGGATTAAAGCTAAATATGCCAAGGTGTTTTTAGTTAAAGAATCGGGTGAGATCAAGTCTATTATTCTGCCTATAAACGGTTATGGTTTATGGTCGACGCTTTATGGTTTCTTGTCACTGGATGCTGACGGGCAAACTGTTCAAAGTATCAACTTCTATGACCAACAGGAAACTCCTGGATTGGGTGGTGAAGTCGTTAATCCAAAATGGCGTGAGCTTTGGAAGGGCAAAAAAGTCTATGCGGAAAGCGATCAACCTGCAGCAGAAAAAGGTTTGATTGAAAGTGCTGAAATGGGCGAGCCTGCGTTAAGTCTGATTAAAGGCGTGGTTGATAATTCCAAACCGGGTTCTCAATATCAGGTTGATGGTTTGGCAGGGGCATCTTTAACCAGTACCGGTGTGACTAATCTGGTCAGATACTGGATGAGTAAAGAAGGTTTTTCCCCGTATTTAGCTAAAGTAAGAACAGTTAAAGGAGTTAAGTCATGAGTGCAGTAACTGCAGTATTAAATGATGAAACAAAAAAAGTATTAGTTGCTCCACTGGTTAATGACAATCCTATTACATTGCAGGTTTTAGGAATTTGTTCAGCGTTAGCGGTAACTTCACAAATGTCGACTTCGCTGATTATGGCGCTGGCCTTGACTTTGGTAACGGCGTTTTCAAGCGCGGCAATTAGTGCAATCAGAAACCATATTCCTAGCAGTATCCGGATTATTGTACAAATGACGATTATTGCATCATTAGTGATCGTGGTTGATCAGTTGCTTAAAGCTTTTGCTTACGATGTGAGTAAACAATTGTCAGTATTCGTTGGCTTGATTATTACTAACTGTATCGTAATGGGACGTGCTGAAGGTTATGCGATGAAAAATCCACCTTTGGAAAGTTTCATGGACGGGATCGGTAACGGTCTGGGTTATAGCTTGATTTTGATCATCGTTGCGTTTTTTAGAGAAACTTTGGGTTCCGGTAAATTGTTGGGCATAGAAGTGTTCAAGCTGACCAAAGACGGCGGTTGGTATGATCCAAATGGCCTGATGTTATTGCCACCGAGTGCATTCTTTATTATTGGTTTGATTATCTGGGCTGTTCGTCAATGGAAGCCTGAGCAAACTGAAAAAGTAGAATTTAAGATTATGTCGATTTCTCATGGTGAAGGAGGGCATCACTAATGGAAGCTTATATCAGTTTATTTGTTAAGGCTGTCTTTATTGAGAACCTTGCGTTGTCGTTTTTCTTGGGGATGTGTACATTCATCGCGGTTTCCAAGAAAATATCAACCGCTATGGGTTTGGGTATTGCAGTAATGGTGGTACAGGCGATTACTGTTCCGGCCAATAACGTTGTTTATCATGCTTTGTTAAAAGAAGATGCCTTGTCTTGGTTAGGCATAACCGGTGTTGATTTAAGCTTTTTGGCGTTATTAAGCTGTATCGGGATGATTGCGGCGTTGGTGCAAATTCTTGAAATGATTTTAGATAAATTCTTTCCTGCCTTGTATTTCGCCTTGGGCGTTTTCTTGCCTTTAATCACTGTAAACTGCGCGATTCTTGGTGGCAGTTTATTTATGATTGAGCGTGACTATAATTTCGGCGAAAGTGTCACTTACGGAGTTGGCAGTGGTCTGGGTTGGGCATTGGCTATTACGGTTATGGCCGGTGTACGCGAAAAACTGAAATACAGTGATATTCCTGTCGGTTTACAAGGACTGGGTATTACATTTATTACTGCGGGTCTGATGTCGCTTGGCTTCATGGCTTTCTCTGGAATCCAACTTTAAGGAATTGCGTAATGCTGGAAATTCTATTAGGGATCATTATTTTCACGGCTTTTGTTATTGCACTGGTATTTGTAATTATCGGTGCTAAGAGCAAATTGGTCGCTGAAGGAGATGTTGAGATCCTGATCAATAATGAAAAGAAAATTCATGTGCCGGTGGGATCGAAGCTGTTAACTGCTTTGGCAGATAATGGATTGTTTGTTTCCTCGGCTTGCGGCGGCGGCGGAACGTGTGCTCAATGTAAAGTGGTCGTGCATTCAGGTGGCGGTGAAATTCTGCCAACAGAATTGACGCATATCACCAAACGTGAAGCTGCACATGGTGAACGTTTATCGTGTCAGGTTTCTGTAAAACATAACATGAGCATCGAAGTTGAAGACGATGTTTTTGGTGTGAAAAAATGGGAATGTACCGTTAAGTCCAATAACAACGTTGCCACGTTCATTAAAGAACTGGTACTGCAATTGCCTTCTGGTGAGGAAATCAACTATCGTGCTGGCGGTTATATTCAAATTGAATGTCCTCCGCATATTGCCAAATATAGTGACTTTGCTGTTGAAGAACGTTTCCGCGATGATTGGAATAAGTTTAATTTATGGCGTTATGTTTCTGACGTAAAAGAACCTGCTTTGCGTGCTTATTCGATGGCAAGTTATCCTGAAGAAAAAGAAATTATGCTGAACGTGCGTATTGCGACACCGCCTCCCGGTGCACCTGATAGCGTTCCGCCTGGTATCATGTCTTCTTATATCTTTGACTTGAAACCGGGTGATAAATGTATTATTTCAGGTCCTTATGGCGAGTTTTATGCCAAAGAAACTGAAGCGGAAATGGTTTTTGTGGGCGGTGGTGCAGGTATGGCGCCGATGCGTTCACACATCTTTGACCAATTACGCCGGATCAAATCGACGCGAAAAATGTCATTCTGGTATGGTGCGCGCAGCAAACGAGAAATGTTCTATGTAGAAGATTTTGATATGCTAGCCAAAGAAAATGACAATTTTGAATGGCATGTTGCGTTGTCAGATCCTTTACCGGATGATAACTGGACGGGTTACACCGGCTTTATTCATAATGTTCTTTTTGAAGAGTATTTGAAAAATCATCCGGCACCGGAAGATTGTGAGTTTTACATGTGTGGACCGCCAATGATGAACTCGGCAGTCATCAAAATGTTGTTGGATAATGGCGTAGAACCTGAAAACATTATGTTGGATGATTTTGGCGGTTAATTGACAAATAGTTCCTGTCTACTTGAGTGGTTATTAATGGTAGCTAAGAGCATGTAAAAATAAAAACGAGGGTAGGCTTAGTCTTATCCTCGTTTTTTTTATTAGTGAATTATAGAAATTTTAGGAGAAGCAGCCATGACTATGTTTTTAATAACTTTTGCAGTGATGTTAATTGTTATTGCAATTATGGCAATAGGTGTTATTTTTGGTCGACGCGCAATTAAAGGTTCTTGCGGCGGCGGCATGAGCAAGGCGGAATGTGTTTGTGTGGAGAAATGCGATAAAAGGAAAAAGATGGAAGCAGAGGCCAGTTCAGGAGTTGTAGGTTAGACCTTTGGGGTGCGCTGACCCAGGTAAGTTTTTTTATAATAATAACAATCAGGAGTTCACTATGTTGGCAAAAATTACTGTTGCAGATTATATGACGAAAAAATTGGTTACGCTGAGCCAGGAAACTCATGTTATTGACGCGATCAAGAAATTACTTGAGCATAAAATAACCTGTGCTCCGGTTATTGATTCAAAAGGACATATGCTGGGCATGTTTTCTGAAAAAGATGGTATGAAGGTGTTTTTAGATAGCGTCTACAATCAGGGTATGAGTGGTAAGGTCGGTGATTATATGACCACGGAAACTGTCAGTGTAGATGCTTCTTCAAGTATCGTTGATCTGGCAGAGAAATTTCAGAAATCTTCAGTCCGAAGTATCCCTGTTTTTGAAGATTCGGTGTTCGTGGGCGTCATCAGTCGTACCGATGTGTTAAGGGCTCTGGTTGCAATTTAATTGATATGAGTAACCGTAGTTATGATCATCAAACTTTCTATTGGCATGATTACGAAACTTTTGGTACAGATCCTCGAAGAGACCGGCCGGTCCAGTTTGCGGGGATTCGTACCGATTTAGATTTTAATATTGTCGATGATCCTTTAGTCATCTATTGCAAGCCGGCCGCAGATTGTCTCCCTCATCCTGATGCATGTATTATTACAGGTATAACTCCTCAGCTTGCAGATCAAAAAGGTGTTTGTGAGGCAGAGTTTATACGTTTAATTCATGAACAAGTAACGCAGCCAAATACCTGTACTTTAGGCTACAACAGCATACGTTTTGATGATGAAGTCACCCGAAATTGTTTATACCGAAATTTTTATGATCCCTATGCCAGAGAATGGCAAAATGGAAATTCTCGCTGGGATTTGATAGATGTCGTCAGAGCGGCAAGGGCCTTGCGCCCAGAGGGAATTAACTGGCCGGATAATGAGCAAGGTGGTCCCAGTTTCAGGTTGGAGCAGTTGACGCAAGCCAATAATATTGCCCATGAGGCGGCGCACGATGCGCTTTCTGATGTCTATGCCACAATTGCAATAACCAAGTTGGTCAAGCAGGCACAGCCAAAACTCTATGATTTTTTATTTAAAAATCGGGTTAAAGCTGATGCTTTGAATTTGCTAATGCTGGATAGTTTTAAGCCTTTGGTGCACGTGTCAGGTAAATATCCAGCCATTAAGAGTTGCCTTGCCATTGTCGTTGCGATTTGTAAGCACCCGACTAATAATAATGGTGTTATCGTTTACGATCTTTCCGTTGACCCTGAACCCATGTTCAGCTTGTCTGTAGAAGAGATACAAAAAAGAATTTTTACCGCAACGGCTGATTTGCCGGAAGGTGAAACAAGAATTCCGTTAAAGACTATCCATATCAATAAATGTCCTGTTTTGGCGCCACTGTCTGTCATTAGGGATGAAGATAAATTGAGGCTAAGCCTGAATGTTGATATGTGTATTACCAATAGTCAGAAAATAAAAAGTGCGGTCGGCTTAGGCGAAAAGCTTGCTGCGGTTTTTAGCGGACAGAATTACACGGAACAGGATGGAAGTGACGGTGAGCGTGGCCAATTAGATCCTGATTTAAGGATTTACAGTGGCGGTTTTTTTTCTGAGAATGATAAAAAACAAATGAATAAAATTAGACAGATGTCTTCAGAGCAATTGGCAAAGACTGTCTTTTCGTTTACTGATCAGCGGTTGCCTGAAATGTTGTTCAGATACCGCAGTCGAAATTATCCGCAAACATTAACTTCATTTGAATTGCAAAAATGGAATACGTTTTGTGATAATAAATTAAAGGATTATCAGCTGGGAGCTGGGATTTTATTGGACGAGTATGTTTGTCGATTAGAAGAATTGCGAAGTACTGGGCAAGCAAATATTCAGATTCTTGAGGATCTGGAGGCTTATGTCCAGGATAAAATGGCAATGATTTAGAAGTCTTCGGTTAAAAATAACTGATTTGGCAAGGCAATGTTATATTAGGCATGAATATGTGAAATGGTCGGCAGGCATTAGTTATTGAAATATAAGTTGCTTATAATTGAGAATGCCCTATAATAATTAAATCAATCGCGGGGTGGAGCAGCTTGGTAGCTCGTCGGGCTCATAACCCGAAGGTCGTAGGTTCAAATCCTGCCCCCGCTACCATATATGGTGCTGCAAGGAATGCAGTTATAAGTGCATTATAAGGATGTTTTGCTTAGAACCCCATTTTGGGGTTTTTTATTTTCTAGGCTTTGGTGAATAGAGGCCGTTGGTTGAATGTTAATGGAAGAGCCTTCGGCTCTTTTTTTTTGTGCGAAAGTAAGTGAGGACAAAATGAAACAGGCACCTGAACATTTGGTTAATCTAATCGAGCCAATTGTTGAAGGTTTAGGTTATGAATGCGTTGGCATTGAATATAATCCTCACCCTAAACATGGGCTTTTGCGAATCTATATTGATGCTGAAAATGGAATTTTGGTTGAGGATTGCACTAAGGTCAGTCATCAAATAAGCGGTGTTATGGATGTTGAAGACCCGATAACAAGTAATTACCATTTGGAGGTTTCTTCACCTGGTGCAGACAGGCCTTTTTTTAAAGTGAGTCAGTTTGAACGATATGTCGGCAGTACGGTGCTCGTGCATTTGTTTAAAGCTATTGACGGTCGTAGAAAAATTACAGGGCTAATAGTAAAAGTTGAAGGTGAAATTATTTCACTTCAGGAAGGCGATCAAGTTTTTGAGGTTCCATTTATCGCGATGAGCAAGGCGAAATTGGTTCCTGAGTATTTAATTGGAAAAGGAGGGCGTAGTGGCAAATAAAGAAATTTTGTTGGTAGTAGATGTTTTTTCAAATGAAAAAGATATTGAAAAAGAAGTAATTTTTCAGGCGATAGAATCTGCCTTGGAAGCTGCCACAATTAAACGTCATGCGAATCAAATTAAAGCGCGCGTATGTATTGATAGAAAATCTGGTGACTATGTAACTTACAGAGGTTGGGAAGTGGTTGACGCCAATATTAATATTGACGGCGATGTCGAATTCCCTGAATCACAAGTTTTACTGGAAGTAGCAAGACTGGATGATTCGAATGTGCAAATTGGCGATTTGGTTGAAGAGGAAATAGAATCGGTTGATTTTGGTCGGATTGCTGCGCAAACTGCGAAGCAAGTTATTATTCATAAAGTCCGGGAAGCTGAGCGCAAGAAAATTGTCGATGCATATAGTAGTCGTGTAGGTGAGTTAATCACCGGTGTTGTAAAACGAATTGAGAAAGGCAGTGTTTATCTTGATTTAGGTGGGCATGTTGAAGCCTATATTGCCAAAGAAGATATGATTCCTCGTGAGGCCATTCGTATTGGCGATAGAATCAGAGGTTACTTGAAAGATGTGCGCTTAGAGCCACGAGGACCTCAATTATTTGTTAGTCGGACGGCACCAGAGCTGTTGATTGCCTTGTTCCGTCTCGAAGTGCCTGAGGTTGGCGAAGGCTTGATCGAGGTGATGGGTGCTGCTCGTGATCCGGGGGCTAGAGCCAAAATTGCTGTTAAGGGTAATGATCCACGATTAGATCCGGTTGGCGCCTGCGTAGGCATGAGAGGGTCAAGAGTTCAAACTGTTTCTAATGAACTTGCTGGAGAGCGTGTTGATATTATTCTGTGGAATCCTAGCGATGCCCAGTTTGTGATCAATGCTATGTCACCCGCTGAAATTCAGTCTATTGTTGTTGATGAAGACAAACACAGCATGGATTTGGCAGTCAGTTCAGAAAACTTGTCGCAGGCTATTGGTCGTGGCGGGCAGAATGTACGTCTGGCAACGCAATTAACTGGTTGGGAATTGAACGTCATAGATGCTTCTAAAGCTGAACAAAATAGTGAGGCCGAAGCGGATAAAATTATTCAGTTGTTCGTTGAGCAGTTGGGTGTCGATGAAGATATTGCTCTAATTCTGGTTGAGGAAGGCTTTAATACCGTCGAAGAAATCGCTTATGTCCCTGTCAGTGAAATGCTGGAAATTGAGGGCTTTGATGAAGACTTGGTTATTGCACTTAGAAGCCGCGCAAAAGATGCGTTATTAATTAGTGCTATTGCAGCCGAAGAAAAGATTGAAACAGCCGAGCCTGCAAAGGATTTGCTGGAAATGGAAGGTATGGACAGTGAGTTGGCTTATGAAATGGCCAGTCACGGCATTATTACGATGGATGATTTGGCAGAGCAGGCAGTTGATGATTTGTTGGATTTTTCGGGAATGAACGAAGATCGGGCGGCAAAGTTGATTATGAAGGCGCGTGAGCCTTGGTTTGCTGAGGAACAGGCGAGTAGGTAAGGGGTATGAAATGAGTAATAAAACGGTACGGCAATTAGCTGAGGTAGTAAAAATACCTCTGGAACGATTATTAGAGCAATTGAAAGAAGCGGGTTTATCTGCGAGTGCTCCTGATGATGTTATCAATGAAGATGAAAAGATGCAGTTGCTTGCGCATTTGCGTAAACGCCATGGCAAGGATGAAGATGCCGCTGAAGGCACACTAAAGCGTGTAACGTTAAAGCGTAGAACGGTAAGTGAACTGAAGCAGGTCAGTGTGCCGGGTAGTAGCACAAAAACAATCAGTGTAGAAGTTCGTAAACAAAAAACCTATGTAAAGCGTGCTGAAGTAATTGAGTCCGACGACCAAAGAAATTTGGATTTGGCAAAAGCTGGGCTTAATCAGCGGGTAACTAATGTCGTTGAAACTGTTGCAGTAACAGAAGAATCCGTGAAAGTACCTGAAGTCGTCTTGCAACCAAAGTCTGATGTATCAATAGTTGAGCCAGTCGTTGAGGAAATAGTGGAACAAATCTCGAAAATTGAGGAGATTGAAGTGTCTGAAGTCGAAAGCATTGATGTGGAACCCTCGATTGCGCAACAGGAATCTTCTGATGTTGAAGATGACATTGATGATTTGCCCCTAGCATTAGACGTGAAGCTCGATGTTGAAAAGCAGGCTAAAATGAAAGAATCTTCAGAAGCCAAGAAAAGGCAGCAGGAAAAAGATATTCGGCTTGAAGAATCAATAAAAAGAAACGCTGATAAAGTAAGGCAACAAGCCTCGGCTAAACAGGAAGTACTGCATAGGAAAAAACAGGAGGAGAGTACGAGAGCTGCTCCTGGTGGCAGAGATTCGAAAAAACCCAAGAAAAAAGGCAAGAAAGCCGAGCGTGTATCTGTAAAGGCTGATGGTAAGCATCAATTTGAAATGCCGGTAGAGCCTGTTGTAAAAGAAGTCACAATTCCAGAAATGATTATTGTGTCTGATCTTGCTCAAAAGATGAGTGTTAAAGCCGCGATGGTGATTAAGCAACTTATGAAGCTTGGCATTATGGCGACTATCAATCAAAGTATCGACCAGGAAACTGCGGTGATTTTGGTTGAGGAAATGGGTCATAAAGCCATCATGCAAAGTGATGATGATCTTGAGCAGGAAATGCTGGCTGAGGCACAAGAAGAGGATAATCGCGTTGAAATGCCGCGCGCTCCTATTGTCACCATCATGGGGCACGTCGATCACGGCAAAACTTCGTTGTTGGATTATATTCGTAAAACCCGCGTTGCCGCAGGTGAAGCGGGAGGTATTACACAGCATATTGGTGCTTATCAGGTTAAAACCGATCATGGTTCAGTAACCTTTCTGGATACACCGGGTCATGCTGCGTTTACCGCAATGCGTGCTCGTGGCGCTGATGTTACTGACGTGGTAATTGTAGTGGTTGCCGCTGATGATGGCGTAATGCCGCAAACCAAGGAAGCTGTCGAGCATGCCAGAGCGGCTAATGTGCCGATTATTGTGGCGATGAATAAAATCGATAAGCCCGATGCCAATCCTGATAAGGTAATGCAGGAGCTATCTACGATAGACGTGCTTGCCGAAGAGTGGGGTGGTGATGTTCAGTTCCTGAAAATTTCAGCAAAAACCGGTGAAGGCATTGATGATTTAATCGAAGCCTTGATTGTACAAACTGAGATTCTTGAGTTAAAAGCGCCTATTGAAGGGGCCGCCTCAGGTATTGTTATAGAATCAAGACTTGATAAAGGCCGTGGTGTCGTAGCAACCGTATTGATTCAAAAAGGTACGTTGGAAAGCGGTCAAATGGTGCTTTGTGGTCATGAGTATGGACGTGTTCGAGCCATGTTTAACGAGAATGGCGTTGTCATTAAAGAAGCCGGACCTTGTGCGCCAGTTGAAATTTTAGGTCTATCAGGTACGCCAAATGCAGGTGATGAATTTTTGGTGGTACAAAACGAACGTATAGCCAAAGATTTGGCCAAGCATCGTGAAGACCGTAAAAAATTGTCCAGACATGCAGTTCAACAAGCTTCAAAACTTGATGAGGTTTTTGCCAGAATGACCACGGGTGATCTTGCCTGCGTTAATTTGGTAATTAAAACCGATGTTCAGGGTAGTTTGGAAGCCTTGCGTGGTTCGTTGGTTGCCTTGTCGAATGATGAAGTTGAAGTTAAAGTCGTATTTGGCGGTGTGGGTGGTATCAATGAAGGTGACGCCAATTTGGCCTTGGCTTCCGGTGCGATTCTGATGGGTTTCAATGTCAGAGCGGATGCGACTGCACGAAAACTGATCGAAGAGAAAGGCATCGACCTGCATTACTACAGCATTATTTACGAAGCGATTGATGAAGTTAAAAAAGCCATCAGTGGCATGTTGGCTCCGGAAATTAAAGAACAAATTGTCGGTCTTGCCGAAGTGCGCGATGTGTTTAAATCACCAAAATTTGGAGCAGTTGCTGGCTGTATGGTTGTTGATGGTTTTGTGAAGAGAAATCTGCCTATTCGTGTGCTGCGTAATAACGTGGTGATTTATGAAGGACAGTTGGAATCTTTACGTCGCTTCAAAGATGACGCCGCCGAAGTCAAGATGGGTATGGAGTGTGGTATAGGTGTTAAAAACTACAATGATGTGCAGCCGGGTGACCAAATCGAAGTATTTGAACGCATCGAAGTTAAACGGGAACTATAAACTTTATGGCTAAAGAATTTGGTCGTAATGCTCGTGTTTCATCACAGATGCAAAAAGAGCTTTCGTTGGTTTTGCAACGCGATATTGATGATTCCCGCTTGGGTTTTATAACTATCAATGAAGTTGTGGTAACTAAAGACCTTGCCGTTGCTAAAGTGTATGTCACTGTTTTGAATGTCGATGAGCAAGGTAAAAAAACCAATGTAAAATTGCTTAATGAGATATCGCCTGTTATTCGACATCAATTGGCAAAAAGGATGCGTCTAAGACATATATCCGAGTTGAGATTTCATTACGATGATTCTTTTGATACCGGTATGCGGGTTTCGGAACTTTTAAGTGATTTGGATACGCGTGACTTGAATCGACCTTTGGAAGCAGTTCAGGATAGTCCAGACCAAGGTTAATAGATGAGTAAGCGTAAGTCCGGGCTTAATGTTCACGGCATTTTATTATTGGACAAGCGTTTGGGTGTTTCGTCAAACCGAGCCTTGCAGGAAGTCAGGCATTTGTTTAATGCCAATAAAGCGGGGCATACCGGCAGTCTTGATCCCTTGGCTACCGGCTTGTTGCCGCTTTGTTTTGGCGAGGCGACCAAGGTATCGGGGTTAATGCTCGATGACAATAAGCGTTATCAAGTGCTAGTTCAGCTCGGGGTAATGACTGATACCGGTGATCAGGAAGGCGTAGTGATTGAGACGAAGCCTGTTCCCAAGCTAGCTATCGACGATATAAACAACTGTCTTGAAAAGTTTACCGGAGAGATTGATCAAGTCCCTCCGATGTATTCGGCTTTGAAGCTTAACGGTAAAAAGCTTTATGAATTGGCGCGAGAGGGTAAAACGGTTGAGCGTAAAGCCCGGCGAATTACTATTTTCGAGCTTAAATTGCTGACCAGTTCCGAACAATTGATTTCTGAACCTGAGTTGTTGTCTTTGGACGTTTATTGTTCAAAAGGTACTTATATCCGCTCCTTGGCGGAAGATATAGGGCATGATTTGGGTTGCGGTGGAACGGTAAAGGAATTGCGTCGACTTGAAGCCGGGCAATTTAAAATTGAGCAGGCTACAACCATTGAACAGTTAAAGGCTATGGATCAGCAAAGCCTGAATCAATGCCTGCTTAATGTTGATAAGCCCCTGGAAGGCTTGCCTGCGGTACAGTTGTCTGAGGATCAGGCAAGTTGCATAAAACAGGGGCAGTGCATTGTATTGGCAAGTATAAATTCGGGAATAATGCAAAGCACAGAGCCGGATACAGTTCGTATGTATAAAGAAACACTGTTTTTAGGCTTGGGGGAACTGTCTTTGGATGGTAAACTAACCCCTAAAAGAATGTTTAATTTGTAGCTGCAAAACCCGGCTACATAAGCAAGAATACAACTGTTTCTACACCCTATCGTGGAAACAGTGTACTTAAGGAGTCGTCTTGTAGGCGGCTTTATTTTAAATTTTAATCTACATAGGGATTACAAATGCCTTTTACAGCAGAACAAAAAAAAGCAGTCGTTGAAGCATATCGTCAGTCTGAAACCGATACTGGTTCCCCTGAAGTCCAAGTGGCTTTATTGACAGCGCACATCACTCATTTGACACCGCATTTTGCAGAACACAAAAAAGACAATCATTCTCGTCGTGGTTTATTGCGCATGGTTAATCAACGTCGCAAATTGCTGGACTATCTAAAAAACAAAGACTTAACCCGTTACCGTACATTGATTGAACGTCTCGGTTTACGTAAGTAACAGAACAAAAAAAACGGTACAACATCCTGTGCCGTTTTTCCTGTAGTTCGGGTTATACCAGAGAAGACTATTCTGGTGTAACCTGCAACCATTCCTCAATAAACTTACGCAAAGGAACCTTATAGTGAATCCTATCCGGAAAGAATTTCAGTACGGCAATCGACTTGTTAAATTAGAAACTGGTGAAATAGCCCGTCAAGCTGACGGAGCGGTCATGATTGACGTTGATGGCACAACATTGTTGGTCACCGTTGTCGGTAAAAAACAGGCAAGCGGTGGCGACTTTTTCCCGTTGACAGTCAATTATCAAGAAAAAGCTTACGCAGCGGGTAAAATTCCCGGTGGTTTTTTCAAGAGAGAAGGACGTCCGAGCGAAAAGGAAACATTAACATCCCGTCTGATTGACCGTCCAATTCGTCCTTTATTCCCAGAGGGCTATACCAATGAAGTCCAGATTATTGCAACTGTTGTTTCATTAAATCCAGATGTTGATCCTGAAATCCCTGCTTTATTAGGCGCTTCTGCTGCTCTTGCTGTTTCAGGCTTACCTTTTAACGGACCTGTTGGCGCTGCAACGGTTGGTTATAAAGATGGTGAGTATTTGTTGAACCCAACACCTTCGGAATTGAAAGACTCGCAGTTGGAATTAGTTGTTGCAGGAACGGCGCATGCGGTATTAATGGTTGAGTCTGAAGCTGACAATTTGTCAGAAGAAGTGATGCTGGGTGCTGTTTTGTTTGGGCATCAGCAAATGCAGGTTGCCATTAATGCGATTAATAATTTTGCTTCTGAAGCCGGTGCTGGGGTTGTTGAATGGGTTGCTCCAGAAGTTAATGCCGAGCTTAAAAAATTGGTTACTGCAGAAGTTGAAGCGGGTATTAAAGCTTCTTACCAAGTTGCAGAAAAACTGGTTAGACAAGAACAACTTAAAGATATTAGAAATGCCGTTGTTGAAAAGCTTGTAGCTAATGGCGAGTATGCAGAAAGTGACATACGCGGCATCATTGAGCATCTGGAATATAGCATTGTTCGTAGCGCTATCCTTAACGAAGGCAAGCGTATCGACGGTCGTCCTTTAGATAAAATCAGACCGATTACCGTTAGAACTGGCGTATTGCCAAGAACTCATGGTTCGGCATTATTTACTCGTGGTGAAACTCAGGCGTTGGTCATCGCTACTTTGGGTACACAACGTGACGCTCAAATTATCGATGCTTTGGCGGGTGAATATAAAGAGCCGTTCATGTTGCATTATAACTTTCCTCCGTTCAGTGTTGGCGAAACTGGTTTTGTTGGGTCACCTAAGCGTCGTGAAATTGGTCATGGTCGTTTGGCAAAACGTGGTGTTGCTGCCGTGTTACCTAACATGGAAGAGTTTCCGTATACCATTCGCGTCGTTTCTGAAGTTACAGAATCCAATGGTTCAAGCTCGATGGCATCTGTTTGTGGTAGCAGTTTGGCGTTAATGGATGCTGGCGTACCAATAACATCACCGGTTGCAGGTATTGCAATGGGTTTGATTAAAGAAGGCGATAGCTTTGCTGTATTGTCAGACATCATGGGTGATGAAGATCATCTTGGCGATATGGACTTTAAAGTTGCTGGTTCCGTAAACGGCATTACAGCGCTACAAATGGACATCAAAATAGATGGCATTACCGCTGAAATCATGAAGGCAGCTCTGGAACAAGCAAAACACGGTCGTTTGCATATTCTGGAAGAAATGAATAAAGCCTTGTCGACTACGCGTGAAGAAATGTCTGATTTCGCACCGCGTATCATTACTTTCAAAATCGATCCGGCTAAAATTCGTGAAGTTATCGGTAAAGGCGGCGCAACAATACGCAGCATTACTGAACAGACCGGTGCCAGTGTTGATTTGACAGATGATGGTATAGTTAAAGTCGCTTCTGTTGATAAAGCAGCCGGCGAAGAAGCACGTCGCTTGATCGAAGAAATTACTGCAGAAGTTGAAGTGGGTAAAGTTTATGAAGGCAAAGTAGTCAGATTAATGGACTTCGGTGCTTTTGTTACCATTCTTCCCGGTAAAGATGGCTTGGTTCATATTTCGCAAATTTCAGATGAACGCGTTGATAAAGTCAGCGACAGATTGAATGAAGGCGATTTGGTCAGGGTCAAGGTTCTTGAAATTGACCGTCAAGGCAGAGTTCGATTAAGTATGAAAGAAGTCGAAGTTGAATAGCCAAAATTGTTTTTAATTAATAAGCGGTTTTGAGTTTATAAAAAAGGGGTTGTGATGTGTCACAATCCCTTTTTTTGTATAGCTGTTGGATACTTTTTATGCTGTATTTTGGTGATTTAAAATGTACAGAAAACCAATACATGGATGTCTTTTTATTATTATGCTTTTGTTATCAGAAGCGGCTATTAGTCACGAAATGGCATTGGTGCCTCCGGGTTCAAGTGCTCAAGTTAGACCTCGTGATGTAGCAGAGTACACGTTGCGAGAACAGGAATTGATGGTATTGATTAAAAATGTAAACAAGGAAGATGCACTATTAGCCTATGATTTTGAAGTTTGTTCGGCTAAGCCTAACGAGAGACAGACCAAGGCGGAATGGTTGAAAACTGCAAAACAGTTTGCAAGCGTCAATATTCAAAATGTATCGGTTCGTCTCATGGATGATTTATCGGTAGTCAGTTTTTTGCTTGAAACGACCAAAGGCCGACATAAAAAACGGTCAAGACAATTTGTGGTCGACATTTGGCGAAAAAGCACAAATAAGCTAGCTGTTAGATATGTTTCTGACGCATCATTTTAAAATTTCTTATATATCAATTC
>SESH01084245.1_pt1 | contig 22257 bp, 18 predicted proteins | sample 3171561 | NCBI WGS metagenome assembly SESH01 (sample SAMN10866947, study PRJNA518727) | freshwater metagenome | biome: subpolar coniferous forest; feature: holomictic lake; material: water; isolation source: holomictic Lake 442 2011 16.5 m and 2014 13 m | place: Canada: near Kenora, Ontario
ACCGGGTGAGCCAGGTGAGCAGGCCCACCCACAGGACAAAGATGCCGAAAACGATCCAGTAGACCGTGCGCCAGCGGCGGATGCCGGGCAGGCCGGTGGCTTCGGTGCTCTCCTCTTTATTCGTCATCGCGAGGCCGGTGCAGCCGGCCGGGGTGATCCAGCCGACCGGGACATGGATTGCTTCGACTCCCGCCACGGCGGGATCCTCGCAATGGCAGTGAGGATGAGGAGGCTCCTCATTTTCCGAGCGAGAGGAGGTTGGCCAACAGGCGGTAGGCGCCCGGGGTACCGGCGGGCAGTTGCCGGAAAAATGACAGGCCGGTATACACGTAGTAGCCCTTGCCGTGCCGGGCGACGAGCACGCTGCTGGTGAGCGGCGCCTCGCCGGGATCGTTCATGGCCAGCAGGGCGGTGTAGTGCTCGGGGTCCCACTTGCTCGGGAAATACGCGCCGCGCTCCTGCACCCAGCCGTCAAAATCCCCCGCTCCGATCTTGTTGGGCGCATTCAGGGCGGCATGGTCCGTGGCCAGCAGCGTCACGGGGGCGCGCTCATCGGTGACGCGCTGCTGCGGGGCCGGGCCCTCGATCGAGAGCGGATAAGGTCCCAGGGGCTCCGCCTGCAGTCCGTTCGGCCGGTTGTACTGGGCGATGACGGTGCCGCCGGCTTCGACCCATGCGAACAGGCCCGGCAGGGCGGCCTTCAGGTCGGTCCGCTCGTTGAAGGCCCGCACGCCGATGACGACGGCATCGAGGCCGGAAAGTTTTTCCGGAGTCAGGTCGGCGCCGGTTAGCGGCCGGACGATGTAGCCCATCTGGGCCAGGCATTCGCCGACGGCATCGCCGGCCCCGGGCAGATAACCCACGGTCCGGCCACGGGTGCCCAGTTCGAAACTGGCCACGCGGGCGCGGGCCGGCGGTTGCAGCAACTGCAGCGGGATGTGCGGGTAATTGATTTCCTGGCGCTGGGAGGAATACCGGTGGCCGGCGACCTCGGCCACGGCGGTGAACCGGCCGGCAGATGGCTGACCCGGGGCGGTGACCTGGAACGCGACCTGGGCCTTCGCCCCGACGGCGGTCAGTTGGAAGTCCTGCGTGGCTGGGGCGACGGCCCAACCGACAGGAACCTCAAGCGCCAGGATGCCACGGGTGTTGGCGCGGGCCGCCAAGATCTCGACCGTCACGGTCTTCTTGGTGCCCGGGGGCACCAGATAAACCTCGGAGCTGAAGGCGAGCGAGACCGGCGGAATGACATCGAGGTGGCGGTGATGCTCGCCCTGGCTGTCGCGGGTGACATAGGCCAGTTCATTGTCGACGAAGATGCGCTCGCCCTCGATCGCGAACTCGTTCCGGACCGCAAGCGTCGGCGGGCTTTCGGGCCGGCCGATCAGCGACGGATCGGAGACTTGCGCCAGACCCGCGACACTGTCCTCGCGCAGCCAGTAAGGCTGGGTGAGGGGGAGGTTGGCGGGGGTGGTGAGTTCCATCGCATGAATGTCGGGCTGGCCGGGCTGCAGCGCGGCCGCCCCCGGCGGCGAGTTGACGTGGGTGATGGATTTGCCGGCGGTGCGGGTGATCCGCGTGGTGGTGGTCACCCGGATTTTTTCGCCCGGCACGACTTCCGGACGGTCAACGGTCATTTCCACTTCCAAGCCGAGGCAGGACTGGATGATCCGATCCAGCTGGGTGCGCTTGTCGGCGATGAGCGGGTCGAGCGGCAGGGCGGCGAGCTGGCGATGCAGTGCGAGCAACGCCGGCACCGATGCGGCTGGATCCGCGGGCTTGAATTCCGCCAAGGCCGCGGCGGCCAGCGCGCCGATCTCCGCGCCACCGGGCACGCGGCTCCACGTCACGTCCACGCCATCCATAAGGTCGGCGGTCGCGACTGCGCCCGCCAGGTGCATGAAGGTCTGCAGATTGGGTCCACTTTCTGTGCGGCCGGAGAAGCCGCCCAAGCCCTGGGTCTTGTGCATGCCCCGGCTGCGATTGGCGATGGTGCCAAAAGTTTCTCCGGTGGCCGAATCGGTCCCGGCGATGTCCAGCTGGATGGTGGGCCCGGTCAGGGGGCTGGGGCCCCGGCCGCTCCACGAATTCCAGACCACGCGCTTCGGCTGCCAGGTGGTGAGGCCCTGGGCGAGCTGCTCGGGATAGGCGGTGGGATCACCGGCCAGCTTGAAGGCCTCGACGGCGAGCATGGCCGAGGCCGTGTGGTGGCCGTGACCGCCACTGCCCGGCGGGATGGGGAAGCGGGTGACGATGACATCGGGGTGGAATTGACGGATGACGCGCACGACATCGGCGAGGACCTGGGTGCGATCCCAGAAGCGCAGGGTTTCCTCGGGTGATTTCGAATAGCCGAAATCGATGGCCCGGGTGAAAAACTGCCGGCCGTGGTCGAAGCGGCGGGCGGCGAGGAGTTCCTGGGTGCGCGCGACGCCGAGTTTTTCGTCGAAGTCGCGGCCGAGCTCGTTCTGGCCGCCGTCGCCGCGGGTCAGCGAGAGATAGGCGGCGCGGTAGCCGCGGCCCAGCGAGAGATAGGTGATGAGCTGGGTGTTCTCATCGTCCGGGTGCGCCCCGATGTGCAGGACGGTGCCGGTGGTGCCGAAGCTGCGCAGGTCCTGCTGGATGGCGGCGGGGGTCGGGGGCTCGGCGGCCCAGGCCAATGACGCGACAGCCAGGCCAAGAGAACCCAGGAATATTTTAGGCAAAATCGATTTGGACATTAAAATTTAATGCGGAACGCGTTGGCGGGGAATTCCAATGCTGTGCGTTTACAAAATGGAACACTCGGAATTGCTGTTTGAAGGCAGAGTACGGCCAACACACCCCGCCCTGTCGGGCACCCCTCTCCAAGAGGGGAATCAATCCTGCACCAATGGGTGATGGGGTCCCCTCTCGAGAGGGGTGGCGCATAGCGCCGGGGTGTGTAGGCATTTTCAAACACTCTCTCATTTTCGATGGCAGATCGCGCATTCGGCCACGATCTGCGCCGGGAATGAGATCGCAGCCTACTTGAGGCTGGCGATGAGCGCGTTGTTCAGCCGGGTGTACTCTTCCTTCAGGGAAGCCGGTGACTTGGCGTCATTTTTTGCGAGGTCCAGCGACTGCTGGGCGGCGGCGAGTGCGCCGGCCTTGTCCCCGGCCTTGGCCAAAATGAGGCCCTTGCGGTAGATCATCCACATTTGGTTGGGCTGTTCGGCGATCGCGGCGTCCATCCACGTGGCGGCTTTCTTGAGGTCGAGGTTGTTCTCGTAATAGAACATGGCGGCCAAGAAGTACGGCTTCTTGCCGTCGGGGGCGGCCATCGCGGCCTCGATCTGCGGCACGAGGGTGCCGACGACATCCACCTCGAGCTTCAGGGGGACGCGGGTCTTCTCCCAGGAGATATACATGGTGGCCGAGTCACTGTGCACATCCGAGATGCCGATGGCCATGGTCTCGACGGCGCTGCCGAGGGTCGAGGGCGTGACCGTGAAGCGGGCCACGTCGTTTTTCTGGTCGTAGGTGTACGAGCCCCATTGGGACATGTTTTTATGGATGATGACCGTCCACTCGGTCTTGCCCGGGATGGTGAAGAGCTCGTAGGTACCGGCGGGGAGGGCCGTGCCGTTGAGTTTCACGCTGGTGCTGAAGGTCAGCTTGGTGGCGGTGTTGGCGCCGGTGCGCCAGACCTCGCCGTACGGGACCAGCCCGCCGAAAACCGTGCGGCCTTTCATGCCGGGGCGGTTGTAGCTGATTTCCACGTCGGTGAGACCGACGCGTTGTTTCAGGGTGGCCGCCGGGCTGGCATCCGGGAAGGCGATCTTGGGGGCGGGAGCTTGGGCGAACAGACCGGCCGTGCAGGCCAATCCGGCAAGAGCAGACAATATCAAACGTAGCGTGGGGGAATTCATGACAGGGCCCAGTGAAGCCAGACGGCCCGCGGATTCCACTCAAATCAGGTTAAAAACCGGTGGCGGGTGGTAAGGACCGGGCAGGTGGCAGTCGTAGCCACAAGCCTCCGTGCCTGTGGGGTCATGGTATTCTGACAGGCACGGAGGCCTGTCACTACTTTAGTGCTGCGCCAGCTCAGAGCTTCTTGTGGCTCCCGTCGCACAGTGCGCCATTCGCGCTGTGTTTGCAGCCGCAGAAATAGACGACGCCGTCCTTGTCCGCGGTGTACGGCGTCGGCGCAAACGCCGAGCCCTTGTGTGACCCGTCGCAGAACGGCTGGCTTTTGCTCAGGCCGCAGGAGCACCAATGGTAGGTTTTCCCGGCGGTCACTTGCACGGGGATGGGCGATTTCTGGGGAATGGCGGGTTGGCTCATGGGATGATGATTGAAGGATGAGATAATCGGTTTGGCACTGCACCAATATCAGCCACCGGGCTTCACTCAACGCTTATCATCAGGGCTTGGCCAAGTACGCAGCCTCGGCAGCAAAAGGCATTTTCCGGTGAGGGAAAATCAGCGCTGTAGGAGGGGCTTTACGCCCTGATCGGGCACCCGTTTCGCTTTCGAGCGTTCAATATCGCGGCATAAAGCCGCTCCTACAGCTCGAATTCCTGGGCTGATCCATGGAGTTAGATTTGTAGATGATCCCCTCGTTAGCCGAGCGGTGGCGTCAGGCACGACTCCGGAAACGCCGGCTGCCGCCGCATCCAGCGCACAAGGCAAAGGCTGTTGGTCAGCGCCTCATGCAGTGCCGAACCAAAATCATAGGAGCGGTCATCATAGCCCGCGCTTTCCAGGGCCTCGTCCATGCCCAGCATCACCGCAAACAGCCGCGCCCGCAGCGCCGGGATGTAGTTCTTATCAATGGGGAAGTCCGGATCAGCCGCATGGGCGGCGCAGGCGGCGGCGTTGTTCGAGTGATGGGCCCGGCAGGCTTCCGGCCGGCCGGGGTAGATGGCACACTGGCCGTCGCGCAGCAGGGGGCAGGGCAGGTTCAGCCGGGAGCGTGCCTCCGCTCCGAGTTTCTGTCGCTGGGCGCGGTGGACCGCCGTCCGCTCGATTACGCCAGCCAGGTCGGCCGGCGCGAAGTTCGCCTGGATGTGCTCGGCCGCGAAAAAGACCTCATGCGCCTGCACGTCCACCGGCCCACTGCAGCAATGGGCGCAGCCGGCGCGGCAGGCGGCGGTGGCCCGTACTTTCGCCGGGGTCGCGGCATATGTCCGCTCCATCTCCTCCAGCCCCCAGCCGAGGGCGGCAAACAGGTTGGCCGGAACCGTGACCGCCGCCAGCTGGTCGCCCATGCTCGCCACGGTTTGGGCGTAGAGCTGGTGGCGCTGTTTTTCCTGGGCGGCGGTTAACATGGACGTTGATCCATTGCCGCAGGAACTCGCCCCGATCGCGATCAAAATGCCCGCGCCGGGCGCCGGCCGAGGCCAGCGGGGATTGCTCGCCAGCCGCCCCGAACCCAAGTTCACTGCTGTGATGCCTGCCTCTTCCCCCGATCGTTCCGTCCAAGGCTGGATGCGCCTCTCCCTTTTCGTGGGACTCGGGGTCCTTGCGCTCAAGATCACGGCCTACGTTCTGTCCCACTCCCAGGCCCTGCTCGCCGACGTGGCGGAGTCAGTGGTGCATCAACTGGCGGTCGGCGTGGCGACCTATCTCGCCTACCTGCAGCTGCAGCCGGCGGACCGGAACCACCCCCATGGCCACGGCAAGTTCGGGTTCATTTCGAGCGGCCTGGAAGGCAGCCTCATTCTGGTGACCGGGCTGGTCATTTTGCTGAGCTCGCTCACACACCTCATGCATCCTGCCCCGATTGACGTCAGCGTGCTCAGCATGGTGCTGGTGGCGGCCACGCTCGTCATCAACGGGGTCCTGGGTTTCGCGCTGGTCAGGCACGGCAAGAAGGTGCGCAGCCTCCTCCTTGAGGCCAACGGCCACCACGTCTTCACCGACTCCTGGACCAGCCTGGGGGCCTTGGTGGCCATGGTGCTGGTCAAGCTGACGGGCAACCCGCTCATGGATGCCCTCAGCAGCTGCGTCATCGCCCTGGTCATCATTTATTCCGGCGCCACGATCACGTGGCGCGCGTTCCACGGCCTGACCGACGGGGTGAACCCGGCGGAGACCGAGGCCATCTCCGGCAAGCTGGGCGAGGCCGTGCTCCGGCAGGAAGGCCGGGTGCATGACATCCAGATCCGCCACGACTCGCTGGTGATTTGGGTGCAGGCGCACGTGACCTTTGCCCGGGACGAATCCCTCGGCCAGATCCATGATCGGCTCACCGCCATTGAGACCGAAATGCGCGGACATTTTCCCGAGGTCCGCACGCTGCTGCATCCCGAGCCGGAGGGCGCCCCGCCCCATGCCTGAGCCGGGCTCAGGCAGTTGATGGTCTGCTATGCAATTGATATGGTCGCACCGAAAGGTGGAGCCCGGCCTCCGGATGGGTTAGGGGATGTGCGCCGGGAAAGCCGGTCCGCCCCGCGACTCTGCTCGGGGCCCTGAGCTTGTCGAACGGCGTGAGCCCGCCGCAACGGCTGGATTGCTTCGATGGGCCGCCGCGACCCCGTCGTATCCTTTCAAGCCAGCGCGAAAATTTTTATCCGTCAGGTCGCCTGTGTTTGCCGGGTGTCCGGCTGTTTCCTCTTGCGGTCACCTCTCGCCAAGCCTATCGGATAAAGCCGGTTAGCCCTGAATTTTTCCCCCAATGATGCCCGTATTTATTCGGTCTGGAAACTTCCAGCTGACCAGCTACGTGGCGCTGATCGCCTTGGCCGGAATCGTCACCCTGCTCTATTTCAAGCGGTTTGAGGCCAGGTTGGGCTTGGCCCAGCGGGAGGACTTTTGGTTTCTGCTCAACGTCATCGGGCTGTCCGGGTTTTTGGGCGGCCGGCTGTTTCATCTTTTTTCCCGTCCGCAGCCCTTCGGGGATTTTCGCAGCTTCGTGACCGCCCTGGTCTCAAATCAGACGGGCTTGTCCACTTTCGGGGCGTTGGTCGGCGTGCTGGCCGGGACCTACTACGGGTGCCGGTACCTGAAGCTGAATATTCTGCCGGTCCTTGATCATGTCTGCCTGGTCATCCCGGTGGGTCACGCCATTGCCCGGCTGGGCTGCTTTCTGACGGGGTGCTGTTACGGTTCCCCCGTGGAGGGCCGCCACGCGTGGTCCGTGGCCTTTACTGATCCGTCGGCCGCCGTCCCGTCGGCCTGGCTCGGCGTCCCGTTGCATGCGGTGCAACTCTACGAGGCGGCCGGCGACCTGCTGCTTGGCGCCCTATTGTATTTTCTGGTCTGGCCCATGGTCGGTCGGGGGCGGTTTGGGCCCGGGCTGGTTTGCGCCGCCTATTTTGCCGGCTATGGCGCGCTCCGCTTCGGCGTCGAGTTTTTCCGGGGCAATCCGGAACTGGTGCGCGGCACCGCCCTGCCGCTCGCCCAGCTGTGCGCCTTGCTCATGATTTCACTCGCGGCGTTTTTTCTGTTGCTGGCGGCCAAGCTGCGGCCGGTGGCGGACCGGAAGGCGACCGTCCAATAGTTATCCCGTTTCCCTTATGCACATCCAAACTGGTCTGAAAAAAATCAAATACCGTCATCCCCTCGCCCTGTTGGCCGTCCTGCTCGTCTGGCTGGGGATTTTTCCCGCGTGCACCGCACCCAACGAAGCCCCGCCGCTGCCGGCCTCCGCCTGGGGCGAGCGCTACGCCTACAGTTACAACCCGCCGGCCCAGGGCAGCATGCCGCCGGGCTCCGTGCCCGTGGCCGTCGCCGTGGTCAATCCCTCCTACCGGGAAACGGACAGTGCGCTGCTGAATAACCTCTACAGCAAGGTCGCCCGGGGCTTCACCACCTCGATGGGCACCGATCTGGACAAGATTCTCATCGCGAAGGGCATGACGACCACCGGGCCCTACCCGTCGCTGGATGAGATCACGTATTCCGAAAAGAAGAATGCCGAGCTGACCCTCGCGCCCAAAATTTTCATCAGCACCGAGGTCAAGTATGGCGACATGCATCCCTCCAATCGCAAGGAGGGGCTGACGATGGAGCGGGAGTTCACCATGAGCATTTCCGGCTGGGTGAGCTTCATCATGCAGGAGCCGATCTCGGGGGAGAAAATGTGGATCAAGAAGCTTGAGCTGGATCCGGTGCAGGCGGCGGGCATCGAGATCTTCGAGGCGGTCCCGCGCTACGGCAACAGTGGCTGCGGCGGCCCGCAGATCATTGGCTATGCGCCCACGGACAAGCACCTCTACCAGGGCCAGACGGAGGCCATGGCGGGCGCGCTGAAGCAGCTGTATCCGGTCATCATGAATGAATTTCAGCGGTATCTGGATTCCGATGAAATGACCCAGCTGAAGGAAAAGGGTAAAGAGATCCGCGCCCGCAAAGTATACTGAACGCTGCGCCCTTATATTCTCGGCGGGCTGTCCTGACCCGGGTGGCGGCAGACCCACAGGCACGGAGGCCTGTGGCTACCCGGCCTGCTGCCGGGGCCTGCCCTGAATTGAGGTGAGGTCATGGCCTGGTATCTTTATTTCGCCTTGAAGCAGGTTTTCCCCACCCGGGGGCGAATCTCGTTTTTCACCGCCATCGCGGTCGGCGGGGTGACGCTGGGTGTCATGCTGCTCATCATCGTGCTGAGCCTGATGAACGGTTTTGGGGCCGAGATTGAGGCGCGGATTGTGGAGACCAGCGGGCACATCCGGATCGTGCAGGCTGGCCCCATCCCGGCCGCCGGGCCCCTCCTCGCGCAGCTCAATACCCTGCCGGAGATCGCGGCGGCCGCGCCCTTCACCAGCGGCATGGCGTTGGTGCAGTCGGAGGAGAAAATGGCTTTCCCCTACCTGCACGGCATTGATGCCGCCCGGGAGGCGGCGGTCGTGCCGCTGGGCAAGTTTCTCGTGGCGGGGAGGCTGGAGGAGCTGGATGACGACTCCGTCCTGCTCAGCTCGGGCCTGGCCGCCCGGCTGGACGTGAGGCTCGGCGACTCGGTGAATCTCTTCGCGCCGCGCTCACTTCGCGCCGGTCGCCTGCGGGAGATCAGCCTGCCGCGTTCCCTGCGTGTCGCGGGCATCTTCCACACCCGTTGGGATCAGGTGGATGGCAACACCGCCATCTGCACGAACCGGTTCCTGCAGGATGTGTTTGGCCTGGGGACGGGGATCAATGGCATCGCCCTCCGGCTCCGGCCGGGGGTGGAGCCGGATGCGATGACGGCGCGGCTCAACCAACTGCTGCCGCCGGAAATCCGGGCGGTTTCCTGGCAGGACAGCAACCGGGACTTCCTGTATGTCCTGCAGCTGGAGAAAAACGTCATGTTTTTCCTCCTCTTCTTCATTGAGATTGTGGCGGCCTTTGCGCTGGCGGGCTCGCTGCTGATTCTGGTGGCGCGGCGGACGCGGGAGATCGGGCTGCTGGCCGCCCTCGGGGCGCGGCCGCGGGAACTGGCGGGCATATTCTGCCTGCAAGGGTTGCTTATCGGGACCCTCGGCACGACGCTGGGCCTGCTCGGCGCGGGGCTCGCCCTGCATTTCCGCCAAGGCCTGCTCCACGCGTTGGTGCGGGTGCTCCAAAGCGAGGCGGCGCTGGCGCGCTTTCAGCAATTCCAGGATATTCCGGCCAGCTACTCGGCCCGGGACTTTGGCGTCGTGATCCTGGCCTCACTCATCATCTGCACGCTGGCGGGACTGCTCCCGGCCTGGCGGGCGGCCTGCCTCAAGCCCGCGCAGGCCCTGCGCAGCGAATAGGCTGATCCCATGAGCACACCCCTTCTTGCGGTCCGGCAATTGCGCAAATCCTATCGGAGCGGTGACGGCATCCTGCCGGTGCTGGCGGGAATCGACCTTGAGCTGCAGGCGGGCGAAAGCATCAGCATCTGCGGTGCGTCCGGCTGCGGCAAATCCACCCTCCTGTATCTGCTGGCCGGTCTCGATCAACCCGATGGCGGGACGATCAGCTGGGCGGGGGCATCCCTGGCCGCCAGCGGTCCGGCCGGCCCGGCTGTGCTCCGCCGCACTTTTTTGGGCATGGTCTTTCAATCGTTCCACCTGGTGGCGGAATTGAACGTGCTGGATAATGTGCTGCTCGCGGCGCGGATCGCCGGGGGCGCCCGGCGGGCGGCGGAGGATCGAGCCCGGGCCCTGCTGCATCAGGTCGGCCTCAGTGAACGGCACGCCCATCTGCCCAACCAGCTTTCCGGCGGGGAAAGCCAGCGCGTGGCGATCGCCCGGGCCCTGATGAATTCACCCCGCCTGCTGTTGGCGGACGAGCCCACCGGGAATCTGGACGAGCAGTCCGGCGCGGGGATGATCGCGCTGATGCTCAATCTCTGCGGTGAGAATGGCACCGCCGTGGTACTGGTCACCCATAACGCCCAGCATGCAGCCAGGACCGGGCGGAAATATTTGCTGAGCGGCGGCCGGCTCAGTGGGTGAGGGCCCGGACGGCTTGGCTCGCTAACGCCTTGATCCGCGTCGCCCGGGAAATTTATCCTCTCGGTAACAGCTGAATCATCCGAGCCATAGGAGCGGCTTTATGCCGCGATGTTGGACTTTTATGCGGATCGAAGGTAGGGCGTTTCAAATTAAACTATAGCCGAAGAATTGCCTGTAGCTGCGAGCGCCAGCGAGTAGATGGTTCGACCACTCGCTGGCGCTCGCGGCTACACTATTATTGAAACTGCCCAACGGCGCGGACTCCGCTCCGCGCCGGGCCCGCGCCACGGTCGACGGCGGGCGGCGGAGTGCCCGCCCGACCCACGTTTTAGCGGCATGATGTAATTCCTAAGCGCGATTGTGCGATCGGGGCATAAAGCCCCTCCTACAGCCGGCTTCACTCGACGCGCACGGCGCCGATCACGACCCGAAAGCCGGAATACGCGAAGGAATGATCGGACCAGTTGCGGCGGGCGGCCCGGCAATTGGCCGGGTCCTCATAAGGATAAGTGCCGCGATAGAGGTGGCCCTTGCCCACACTCGGGCCCTGTGGATCGGTCAGCGGCTCACCCGAGTACGGACCATACTGGTCCAGGCACCATTCCCAGCCGCCCCCAAACATGTCGTGGAGTCCCCAGGCATTCGGCTGCTTCTCGCCCACGGGATGGTAGACGCCGCTCCGGTTGTTGCCGCTGTGCCAGGCGATGGCGTCAAGATCCTCGGCATAACGCGGCCCCGTGGTTCCCGCCCGGCAGGCATATTCCCATTCCGCCTCCGTCGGGAGGCGATACGCATAGCCCGCCGGCAGCCGACCGGCCTCGCGTTCCCGGGCGGTCAGCAGGCGGCAATAGGCCGCGGCCTCCTCCCATTCCATGTGGTTGACGGGTACCTCCGGCCCGGCTTCCTGATAGTAGCGCGGACTATGGCCCAGCAGGGCCTTGTATTGGGTCTGCGTCACGGGCGTCTGGCCCAGCCAAAAGCCGTTGCTGATGGTCACTGCCATCTGCGGGCCCTCGTTGAACGAGCGGCCGGTTTCAGTGGGGGGCGATCCTTGGGTGAAATTGCCCGCATTGATCCAGATGAATGCCAGCGGGACCCCGTTCGGCAGCATCGTGGTGTGATTCCGGCCGGGATTATACTGGTCGGCGACCATGGCCAGGCTGACAAAATGGTCGTCCAGCCAACCCTTGTTTTTCAACAGGGCAAGCAGGCCCGGCAGATTGGCATCATTGCCCGCCGATTCACCGAGGAGCATGAGTTGCTTGCCGGCTTCAGCGCCGGCCTTGATGTCGTCGAGGACCATGGCGGCAGCGGCCCGCATCTCCCAGAGCAGGGCCAGGTCCATATAACGGTCAGCCAGCGCCCGGCTCTCGTTCATGAATTGGCGGAGGAGCGTCTTTTGCTCGGCAATGGTGGTGGCCTGCTTGGCCTGCCGGGCCAAGGCGAGCAACGCTTGGTAGCTGGCCTGCTCCGGCACGGTCAACCGGGACTCCGCTCGACCGGCGACAACATCGCTCGGCCGGGAGGCGGCGGGTGCCGCCGTCAGACTCGACGCGGTGAGGGCTTTGTCCAAAAGGGCGCGGGTCCGGGTGAGCCGCTGATCGTGGGGATGGGCCGCCAGCAATGCCGAGTTCAACTGGCTGGCTTCGGTGTATTTCCCGGCATGGATCAGGTCCCGCAGTTCCCGCAACGCTTCGTCCGGCGCGAGTCGGTCGGCGTTGGCGCTGACCGAGGGAGCGGCGAGGCCGGGACTGGGTGCTTCGGCGAGGGCGGGCCCGGGCAGATTCAGGCCCAGCAGGCCAAAAAAGGCGGCGGCGCGGATTAGGCGGAGCGCTGCCGGGGTTCGGGGTAAATTCATGCGGGGACGTCGCGAGCCAACCCGGTGAGGCCGGCCCGAAGATTATTTTGGGCTGGGCACCTTGAGGGCGGGATCGCTGAGGATCTGATCAAAGTCGGCATTCACACTCTGCTGCTGCAGCTGGGCCAGTGACGAATTGTTGGTCGCCGGGCCCGAGGTGGCCGGCCCCGTTCTTGGGGCCGGGTTCTGCCCGGTGGCTGAATTGGCGGTAGTCGGGTTGCCGGCCGTCGTGGAGGGGGCGAGCGGACCATTGTTCAGGTTGATGACATTCAGGGGCGAGGGGGCGGCGATGGGTTTCGGCGGCGCCGCCGGAGCGGCGGGTTGGGCGGCGAGCAGCGCGGCTTGCTTTGCCTGGGCCTGCTTGCGCTTGGCCTCGTCCAGGCTGCGCTGAATGGCCGCGTTGCCGTGGTCACGACCCAGCGCCTTTTCAAATTCAATCTGCGCGTTGGCGTAATCGTCATGCCGGAGGTACCAGAGCCCGCTGTTGTAGAGCTGCTGGGCCGCGATGGCCGACTGGTCCTGGCTGGGGGCAGGCATGGGGGCTCGTGTCGTTCCGGATAAAAGGCTGTGCAGGGCCTGCTGGACGAGCGGCAGGGCGGCCTGGGCCGCCGCCAGGGCGAGTTGCTGCTGGCCAGTGAGGCCCGGGCCGGAAGCGCCGGGAAGCCCGGGAATCGTCGAGCCACCGCCGCTGGCGCCCGCGGAATCCGAACCGCCCGCCACGATCCGCAGGTCAACATTCGGGTTGGCGTTCAAGAAAGCCTGGGCCTCCGCCTTGGTCGCAAACGTATAGGAACTGGGGCCCCCAAGGTGGGACTGCGCGACGCTGGCATCGACGGTCCAGGAAGCAAACAAGGCGGCTGGAATTGCCAAGGTGACCGCGATTAGCCCAAGCCAAGCGTATCTTTCGGTGCAGAGAGTCGGGGCTTGGTCTGCCATGCGAGGAAAGCTGGACGCCAGAGTAGCGGCGCGGCCCAGCAAGTGTCAATTATGGCGTGCAGGCAGTATGCCTCTGCCCCCATTTCCCATGTAGCCACAGGCCTCCGTGCCTGTGAGGTTGGTGCTGGGCTTGGTCAAAGCCGACAGGCGGGCCGCCGGTCGCTATCCATGAAGGCATTTTGCCGAAACGCCCAAGGCCAACCTCCGCTCCGCCATCCAAACATACGCTTTACTTAAGCTGCGCATTTTTGACCTGTCCCATATATATCCTGACTACATCATGCGGATGGGGGCTATGATGACGCAAAGGCAAGCAGCGGCTGGTAGTCGTTCTGGTCGGCGGCTCGCAGCGCAGCTATGTATTGTGTGCGGGCTTGTCCCGGCTGCACAAGGTCGAGTTGGGCGCCCCACGTGAGGGCCGGACTGCTGCGGGCGGCAACGAGAATGTCGGCCAGCAGGCGGGCGTGGCGGCCGTTGCCGTTGGGCCAGGGATGAATGACCACCATGCGGTGGTGCAGGCGCACCGCTATCTCAGTGACAGGGTAGGTCGCGTGTTCGTCCCAGAAACGGGCGTCGTCGAGCAGCGCGCGCACGCCTTCGGGAATGCGCGGCCATTCCCAGCCGAGGTTGCGGTCGCTCGTGCGATACTTGCCGGCCCACCGCCAGATCTGGTTGAACATGCGCCGGTGCAGCTCGCGGGCAAAGGTGTCGGTGAGCAGATCCGAACGGCGCAGCACGGTCTTGCGCATGGCCCACAGACGGGCGGCGTGGATGTTGAGGCGCTCGGCGGCGTTGAGCTGGGTGCGGGTGGACAGGCTGGGACGCAGTTGCCGCTTCTCCTCCGCGGTGAGGGGAGTCTGGCCCGGTTCGTCCTGCCAGAGGTCGTCAGGAGGACTCATGCAGGCCGGGGTGGAACGCGCTGACCTCAGCGCGTTTGTTTTGGAATGGATGATTCAAGCGCGTTGGGGTCAACACGCTCCACCGTTCGGTACGATGGCTGGATTTTTCACTTCGTTCAGAATGACAAAGCGTGGCGGAGTGCATGGGTTTATCGATCACGGCCCGTCTGAAGTCGGGCCCTCCATTTTTTTTCGCGGCAGATCACCCACGGCCTGGCCTTCGAGAGCCATGGAATGTTCACTGGCCTGCAGGTGGGCGAAGGCGGGATCGAGCCGCATGGCAAGTTCGCCAAAAGACCTGGCGCGGGGAACCAGGCAATAGACCAGCTCGCAATCCATCGCCTCGGCGGCGCGCTGCAGGCTGCCGAGCGAGAGCGTGCCCTTGGTCTCGCCGCGCTCGAACTGTGCGTAGGCTTGCTTGGTGACGGCGGTGTTTTTGGCGACATCGGCTTGAGCCAGACCCAAGGCCTGCCGCACGGCACGGAGCCATCCGCCAGCCGGGATGGTTGCCGCCTTTTGTGCAGCGACCAACACAGGGAGTCTTGCTTGGAGATCGGTGAATAGAATTTGGCGTAACGAGTGTTTCAAGACATGCTATAGATTGCCAATTAGTTTTATATGGCAAGTCATAAGCAGACTAATGTTAGAAAAGTAAGGCTATATATTGTCATAATTGCGGCGTATAACGGGGCTATTCCCCGCATGATGCACGCAACATGCTGGGGATAAGCGGGAAAAAAGTATTCAGGAATGCCTCTTAACAACAGGCCGCAGGGATGCGGACCGGCGGGCGTTCCCGACTAGTTGCGCGGCCAGGATCTTTGAATGTGTTTTTAACCTGTCCCTATAGATTTCTTGGCGTACGCGCCAAGGCGCGAAGAAAGTTAACCACGGATGGGAACGGATGGGAGAACCGCGGATAGGGTGTCGCGATGAGTCTGCGAAGAAATTGATTGGCGAGGGCAAGGATTGGCTCTTGGCTACTCCCGGGCCGACGTGCGTCGCCGTTTGCGACGCGAACTATTCCGCCCATGAGCCAGTCTCCGCCCGATCCCCTGTCCGGCCGCATTTTCACGATCCGCGGTCAGCGTGTCATCCTCGATGCCGACCTTGCCCGGCTGTATGGCACGACGACCAAGCGCTTCAACGAGGCGTTCAGACGCAATGCGGCACGCTTCCCTGCCGACTTCGCATTTCAACTTAAGCCCGAGGAGTTCACGGTTTTGAAATCACAGCCGGTGATATCAAGTTCAGAAGTCGCTGAAGGTAAATTCAAAGCCAATATGTGGCCGCAAATTGCGACCACATCCAAGCCGCAGCGTCGCCGTCTGAGTAATCGCCCATGGGCGTTCACTGAGCACGGAGCAGTGATGGCGGCAAACGTCCTGCGGAGCCCGAAGGCGGTGGAAATGAGTGTCTATGTCGTGCGGGCATTCATCGTGCAGCGCGAGTTGCTGGCTACGAATGCGACGATCCTGAAACGGCTCGCGGAGATTGACGAAGCGCAAGGCGCGGAGATGGCGTTGCGCAGCGCAGCGTAGCAGCCCGTAGGCGAAGTCGAAGGGTGAGAAGCGGCGGGTGCCCTGTGGGCGCCGCGACGAACATCAAACGCTGCTGGAGCACAACAGCGCACTGCTATCTCTGTGGAAGAAACTCCAGCCGTTGCTTGCCCCGCCACCGGAGTTGCCGCGGAAGGAGGTGGGATTTCACACGCGTATGAATAAGGACTAAAGCCTGGTGCAAGAGGGCGGTGCGCTCGAAGAGCATGGATTGGATTTTCCGGCGGAGTGTGCGAACGCTCCATTGCTCCATCCGGCACATCTCGGCATAAAATTCGCGCTGCAGGGGGTCGGGCAGATAGATGACTTCCAGGAAATGGCTCCACGACAATTGTCTCCGCAGCGCGGAGACAATCTCACGATCCGGAAATGACTCGGCGAAGCGCATCATGTGCCGGAGGGATTTTTCGGAGAAACCGCGGCCAAACTCGGGGGCCAATTGTCTCGACAGTGTCGAGACAATCTCGGCGCCGTAGGCCGCGCGCTTCTCACCCAGAACTTCCTGGCGAATGCGGCGTCCGATTTCCCAATTCAGCGCCACCAAGGTGGTGTCCACCGCCCGGGCCACCTGCTCCCGGGCATTGAGGATCATCTGCCGCAGGTCGGGCAGCAACGAACGGTGATTGGCGCGGAGACGGCCCGAGGTGGGCGCGAGAGGAAGTGTTTTTACGGGCGGGAATGGTTCTGGCGCGTGTCGCAACACGCGGGGCCCGTGTACGAGTCAACATGGCTTCCAGGCCTCGAATAGGAAGCGGCAATTTTACGTCAGGACCAAGCGCCCGGCGTGAGGCCGGGCGCGGGTGCCAGGCGCGGCACGCAGGGACGCGAGCCCGCCAAAGGGAAACGCCGGCCCGATCCGCCGTCGCTCGGAGAGCTATGGCGAGACAGGGGGCCGGCGTTGGAAGGAGAAGAGCTGGATCGCCACGGCTGGCGGAAGCCAGCCTCGCGATGACAATCAGCGATACTCCTCATTCGTCATCGCGTTGATGATCTTGAAGTTTTCGACGTGGTAGTTCGGGTCGGCGCGCCTGTCCTTCGCGCTAGGCTTCGGAGGGCACAGGAAGGCCAAAACAAAACGTCCGGCCTTGTTGGGCCGGGCGCGAAAGGAGAGAACGAGAATGATTACGAAGGAGAACGAAAGTTTATGTTTGGTGACATTAAATCCGTGCGCGTCGTCCCTAGGGAACGGATGCGGCGCGGAATCCGCCGTCGCCGTAACGGTCTCCAATCTCAAGCTGCCAGGCGTTACGCGTTACTGGGCAGAATCTGATTGATCGCGTTGATGAGCGCCTTCGTATCATAGGGCTCGTGCAGGAAAGCCTGGGGCTGTTCGGGATGGTCGCCTGCCATCGCCTGGGCCTCGCTGTAGCCGCTGGCCAGAATCACCCCGATGCCGGGCGCAAGTTGGCGCAGGGCCGTCAGGGTCTCCCAGCCGTTCATCCGGGGCATGTTCAGGTCACACACCACGCAACCGATTTCGTTCCCGTGCTGGCGGAATATCTCCACCGCCGCGACGCCGTCCTCCGCTTCGAGCACCGTAAAACCAGAGTGCTTGAGCACGTGCGCGCGCATCTTGCGCACGACCGGTTCGTCCTCGACCACCAGCACCGTGCCACCTCGTCGGACGTTTGGGGTGAGGGGGCCAAATGCCGCCTGCTTCGGCTTCCGCGGGACGGTTTCCAGCGACACCGGGAAAAACACCCGGAAAATACTCCCCTGGCCAGGCTTGCTCTCCACGGTGACCACCCCGTCGTGCGACCGCGCAATGCCGAGAACGACCGACAGACCGAGGCCTCGGCCGGTGAACTTCGTGGAAAAGAATGGATCGAAGAGCTGGTCGAAATCATTGGCGGCAATACCGCCGCCCTCGTCCGCCACTTCCAGACAGGCATAGATCGACGAGCTCTCCCGCGGTTGCCAGTCGACGGGCCAGCGGCCTGCGGCGGGGATGTCCGCGGCTGCAACCGTCTTGACGCTCAGACGAATGGCGCCCCGTCCCTCCCCGCTGGCCTCCCAAGCGTTGGTCACCAGGCAAATCAGAGCCTGCTGAAGCTGGTCCGCGTTGGCGTTGATGACCGGACCGGGAGCGGGCAGGTCGGTCTCCAAAACCACGCCCCGTGGCAGGGCAGGCCGCAGCAGGGGCAGACTCTGATGGAGAAGCTCGACCAGCTCCAGCGGGGCATGTTTGTCATGTGATTGACCGAGGTAGGTCAGCATCAGGGTGCTCACTTCCGCCGCCTTTCGGGCGGACTGCCGTGCTTCGACCAGGCCCTCGAGTGTTTCCGCATTTCCTGGCCGATTGCTCGCGATTAACTCCAAACTCAGCATCACCGCCTGAAGTTGGTTGTTGAAGTGGTGGGCAATGGCCCCGGCCATCCGGCCCAGGCTCTCGGACTTCTGGAGTTGCCGGTTCAACGCCTCCAGTTTCCTGTGCTCATCCTCCGCCTGCTTGCGCTCAGTGATGTCGCTCGCGTTCGACATGATCATAGTCCGGCCGAGGTAATTAAAGACGACGCTGTCGATCTCGACTGCGATCTTGCGGCCGTCCCGGGTGCGGTGCACGCCTTCCCATCTGGCATGGCCTTCGGCCTGCAAGCGCTGCATTGCCGCGGGGATCGCGGCCAGCCCCTCGGGTGCGTCCAGATCCATCGGACGCATCTCCAGCCATTCAGCATGGGTGTAACCGTAGCGCCGGGTTGCCTCGGCGTTGACTTCGATGAACTTCCCGGGCAATTCGCCCGGCACGAATTCATGGACCAGAATGGCGTCGCGACTACCGTCAAACAGCATGCGCAGTCGCTCTTCCTTTTCACGCAGGACCAACTCCGCCTGTCGGCGGGCGGTGATGTCGATGAGGATTATCTGCAGGCAGGGCTGCCCCCGCCAGCGAAACGCGGAGTGAGTAGCGTATAGGCTACGGGTGACGCCATCCTTGCGAGGGATGGAGAACTCGAATGCCGGAGAAACCGTCTCGCCGCGCGCCTCACCGGCTAGGCGCTGGAGAATCATCTTGCGAAATTCGGCCACCACGGGTTCGGCGGGCGCAGTTCCGATCAGTTCGTTCCGGGTGCAACCGAAGAGATCGAGCAGGGCGTCATTGGCGAAGATAATTTGGCTGCCCGACAAGATGCCGACGCCCACCAGCGTATTGTCGACAAGGGCGCGAATCTGGGCCTCGCTCTCCCGCAGTTCCGCGCTCATCTTGTCGTGGCGGCAGAGATATCCATCCAGAATGTAGAGCAGGAAGCCCACCGTCAGTGCCGTGGTGCCACCCATGATCAGGTGCTCCTCGTCGAAATAGGGAATTTCGGGATGCAACACGACTTCGATCAGCGCCCCTAGATTGGCCAAGAACAGGGTGATGGACCCAAAGGCCAGCCGCCGATATGACGTGAATAGGTCGGAGCTTAACGACCATCGGGGGATTTGGGGATTCATCGCGAGCTAGAGTGCGAAAGGCTGCCGGCTGGATGATACCTGTGGGGCGAATCCGGTTGGAGGAAGACACCCGCCCCTCGCCGCCGGCCACAGCCGGGCATCTTTCCGATGCAAACCAACCAGGCTAGGCCCAGACACTCTTCGCGGGAGGCGACGGGAAGAGACACTGGTCGCAGCGCAGCCGTCCCCAGGGTCAGCAGGGCTTTGAGCTGCATCGGGTCAAAGCTAAGAGCGGGTTTCAAGGCGAGTTCCAGGTTTTTTCGGTTGGATGGAGCAATCGGTTTGTGGTCGAGAGAAATTTGACCATATCGAACGGGATGCTAACTACCAGACCCTAGACACGAAAACGGGGAATAATTGGGTGACACTCCACACCAAGAAGGAGTGTTACTACCATGGAAACGAAAGAGTCGATAGAAAGGAAGCCAGTCCGCCATCCCGCGGACTGGGAAGAAACGGCGTAGCTACCGCTTTGGGAAAAGCTGCAGGCGGTCAGGCTGCACCAGCAGGAAGGGTTCCGCCGGGACTTGGGGTGCGAGGGAATCCGTTCAATTGTCACCGCTTTTGACCACCCTCGGGACGAACAGCAAAAAGCCCACGAGGAATACCTCGTGGGCTTGAGCGTTCGACTTTCGTTGAAGTCGACTGCGGCTTTAATTCCAGTCGTGCGTTACTTCAATTGAACCACAACGGGACTTTAATTTGAGAAACTGGACTTTAATTCACGAGACTCTGCTTTAATATACGGTCTCAAAACCTCAGCGGTATTCCTCGTTCGTCATGGCGTTAATGATCTTAAAGTTCTCGACGTGGTAGTTCGGGTCGGCGCGGAAGGCCAGTTTCACCCCGTACGTTTTCTCGACCCGAACCAGGAGCTCGGAATCCTCGGAGCGCAGGCGCTCGAGGATGGACGGGTGCACGTGGATGCGGAGGGCGTATTCCTTGCCGTCCTTGCGGGTCTGCAGGCGGCGGGCGACGGCACTGAGCTTGCGCTGCAGCTCCACCGACATCGTCGTGGCCGACTTCACAATGCCGCGGCCGCGGCAATACGGGCAGCCGGTGTAGATGTTGGCCGAGAGCGACTCCTGCTGGCGCTGGCGGGTCATCTGCATGATGCCGAGCGTCGAGATGGGCAAAATGTGCGTCTTGGCTTTGTCCTCCGACATGAGCTCGACCATCTTGTCGTAGACGGAGTTCCGGTGGCGGCGCTCCTTCATGTCGATGTAGTCCATGATCACCAGGCCGCCGATGTTGCGCAGCCGGATCTGGCGCGAGATTTCCACCGCGGCCTCCATGTTGACCTGGAAGATGGTGTTCTTCTCGTCGCCGGAGCGCGACTTGTGCGAGCCGGTGTTGACGTCGATGGAGATGAGCGCCTCCGTCTCGTCGATCACGATCTCGCCGCCGGAGGGCAGGGGCACGCGGCGCTGGAAGGTCTGCTCGATCTGGCGCTCGATGTTGTAGCGCTCGAAGACCGGGATGGCCTCCTTGTAGTACGCGATCTTGCCGCGGGAGCGGGAGGAAATCTGGGCGACGAGATCCTGCGTGCGCTTGTAGTCGGACTCGTTGTCGATGAGCACGCGGTCGATGTCCTCGGTGAGGAAGTCGCGCACGGTGCGCTCGACGATGTCGGGCTCCTGGTAGAGGCAGGCCGGGGCGCGGTCGTGCTCCATCTTGTGGACGATCTCCTGCCACTTGGTGAGGAGCAGGTGGAGGTCGCGGACGAAGTAGCGGGCCTTCTTGCCCTCGCCCGCGGTGCGGCAGATGACGCCCATGCCCTCGGGGATGGTGAGCTCGTTGATCAGGGTCTTCAGGCGCTTGCGCTCCTGCGGATCCTCGATCTTGCGGGAGATGCCGCAGCCGTCGGAGAACGGCGTGAGGATCAGGTAGCGGCCCGGGAGGGACAGGTTGGTCGTGGTGCGCGGGCCCTTGGTGCCGATCGGGCCCTTGGTGACCTGGATGACGATGTCCGTGCCCGGCGGGTACATGCTCGGGATGTCCTTGACCGTGGGCTGGGCCGGGCGGGCGCCGCCGGTGTCCTTCTTCTTGTTGACGCGCACGACCTCGACCGAGGAGTCGGTGGCGGCCGGGAGCATGTCCCAGTAGTGGAGGAAGGCGTTCTTGTTGTAGCCGATGTCGACGAAGGCGGCCTTGAGGCCGGGGTCGAGGTTCTTGATGCGGCCCTTGTAGATGCCGCCGACCATGCGGCTGTCGGATTCGCGCTCGATCTCGAAGCGGTCGAGGGTGCCGTCGACGAGCAGCGCAACGCGCTTCTCGAGGGGCTCCGAATTGATGACGAGTTCGCGGAAGGAGCCCTTTTCCTTGCGGAAGACGCTCAGAATTTTCTGGAGGATGGGCCGGTTGGCGGCTCGCTCCTTGGATTCAGCGCGCAGCTGTTCGGCGGTCAGAGGCTCGCTGTGCTTCTGGGGCGGGGGGTTGGCGAGTTCCTCTTCATAACGTGAGGCAGCGTCCTGGGGGACGCCGGAGTTGGATGGCTGATCGTTCATGGTGGGGTTGATCCCGGGTGGTTGTAACGGGGCATCCGTGAGCAGCGGGCTGTGCGCAGGAGATTCCGGCAGAGCGGTCCATATCGGGAGGGAGGAGACTCATGTTAAAAGTCCCTCCGGAAACGATAGACGCTTTGAACCAGTCCTTGCAGCAAGCAGCAGCTGAGCACAAAGGTGCCGCCGTAGCTAATGAAGGGAAGCGGTATACCTGTTACCGGCACTAGGCCGATGGTCATGGCGATGTTAACGAAAACGTGCACGGCAATGAGCACCGTGACGCCCAGCGCTAAGAGTGCGCCGAAACGGTCGCGGGCGAGGCCAGCGATCCGAATTCCGTTCCACAACACCACGCCAAACAGTCCAATGACGGTGATGCTTCCCAAAAATCCTTTCTCCTCCGCAATCACGGAGAAGATAAAATCGTTATGCGCGATGCCGCGCGGCAGATAGCCGAGTTTGGCTTGCGTGCCCTCGGTCCAGCCCTTGCCCGTAAGCCCGCCGGAGCCGACGGAGATGAGTGATTGGTGCTGATTCCAGCCAATGCCGGTCGGATCGATCTTGTCGGGGGCGATGAAGGCCAAGACGCGTTCGCGCTGATAATCATGAAGCGGCAGCCAAGAGCGGGCTTCATATTGACCACGGGCTTCTTGGGGCTTCAGGAAATTATTATCCTCCAAGAACGTAGCGTAGCGCCAT
>SESH01057672.1_pt1 | contig 22221 bp, 16 predicted proteins | sample 3171561 | NCBI WGS metagenome assembly SESH01 (sample SAMN10866947, study PRJNA518727) | freshwater metagenome | biome: subpolar coniferous forest; feature: holomictic lake; material: water; isolation source: holomictic Lake 442 2011 16.5 m and 2014 13 m | place: Canada: near Kenora, Ontario
TGAGCCTGATATCCACAGATATAATTGTGAATGAAATGTTTAAATAAGACTCCGCGCCAATGAAAGTCATGGGGTAAAAACCCTAGCACCGGAGGAGTAAATTTTACACCAGACAAGGTTTGCTACTATGGAAAAACAAGAGATGCAGAGAGCGATTTATGCGCTCGCTTTACCGGTTCGAGTATCTGCGCCAGACGATGACGTCGCTCAAAATCGCTGTTTTATCGGCGGTCCTATTTGCGCCCATGGCCGCCACGGCGGCGACTTCCGGTGACTACTCCTACACCGACACCGGCAGCACGATCACGCTCACCGGCTACGCGGGCGAGGCGGCGGAGGTGGTCATCCCGGGCCTGATCGCCGGCAAGCCGGTCGCCCGCATCGGAGCCTGCGCGTTCCTGGACAAGACCAAGATCACGCGGGTCACGATCCCGGCCGGTGTGACCAGTCTTGAAACCTGTGCGTTCACCGGTTGCACGAACTTGGTCAGCGTCACGCTCCCGATCAGCGTCACCACCATCGGGGACAACGCCTTCTCGGGCTGCTCCAGTCTGACGAGCGTCACGATCCCGGCGGGTGTCACCCAGATCGGGAAGAGCGCCTTCTCGGGCTGCTCTAGCCTGGCCAGCGTCACGATCCCGCCCAGTATCACCGACATCGGGGAGAGCGCCTTTTACGGCTGCTCCAGCCTGGTCCGTCTCGCCCTGCCTGCCGGGCTCACCCGCATCGGCAGCAGCGCGTTTGCCTACTGCGGTGCGCTGACCGAGGTCGCGATTCCCTCCGGGGTCGTCGCCATCGGCGAACGCGCCTTCGCCGCCTGCTACAATCTGACCCGAGTTACCATACCGGGAGGCCCGGCCAGCATCGGGGACAATGTGTTCTCCCGGTGCACGAGCCTCGTCCATGTTTATTTCCTGGGCCGCCCGCCTAGCATCCAGTCGAACCCCTTCGACGGGTGCCCCGACAATCTCGAGATTTGCTACCCGGAGGGAGCTGCCGGCTGGGATCACGTGTCGCTGGGTTATCGCACCTATCCGGGGTCGCCCCAGTCGGGCCAGGAGCAGACCGGGGCGTTGTGAGCCGGCGCCGTCCCGCGGCGGGCGGCCCGCGCATCAACCGGTCGCGGAATTTCGTTTCAAGGCCAGCTCGGCTTTGACCTTGGTCATAAAGGACTGGGTGATGGGGTAGCGCAGGGCGACCGGGATGACCAGCGTCGCAAACATCGATCCCAGCCCGAAGGTCAGCAGCACCAGCCAGCGGATGGCCGCCGGGGTCTGCTGGTCGCTGCCATTGACGAAGCCCACCCACGCCAGACAGGCGCTGGCCGTGAACACCGCCACCGAGAGGATCATCTTGGTCGAGAAGGCGAAAATGGCGGCATAACCGCCGTCCTTGCGCACCCCTGACTCGAGCTCGTTGACCTCGGCGACGTCGGCGATCATCGAGCTGGCCAGGGAGGAAAACAGGCCGATGCCGAACCAGTTGAGCATGTCGCAGGCCCCGAACACGATCACCGCGATCGGCACGACGTGGCCGTGCACCAGCCACACGGTCGTCGGCTTCAGGATCCCGCCCAGAAAAATGACCGCGGCCAGCAGGTCCGCGCTGGCGGTGATGCCCGCGCCGATGCAGACGGCGTGTTTTTTGTCGAACTTGCGCTCGAGCAGCACGCCCACCAGCGCGCCGGAGCCGCAGAGCACCATGCCGCCGCCGTGGATCAGCGTTTTCTGCAGCGCCGTCAGGTGCATGAAATAGACGTACAGGTACATCTGCAGCGTCGCGACAAACACCGCCCCCATGCCGCCGATGCACATGAAGATGATGATCGGCCGCAGGTAGCGGTCCGTGATGATCTCGCGGAAATCCCGGTAGAAGGCGCCCAGACTGTTGCCGGTCCCGGTGATCAGGCCGCGGGTGTCGACGATGTGGTGGCGGGTGACGTAGACCACGACGAAGGTGACGCCGATGGTGGCGAGAGCGAACGTCGTGCCCATGTGGAGGAAATTGGACACGACGCTGGTGGCCTCGGGGCCGCCGGGCCGGTCGGGGAAAAAGAGCGACCAGGCGAGTGCCGGGCCCAGGAGGTTGGCCAGCATGTTGAGCGCCGTGCGCGCCCCCTGCAGTTGCGAGCGCTGATGGTAGTCGGTGCAGACTTCAAACCCCAGCGCGACGTAGGGCACGGTGAAGATGGCATACGCGGTGCGGTAGAGCAGGTTGATCGTCAGCGCGTAGAGGAACAGCCATCCACCCCGGGCGATGAACTCCGGGACTGCCCACAGGTAGTAAAAGCTGACGGCCATCAGCAGGCCGCCCAGCAGGATGTAGGGCTGGCGCCGGCCCCAGCGCGTGTGGGTGTTGTCGCTGAGATGGCCGATCGCCGGGTCGACGATGGCATCCCAGAAGCTCGCCACGGCGAAGGCCACGCCCGCCTGGGAGAAGGGCAGGCCCAGCGCCTGGGTGTAATAGAGCATCGCGAACCCCGAGATGCCGTTGATGGTCAGCGACGTCGCGCCCTCGCCCAACGCATAGCCGAAAATATCGCTCCCCCGTGCTTTTGGCTTCAGGAGCGCGGGGGATGCCACGCCCCACAGCAACGGGGGAACCGCGGTCCAGCAATAGGAATTGCAGGCGAAACGCGCGGCGCCGCCGGCCCGGCCGGGGAGGATGGGGTGGGGCGGGCCAGACCCTTTGGCTTGCCCCGGCCCGCGTCGCGTGCCCACCATTGGGCCGGGCTGAAGCCGTCTTCGGCCCGGCTCCCGTGGACCGCCCGGGAGCTTGCCCCAGCAATTCCGCTCAGTTCCTACCCCCCCAATAAGCAGCCAGGTCCCGGCCGCGCCGGTGGTCCTGGCTTAATAACCACGCCTGATCCCATGCCCAACCGCCCTGCCTCGCCCTCGCTCCCTGCCCATCGCACGCAACCCGACGCCAAGGGGTTCTTTGGCAAGTTTGGGGGCGCCTTCATCCCGCCCCAGCTCCAGCAGCAGATGGACGAGATCAACCACGCCTACCACCGCATCTGCCGCAGCCACGACTTCGTCCGCGAACTGCGCTCGATCCGGACGCATTTCCAAGGCCGGCCCACCCCCGTCTACTACTGCAAGAACCTCAGCGACGCGATTGACGGCGCCCGCATCTATCTGAAGCGCGAGGACCTCAACCACACCGGCGCCCACAAGCTCAACCACTGCATGGGCGAGGCGCTGCTCGCGAAGTTCCTCGGCAAGAAAAAACTCATCGCCGAGACCGGCGCCGGCCAGCACGGCGTGGCCCTCGCCACCGCGGGCGCCTACTTCAGCATCCCGGTGGAGATTCACATGGGCGCGATCGATATCGCCAAGCAGCACCCCAACGTGGTGCGCATGAAGATCCTCGGCGCCACGGTCGTGCCGGTCACGTTCGGGGCCCAAACCCTCAAGGAGGCCGTGGACTCCGCCTTCCAGGCCTACCTCGCGGATCCGGTGAGCAGCATGTACTGCATCGGCTCCGTGGTGGGCCCGCACCCGTTTCCGCTCATGGTGCGCGAGTTTCAGCGCGTCGTCGGCATCGAGGCGCGCGAGCAGTTCCTGGAAATGACCGGCGAGCTGCCCGGCAACGTCGTCGCCTGCGTCGGCGGCGGCTCCAACGCCATGGGCATCTTCGCGGCCTTCCTCGACGACCCGGTGCGGCTGCACGGCGTCGAGCCGCTCGGGCGCGGCCAGCAGCTGGGCGAACATGCCGCCACCCTGACCTACGGGGAGGAAGGCGTCATGCACGGGTTCAATTCCATCATGCTCAAGGACGCCAAGGGCGAGCCGGCGCCGGTGCACTCCGTGGCGAGCGGACTCGACTACCCCTCGGTCGGCCCGGAGCACGCCTACCTCCACCGGAGCGGGCGCACCATCGCCGGCACCGCCACCGACGCCGAGACGATCGAGGCCTTCTTCCGGCTGTCCCGCCGCGAGGGCATCATCCCGGCGCTCGAAAGCGCCCATGCCGTCGCTTATGCGCTGAAACTCGCGAAGCAGTGCCCCGACGAGTCCATCCTGATCAACCTCAGCGGACGCGGCGACAAGGACATCGACTTCGTGATGGAGCAGTACGGCGCCCTCGCCGAGCGCACGGACTACTGAACGGAGCCGGGTCTTCCGTCCGCGCCCGGGGCCGCGCCCCGGACGAAATCCTTCCGGGTAAACCCGCCCGGGAGGATCGTCCGCGCTCGCGCCCGTCCGGTCCTGCGCCGGGCGACGGCGAAAAACGCGGCCAAGAAAAAAGCCACCGGCCGAGGCCGATGGCTTGGAGAACTGCTGTGAAGATCCGGTTATTTCTTGTTCAAGACCGCGTAGAGGACGGATGCGGCGATCAAGCCGACCAGCCCGCTGGATCCCAAGGTGGCGATGATCCCGGTCAGGTTGCCGATCACATCAACCTTGATGAACGGAACCGGCGAACCGAACACAACCTGGAGCACCACGGCCAGGGCCAGCAGCGCGACGCCGAGTTCCGTGATCTTTCTCAGGAAGGCGATGATCGTTTCGAGTATTTGCATATGCTATTTTTTTTGGGGTTGGGGTTATTCGTTCAGCCAGAATTGGCTCAACTTCATTCTTAGGCGCCAAACTCCCGCAGAACGTTCAAACAAGTTCCGCCTCCTCCGGTGGGCATAACCCCCCTCGAACCGAGCGCCCCAGCAGAGGGTCCGGGGCAGTGGAAATATTCCACTGAGGAGATGAGTAATGGGCCCTAGGAAAAAATCTCCCGTCTTTGGATACCTAGGATGCGTCTCCCGCTCGTCGGGGTGGCGAGCTGGGTTCCGCCCTTCCGCAAAATCCACTGAAGGAGGGCGCGTTCGAGGCGACGGAGCCACGGCCTGCGGGGAACGTTGCGAGGGCCGGGCTCGGATCGTGGGCGGGGCCGGACTACGCAAACTTCTCGAGCTTGGACCAGTCGTAGTCTTCGCCGCACGGTCCGCCCATTGCCGCGGCCTGCCGCTCGATGACGCGGCCATTGAAGTCATGGAGCGGAAAATACCAGCTCGTGATTTCCTTGGCCGAGGCGGGCATGTAGTGCGCGATGAGGCTGCGGCGCCACAGGGTCGGGTGGGTGTTCGGTTCTGAGCCGTGGATGACGCTCCCGTTGAAGAAGAGGACATCGCCGGGTTGGAGCACCGCGGGGACGGCTTTTTTCCCGTCCGGCGGCGGCACGTAGTTATTGACGAAGCTGCGGGCCCCGTCGGCTTCCTGCGGACACTGCAGGGGGAGGTCGTGCGTCCCGGGGACGACGGAGAGCCCGCCGTTTTCCGGGCCGGCGGGATCAATCGCGGTCCAGGCGGCCAGGCACGTGCCCGGGCGCACCATGAGATAGAAATTATCCTGGTGGAGCGCCTGCCCCCGGCTGCCCGGGGGCTTGAAGTAGATCATCGACTGGCAGGCGATGGGCTCCTCCTCGAGCAGCGCGCGGGCGACCGCGCCGATGCGGGGGTCGAGCATCATGCGCAGGCCGATGGGCTGGTGGCGATGGAGATGGAGCATGCGCGGGTAGCGCTTGAGCGGGTCGGGATCGAGCGTGCCATCCGGGTTGATCTTCGGCTCCCAGTAGCCGGGGATCGGCCGGCCGGCTGCCGCCAGCCCGTCGATCACCTGCTTGAGGTCGGCGATCTCCTGCGCCGACCAGAGCGCGCGGACGATGAGGTAGCCCTCCGTGCGGTAGAACTCGCACTGCTCGGGCGTAACAGAAAAGACGGGGGTGGGGCTCATGGGGTATGAAAACCGGGGCGGGACCGCCCAATGCAACTCAGGCCGCCGAGGCCGTCGATGCCATTCTCGCCCGCCCGCCTCAAGCAATCCAGCTGGGCGCGGCGGCCTGGGCCGCGGGCCGGCAATTGCATCCTTGCTGGGGGCGACCGGGGGCGGCACACCTTCCGCTTAATCCCAGCGGTAGCTCCCCCCCCATCATGCCCACCAAAGTAGCCATCATCACCGGCGCCGCCCGCGGCATCGGTTACGGCATCGCCACCTGTCTCGCCCGCCAGGGCACCCAGGTCGTCATCGCCGACATGAACGGCGAGAGCGCCCGCGAGGCGGCCGCGCAACTGGCCGCCGCCACCGGCGTGAAAACGCTCGGGCTCGCCTGCGACATCACGGCCCGCCCGCAGGTCGAGGCGCTCATCCGCGAGACGCTGCGGCAGTTCGGCCAGATCGACATCCTCGTGAACAACGCCGGCATCTGCCCGTTTGTGGACATCATGGAAATGAGCGAGGAGATGTTCAAGAAGACGGTCGACGTGAACCTGCACGGCGCCTTCCACTGCACGCAACTGGCCGCCCGGGAGATGATCCAGCGCGGCCAGGGCGGCCGCATCATTTTCATCACCTCGCTCGCGGCCAACGTCACCTCCGCCGCCCAGGGCGACTACGCCGCCTCCAAGGCCGGGCTGCACATGCTGATGAAGAGCTTCGCCATCGCGCTCGGCCCGAAGGGCATCACGTGCAACGCCATCGCCCCGGGCATGATCCTCACCGACATGACGCGGTTCCACTGGGAGAAACCCGAGCCCGCCGCCTTCGTCAAACAGCGCGTGCCGGTCGGCCGCATCGGCACCCCCGAGGACATCGGCAACGCCGTCGTGCTGCTCTGCGCGCCGGAGGCGGCCTACATCAACGGGGTCGGCCTGATCGTGGACGGCGGCCATCAGGCGGTGTGCGCATGAAGATCGACCTGACCGGCCGCGTGGCCCTCGTGACCGGCGCCACCGGCGAGCTCGGCCGCGCCATCACCCGGACCCTCGCGGGCTGCGGCGCGCGCGTGGCGATCCATTATCATCACGCCGCCGATCGCGCGGCGGCGCTGCAGCAGGAGCTGCCGGGGGCCCGCTGCTTTCAGGCGGACATCACCCGCCAGGACGAAATCGCCCGGATGCGCGCGGCGGTGCAGCAGCAGCTCGGCGCGCCCGACATCATCGTCACCAACGCGGTCATCCAGTACGCGTGGACGAAGGTGCTGGAACAGTCGCCGGACGACTACCGGTCGCAGTTCGAGAGCTGCGTGCTGCAAAATGTGCTGATGGCGCAGGCCTTTCTGCCCGACATGATCGCGCGGCGCTGGGGCCGGGTCATTGCGATCAACACCGAGTGCGCGATGCAAAACTCCCCGAACCAGTCCGCCTACGTGGCGGGCAAGCGCGGGATGGACGGCCTGCTGCGGGTCCTGGCCCGGGAAGTGGGCGAGCAGGGCATCACGGTGAACCAGGTGGCGCCGGGCTGGACGGTGAGCGAGAACCGCCCCGCCGCCGGCCGCCCCGACTCCTATCTCAATGCGATCCCGCTGAAAAAATGGGGCACCGAGCAGGACATTGCGAACGCCGTGGCGTTTCTGGCGTCGGACCTCGCGGGCTACATCACCGGCGTCTACCTGCCCGTCTGCGGCGGCAACGTCATGCCGGCAATCTGAGCGGGCCGATTGCCCGCCCCGCCTCTCCTCTCCTCTCGCTTTAACCCTCCGGCCTCCGGTAGGCCCGGAGCAATTGTCACGTATTACGTGACAATTGCCTGGTCGGCCTGGGCGGGCGGTCCGGCGGCGACCGTGGGTCTGGTGGGACTGGTGTGTCCGCGGGTCCGGTGAGGGAAGGAGAGCGGAGAGGGAAGGAGAGCGGAGAGGGAGGGAGAGAGGTGAGGGCGTTGAGAACCGGATAGGCCCGGAGCAATTGTCACGTATTACGTGACAATTGCCTGGTCGGCCTGGGCGGTGGCGCGGCGGCCTTGCTGGCCGGGGAGTGCTGGGCCGGTGCTGGGCTGGTGCTGGGCCGGCGACGGGCTTCGGGGAGATGCGCGCTTCAGGTTCGCGTCCGCCTCGGGGAAGCGTCCGCCTCGGGGAAGCGCCCGCTTCAGGGGAGCTCGTGCAGAACTTGATTGGCGCCTGGATGCCCGGGACTGATTAGCAGGGTCCGTTGCGCGGCGTGATGCGCGCCCAACCGGTCGCCGGAGCGGAGCAGGACCGTGGCCAGGGCATAGGGATAGTCGGCCACGGCCGGGGCGATGAGCTCTGCCTGCCGCAAGGAGGCCGCCGCCTCGGGCAGCCGGTTGGCTTGGGCGAGCAGCAGGCCGAGGTTATACCAGGCGCGGTCGAACTTGGGCTCGCGCATCAGGGCCAGCCGGAAGGCCGCCTCGGCCTGGCCGGTTTGCTGGGCCTCGGCGAAGGCCAGTCCGGCGCGCATCGGCAGGGTGGCGTCGTTCGGCGCGAGCGCGCCCGCCCGGAGCAATAGGGCGCCCGCCTCGGCGGGCCGGTTCAGGCCGGCCAGCACGGTCGCCTGCGCGGCGAGAATGCCGGGCGAGCCGGGGTCCCACGCGGCGGCCTGCGCCATCGCTGGCGCGGCGGCCGGCAGGTCGCCGCGGTTGGCCAGCTCCTGGCCGAGGCGCAGGCGGCCCGCGGGCTGGTCGAGCGAAAATTTCAGGTAGGCGTCCAGCTCGGCCCGTTCCGGCGAGCCGGCGGCCAAACCGGCCGAAAGCGCCCACTCCGCGTCCAGCCGCACCAGGCGAACCGGATCATGGAGCAGGGGCGGCAGGAGTTGGTCGGCCGCCGGCGTTCCGGTCAGGAGGCGCACGGCGGCGGAGCGGGCGAGCGGAGCGGGGTCGGACAGGGCGGCCTGGCCGGCCCGGGCGACGCGCGGGTCCTGGGCGTAGGGGGCGAGCAAGGCCAGATAGGTGGCGCGCCAGGCGGGGAGGTCGTCCTGCCGCAGCAGTTCAAGCAGCGCGTCGGGTGCGCCGGCCTGGCCCGCCTGGGCCCGGGCGACCGCGCGGGCCCGCGCCCGTTGGCGGGAATTCATCTTGGCGCCGTACCACGCATCGGTGTGGGCGATGGCCCACGCCACCGGCTGGTCCTGATGACAGCGGCTGCACGCGTTGGGAATGCCGAGCTCCTGGGTCAGGAGGGGATCGGGCCGCAGCCAGCCATGGTCGTGCCGCGGGGCGCGCTGCAGATAGTTGGTCGTGGGCATGTGGCAGGCGACGCAGGCGTTGCCGGGGCTGTCGGCGGCGTGATGCGAGTGCGCGACCGGGTCGATCGGCACCGCCGGCGTGCCCGTGGGCAGCACGCGGCCCGGGGCGGCATGGCACTGCAGGCAGAGCTGGTTGTCCTGGCTCGGCAGGATCGTTTTCGCGGTGTGCGGATCGTGGCAGTCCAGGCAGGTGACCCCCGCGTGTCCCATCCGGCTCAGCAGCACGGAGGTCCAGTTGAAATCCTCGTCGCGCTGCTGGCCGTCGGGAAAAAACCTCCCGGCCTCCACCGGCAGGGTGACGCGATAGTGGTCCGCAAAGGTGTCCCCGGGCTCGAAGTGTTCGGTCAACGCCTCCTGGCGGGCGTGGCAGGGCGCACACGTCTCCATCATCCTGGCGCGATCGCCGTGGAAGGGCCCCGGCGAGCGCGCGGGCGCCGCCTCCTTGGCCCCGTGATGGGGTTGCGTGGGCCCATGGCATTGGATGCAGCCGATGCCGTGCTCGACCCAGGTGGACTGGTAGGTGTCGTGGGCGGCGTCGTAGTTTTTCCGGTATCCCGTCATGTGGCAGGACGCGCACCGCGAGTTCCAGTTCATGCCCCGTCCGGTCCAGTGGCCCCATTCGCCCGGACGGCGGTGCTCCTGCCCGAAGACATTGAACCAGTCGTGGCGATTAACATCGAAGGCCAGGTCCAGGGCCTGCCACCGGCCCCCGGTCGTCGCCACCACCGGCTGCCAAAGCGGGCGGGAGCCCAGCAACATCTCGACCCGGTGAGCCGGCGGCGCGCCCGGTGCCGGCGCCGGACGCAGCAGCGGGTTATTCCCCTCCCACGAAACCGTGTAGCTCGCCCCTCCGTCGGCGAGGGTCGGGTGGGCGGTGAAGGGCGTGTGATCGAGGAGGGAGGCGACGGGGCGGTTGGCCCGGGCATGGTCGGTGTCGGACCACCGGGCGTGGATCTCCTGATGGCAGGGCGCGCACGACTCGGACGTTTGGGCGACGGCGGCGGAGATCGTCGTCGGGCCCACGGGTTCCGCGGGTGCCCGGCGGACGCCCCCGGCCCAAAGCAGGGCGTGGCCGGCGAGCATTCCGACCAGAATCACGCGTTGGCAGCTGGGGTGGGGCACCGGAATCAGGCTTGTTGCACCCGGGGCCTGATGTCCAGTTCCAGCCCGGTGGCGCGCGCGAGGCTCACCGCGCGGGCGCGCCGTCCGCCGCCGGTGTCGGGTGCCGGGCCGGGGAAAGTTTCACCCCCGGCAGGCGCGCCGAACGGGTCTGGCCGTTCTGGGTCCTGGGTGCGCCTGACGGCGGGGCCGTCACCAGGCGGTAAACTGGCGCTGGGCGACGAACCGCGTGACTTTTTTCCGCGGGGCGCGGTTGGTGCGCAGGAGCTCGCGGTTCCGGTAGAGCGGAAAATCATTGGTCCGCAGGGCGGGGCCGCCGTGGATCGAGACCAAGGTGCTGCCGCGGAAGAGGCAGTCGTAGGCCTCCTCCGTGGGGGTGCCCTTGTTGATGACGTAGGAGTAGGCGTGCTCGGCGATGGGGAACGTGACGGTGAGCGTGTCGCCCGGGGAGAGGTGACGCACGGTCAGGTAACGCCCGAGGCGCTCCGCGGCCTGGGGTTTTCCGTTGGTGGTCAGGGCGACGGCCTCGAACTTGACCCACCGGGGGATGCGGATGGAGACGCGCCCGGGGGCCTGTTTCACGACGATGTCGACGCGGCCCTCATGCGGCAGATGGCTGTGGACGTCGACGCACCGCCCGGCGCGGTTGAGGAGCAGGTTGACGACGGTGGCGCCATCGTTTTCCCGCAGGGCGCCCTCCCACGCGTAGTAGAGCCCTTGCGAGGCGTTGCTGGTGCAGCAGTGCATGACCCACGGATCCGTCACCATCGTGGGCTTGGAGGTGCCGAAGAACACGCCCAGGCTGCGGGGAATGACGTCGCGGGTGTTCAGGTAGCTGGCCGGATATTTTGCCTGGTGGGTCACCTCCGGCTGCGCGGCGCTGTAGGCGGCGAGCGCCGCGGCGTCGGTGATCTGCTGCTCGGCCAGCTGGTTTCGCACCACGGCATCCACATCGTCCCAGTAGTCGCCGGCCCCGGCGTCGGTCAGGCGGATGCCCAGGCCCACCAAGTCCCCGATGGCGCAGCCCTCGCACCCGGGCGAGGGCGGATAGGTGTTGATCAGGCCCATGCGCGGGATGCCCTGCGTCAGGGTGAATTCATACGCCGACCGCACGAACTCCAGGGCCCGGTCATCGTCGCAGGCGGTGGCGTAATAGAGGAGCCCGCGCAGGGCGATGGCCCGGGCGTGGAAGTGAATCGTCCAGTGGCCGTGCTGCGAGCCGTCGCGGAAGGGGCCGGAGGGCACGACCTTGATGGCGGCGGGATTGGCGGGATCCAGGGCCAGCATGCCGCCCCAGAATTTGGGCTTCATCACGTAGCGGGCCACGCGGCTGGCCAGTTCCTTGGCCACGGGGTCGCCGGTCAGCGCGTAGCACTGCGCGGCGGCGTAGATCTGGTGGCCCTGGGCGCAGGTGACGGAGCCTTCCGGTCCCTCGCGGTCGCGCTCGGCCTCGGAGGTGTCGATCCAGCCCGACCGCGGATAGATGAAGCCGTCGTGCCAGCCGCCCCGGTGGGGAAAATAGGAATAGTCGCCGCGGTCGACGGCGATCCGGCGCAGGCCCCGGATGAGGGAGGCGTTCAGGGCGGCGGTGTCGGTGCCGTTGGCGCCCTGCCAGGCGGTCAGCGCCCGGATCATCCGGGCGACGCCCCAGACGCTGGAGAAGTCCTCGTCGCGCCCGGCCCCGTACAGTTCTATGCTGTTGTTGTAGACGTTCCGCCACGGCCGCCGGGACGTGAAGCGGTCCCAGTAGAGGCCGTCGTCGATGCGCGAGACGAGCTCCTGGCGGTATTCCTGCTCGAACGGGGCGAGATAGTTGCTCCCACACATGAGCCGCAGCAGCGGGAGCGACTCGGCGAACTTGGCGTCGAGGGGGATGTCGGCGGACCAGTGCTGCAGGAACGGGGTCTTCGCATTGAAGTAGATCAGGCCGAACATGGTCATCAATTCCGGGTCGATGGTGTTCAGGATGCCGTGCACCGCCAGGTCGGCGCGCGCGGCCAAGTCGAGCGTGTCGGGAATCTCCGTCTCGTAATACTGTCCCTCCGGCACCACCTGGCGCGGCAATTCCGGGCGGGGCGTCGCGGCCGGCGCGGCCGGCTGGGCTTGGGGCGCGGCCGCGGCGGCGCCGAGGTTCAGCTTGGCCAAGGGCACGGCGGAGGCGAGGAGGGTGGCGCGCTGCACGAAATCACGACGGGATTGTTTCATGGCTGGGGGAAATCTGATCCAGGGTGCCGATCGCCAACGGGAATCGATCGGGCGCCTCCCAGGTTGCCGGGAGGCCGCTCCGCACACGACCTCAAAGACCGCGCATGAGTTGTCATCAGCCCGGGCGCCCGCCGTCGGGGTCCGCCTACACGTAATGATCCTTCCGGTCGGGGGAGCGGCGGATGGTTTTGAAATCGAGATCGTGGACCGTCTTGATGTAGCGCACGGAGCGGCTCTGGGTGCGCATCAGGATCGAGTGGGTGATGACCTTGTGGCCGATCAGGCGCACGCCGGGCAGCAGGGGGCTGTCACTGATGCCGGTCGCGCAGAAGATGGCGCTGGGGCTCGTGACGAGGTCCGACGCGTAGTAGATCCGCCCGAGGTCGGCGCCGGCCGGGGTGGCGGCGACGGCCGCGCGCTCCGCCGCGTCGCGCGGCCACATCCGCAGCTGCTGCTCGCCGCCCAGGGCCAGCACGCCGGCCGCCGTGAGCACCCCCTCGGGGGAGCCGCCGGTGCCCATGTACAGGTCCATGCCGCTGTCGTGCAGCGAGGGCGAGACGGCGGCGGTCACGTCGCCGTCGGTGATCAGGCGGAGGGCGGCGCCGGCGGCGCGCACGGCGGCGATGAGCTCGGCGTGCCGGGGGCGGTCGAGCACGACGACGTACACCTGGGCGACATGTTTCCCGAGGGCGGCGGCGACCCGGGCGAGGATCTGCTCGACCGGGGTGTCGAGGTCGAAGCGCAGCGCGGGGTCGCGCGCCATGGCCGCCACGACGGCGGGGCCGTAGGCGAGCTTCTCGGAGTAGAAGGTCGGGATGTTGACCATCGCGGCCTCCGCGCCGTGCGGCACGTGGGCGGCGGCCATGACCGAGATGGAATTGGGCAGGCCCTTCGAGATGTTCGTGGTGCCGTCGATCGGGTCGACGGCGATGTTGAAGCGCGGGGAGGGGAACTTCCACGAGCCGATCTTCTCGCCGAGAAAGATGCCGGGGGCGTTGTCCTTGATGCCCTCGCCGATGACGACCTGTCCGCAGAAATCGCTCTGCTCCAGCGTGCCGCGGATGGCGTCGCTGGCGGCGGCGTCCGCGGACTCCTTGTCGCCGCGGCCGAGCCAGTCGATCGCGCTGAGCGCGGCGTTCTCGGTCGCCCGGACAAAATCAAACTGCAGGGCCCGCTCGGGGTGGCGGTCGTTGGCGCTGAGGAAGGACTCGGAATCGGGCGAGGACATGGGGAGGACCGCAGACTGGGAAGGCGGCGCCGGTTTGGCGACGGGAATATGCCGGAGGCCGGGCCGGCGCGCGCGGCGCGGGGCACCGGCCGCGCTTGCTGGGCGGGAGATTATTCGCGGTAAAACGCGTTGAAGGCGGCGGGCCGCGCCGCCAGCGTCGGCGGCATGGTGCTGAAGCCGGCCGGTTGTCTCGCGTGGTTCCTGGGGTGCGCGGCGACCGCGACCCTGGCCGCGACGGCCGCCGCGCCCTTCCGTCCGCTGCACGACGCGTATGAGCCGCAAGTCCCCGCGCTGCACCATCCGGACTATGCCGATGTGCTGGCCGGGGCCCGGGTGACGGCCTCGGGCCACGACGACGAGCAGCGGCCGGAGTTTGTCCACGACGGCAGCACCAACGACACGGTACGGTACTGGACCTGCCGGGTGCTGCCGGCGTGGGTGCGGCTCGACCTGCCGGCGGAGCGGGAGATTGCGCAGGTCAACCTGCACCTGCGGGCCCCGGGGACGAAGGTCTATCATTTTTATGTGGAGGGCTCGGCGGATGGCGCGACCTGGCGGCTGCTCCACGACCAGCGCGCCGGCGCGGCGCTGGTCCCGGCGGCCGGCCTGGCGATCGTGCTGCCGGCGCCGGTGCGGGTGCGGGCGCTGCGGCTCACGGTCACGGGCTGTTCCGCGCCGGGGGAGGGCCCGGCGGTCGTCGAACTGGCCGCCCTGGCCCGGCCAGCCGGGCGCGCGCTCGAGGGCGCGGTCGGCGACCTCGACCACCGTTACGATGGCGACCAGGTGCCGCTGGCCGGCGGGGCGGCGGGCTGGCGCGGCACGGCGTGGCGGGGCGAGCGGGTGCACGGCCAGGTGGTGGTCTGGAGCGCGCCCGAGCGGCTGGGGCTGCGCGCGGAGGTGTCGGCGCTGCGCGACGGGCGGGGCCGGGCGCTGCCGGCGGGCGCGGCGACGGTGCGGTTCGTGCGCCACGTGGGGGCCGACGGCCAGCTGGCGGGCGACGTGCTGGACGACGCCGCGCGGGTGGACCTGCCGGCGGGCTCCTACCGCGCGCTCTGGCTGACGGTGGAGCCGCCGCGCGACGCGGTGCCGGGCACCTACACCGGCACGCTCACGGTGCGGGCCGACGCCACGGACCCGAAGGTGTTTCCGCTGACCCTCGAGGTGCTGTCGGCCACGCTGCCGGCGCCCGCCGACTGGGCCTTCCACCTCGACGTCTGGCAGCACCCGTGGGCGATCGCGCGCTGGCATGGCGTGGCGCCGTGGAGCGACGCGCATTTCCAGGTGATGCGACCCTACCTGGTCGAGCTGGCGCGGGCCGGCCAGAAGGTGATCACGACGACGCTCACGCCGCGCCCGTGGGGCCGGCGGGACTACGACGACTACGACACGATGGTCGTCCACCTGAAGCAGCCGGACGGCTCGTGGAAATTTGATTACACGCGGTTCGACCGCTACGTGGAGTTCGCGATGAGCTGCGGGATCACGCGGCAGATCAACTGCTACTCGCTGCTGACCTGGTCGGGGCGGCTGGAATACACGGACGCCGCGACGGGCGACCAGCGCTGGGCGATGGGCGAGCCGGGCTCGGCGGAGTTTGCGGACTACTGGGGGCCGTTCCTGCGGGACTTTGAGCAGCACCTGGCGGGGAAGGGCTGGCTGGAGCGCACGCGGCTGGGGGTGGACGAGGCGCCGGCGCCGATGATGCAGGCGATGCTGGCGCTGGTGCGGGCCCAAGCGCCCCGGCTGAAGGCGGCGCTGGCCGGCAACCAGGCCCCCTCGCACTACACCGGCCTCGATCTGGCGGACTTCACCATCATCCTCGACCAGGCGGGCGACGACCTGGTGCGCGACCTGGCCCAGCGCCGCCGCGAGGGCCGGGTGACGACGTTTTACCTCTGCCTGGATCCGAAGCGCCCGAACACCTTTGTGACGAGCCCGCCGGCCGAGGCGGTGTGGGTGGGGTATTACGCGGCGGTGAACGGCTACGACGGCCTGAGCCGCTGGGCGCTGACGACCTGGCCGGAAAACCCGCTGCAGGAGACGCTGTATTCCTGCCACCCCTGGCGGCGCGACCTGCCGCCGGGCGACAACTTCCTGCTCTATCCGGGACCGCGCGCCGGGGTGCACTGGGAGATGCTGCGCGACGGCATCGAGGAGTACGAGAAGCTGCGCGGGCTCCGCGCGGCGTCCGGCGGGACGCTGCCGGCGGCGGTGGCGGCGGCGCTGGAGGGGTGCCGCGACCCCCGCCAGCTGGGGAACGACGCCGCGGTGATCCGCCAGGTGGCGGCGATGCGCGCCGCGATCGAGGCGGCGGCCCGCGCCCAGCCCTGAGCGCCGGCCGCGGCGCGGAAGTTACCACCCCTTTTATTACCTCATGAGCCTCACCCTCGGTCTGGTCGGCGCGGGCCAATTCGCCCAGCATTTCATCCCCCTGTTCAAGGCGCACCCGCTGGTGCGCGAGGTCGTGCTGTGCGACCTGGACCCGGTGAAACTGCGGGCGACGGCGGAGAAGTTCGGGATCACGCGGACGGCGCGGTCGCTCGACGCCGTGCTCGACAGCGACGTCGAGGCGGTGGCGATCATCACGCAGCACTGGCTGCACGGCCCGCAGGCGATGCAGGCGCTGCGGGCGGGCAAGCACGTCTATTCGGCCGTGCCCTGCGGGGTCTCGCTGGAGGAGATCACGCAGCTGGTGCGCACGGTCGAGCAGACCGGCCGCATCTACATGATGGGCGAGACGAGCTACTACTACCCGCATGTCGTCTGGTGCCGCGAGCACCACCGGCGCGGGGGGTTCGGGGACGTCATCTACGCCGAGGCGAACTACCACCACGACTGGGACATCCGGAGCATCGACTCGCGGGGGATCATCCGGGCCCGCACCGGCGACCGCTTCCTCGAGCTGGCCGGCGAGCCGCCGATGCTCTACCCGACCCACACCATGAGCCAGGTGATCGGGGTCACCGGCGCGCACATGACGAAGGTGTCGGCCCACGGCTGGCGCGACCGCCATCCGGACGGCCTCTACGACCCGCGGGTGAACCAGTATCGCAACGCCTTCTCCAACGAGACGGCGCTCTTCACCCTGAGCGACGGCGCCTGCGCGTGCGTGAACGAGTTCCGCCGCGTGGGGCACCCGGGCGGCGAGTTCATGAGCGTCTGCGGCACCGAGACGAGCTTCGAGTACACCCAGGCCGGGCGGGTGGTGATCGGCAAGGGCTTCGAGGACACGCAGCGGCTCGACGACCTCCTGACGCTGCGGCCGGGGGTCCACGGCGGCACGGCGGCGGTGCAGGACGTGGCGCGGCTGCCGCGGGAGTTCGCCCAGCTGCCGAACAACCACTGGGGCTCGCACCAGTTCCTGGTGGACGACTTCGTGCGGGCCTGCGTCACCGGCGAGCCGCCGCCGAACCACGTCTGGCAGGCGGCGCGCTACATGATCCCGGGACTGATCGCGCACGCGTCGGCGGAGCAGGGCGGAGCGCAGCTGGCCGTGCCGGACCTGGGCGGGCCCCCGGGCCGTTGACCGCGCCCGCCGCGGCCCCGGCGGCCTGCAAGTAATTCTTGTGACGGCGGGCCAGACTTCCACCATCGCGGGGTGCTTGCCCCTACCCCGCAGCTGCGCCGCTGGTGCTCCGCCTGGCTTTTTTTCGTGCTGACGACGTGGGCGCGTGCCGCCGCGCCCGCGGACGGCGCGCCGCCGTCCGACGAGGTGGGGGCCGCCTGGCAGCTGATGGCGGACCATCTCGGGCGCGAAGCCTACGTGCGCCTCGACCGGGTCCGGGGCGTCCCGACCCGGGAGCAGCGTCTGGCCCAGGCGGTGGTGGTGGTGGACTACCAGCCGGTCACGCCGGAGCGGCTGCACGCGGCGGAGGCTATTTTTGCGGACCTGGCCCGGGGGGAGGATGAAATCGCGGCGCAGGCGGCCTACCTGCAGGCCCGCCTGTACCAGGTGCACTATTCACAGCCGGACTACGGCCGCGCGGCGGAGCTGTACCGGGCGCTGGCGGCCCGGCAGCCGGACAGCCATTGGGCGCAGCTGGGGCTGGTGAAGCTTGGGCTGCTGCAGCTCTACGTCCTGCCCGAACCGGCGGGGCCGGCCGCCCGGCTGGCGGCGGTCGCGGCGCTTTTGCCGCGGATCAAGGAGGAGAAGCTGCAGCGCGACGTGCACCTCCAGCTGGGCCAGGCCGGCACGTTCTACGGGCTGCCGCTGGACGCGGTGCTGGCCCACCTGGTGGAGGTCAACCGCATCGGCGGCCTGGTCGGCCAGGTGGAGGAGGATCTGGCGATCCAGCTCGGCGAACTCTCGCTGCGCGCGGGCCACTATGCGGCGGCGCGGACTTATTTCGAGACGTACCTGCGCGACTTCACCCCCAATCTCCGGAGCGTCACGGTGCGGCGCCGGCTGGCGGAAATGGCGGCGCAGGAGGCGAAGGCCCAGGAGGGCCGCCCATGAACGGCCGCCTCCGCCACCTCGGGCTGGTCCTGGCGGCGCTCGGCTACGCCTGGGCCCTCGGCTGGGTCTTCACGCGCTCGGCCCCCGTGGTGGCCAGCCGGCCGGTGACGATCCGGTTCGCGCACTGGCAGATTGAGCAGGGGCCGCCGGACGGCATGAAAGCGGTCATCCGCCGCTACGAGGAGCTCAACCCGCGGGTCAAGGTGGAGCAGGTGCTGGTGCCGGGGCGGATCTACAACCAGTGGCTGCGGACCAACCTGGTCGGCGGGACCGGGGTGGACCTGGTCGAGTACGGGGTCTGGCTCGACGGCATGACGGACATCCCGGCGCGCTACTTCGAGCCGATCACGGACCAGATGCTGCGGCCCAATCCGTACAACCGGGGCACGCCGCTGGAGCACGTGCCCTGGGTGCAGACCTTCACCGACGGGCTGCAATACCAGCGGGTCAACGCCCCCTCCCCGGGCCAGTTCTACTGCGCGACCATGACCGAGGTCTCGGAGCGCCTGTTCTGCAACCAGGAGCTGCTGCGGGCCATCCTCGGCTCGGACCGGACGCCGCAGACGTTTGCGGAGCTGCGGGCGCTGTTTCCCCAGGTGACGGCCTACGCGGCCCGCACCGGGCGGCCGATCTTCGCGCTCGCCGGCTCCCGGGACAACGCGAGCTGGCTGCTGCAATTCCTCCTGCAGGGCTGCATGATGCAGGTCAGCCAGCGCAACGACCGCTACGGCAGCCTCGCCCTCTACAACTGGGACGCCCTCGGCCACTACCTCGAAGGGCGCTGGAGCTACCGCCTGCCGGAGGCCCGGGCCGGGCTGACGATGATGCGGGAAGTCTCCGTCAACATGAAGCAGGGGTTTGTCCAGTCGCTGCGCGACGCCGCGACCCAGGAGTTCCTGCGCGGCGACGCGGTGTTCATTTTCGCCGGGACCTGGGATGGCACGAGCCTGCGGAGCCAGGCGACCTTTCCGGTGGAGGTGCTGCGCTTCCCCCAGCCGACCCCGAGCGATCCGGTGATGGGCCCCTATCTCTACGGGCGGTTTGCGGACGGCGGCGGCGGCACGGCGATGGAGTTTTACCTGAACAAGCTGAGCGCCCACCCGCAGGAGGCGGTCGACTTCATGCACTTCATGACGAGCGTGGAAGGCAGCCAGCTGTTCACCAACCACAGCGGCTGGCTGCCGGCGACGCGCACAGTCCAGGTGCCGCCCGCCATCCGGCCCTACTACACGCCGCTGGACTGCTATTCCTTTGGCGCGGAATACATGATGATCGGCGCGTCGGTGAACATGGCGATCATGCGCAATTTTCACCTCTTGGTCGGGCCGCAGGGCAGCGTGGACCGGTTTGTGGACGCGATGGAGGCGGTCATGCCGGCGGCGGCGCGGACGGACCTGTACAAGGAAATGACCAACCGCTCCCTGATCGTGCGGCCGCAGGACGTGCGCCTCATGGCCCTGGCCGCGCTCGGCCGGCGGTCGCCGCAGAACGCGGCCCTGGTGCTGGCGCGCGAGCGGCTGGAATGCGCCCAGACCCAGTCCGAGGCGCTGATGCTGAAAATGGCCCGGCAGCTGGCGGACGCCGGGCCGGTAAAGTGACGGGGTGAACGGGCCCGCCCGGTCACGAAGGGCTTGTCCACCGGGGACAAACTTCCACCATGGCCCGGTGTCCTCGGTTCCGTCGCTTTCGCGCTGTCTGTGCCTGGCCCTGCCCCTGTGGCTGCTGCCGCTCGGCGGAGCGGGCGCGCCCGCGTCCGCCGACCTGAACCAGGCCTGGGACGCGGTGGCGGACAACCGGCTGGCGGAGGCGCAGCGGGTGCTCGGCGCCGCGCCGTCGACGCGGCCGGCGCAGCTGGCGTGGGCGGTGGCGGAGATGACCCGGCCGCCGGTGACCGAGGCCCATCGGCGGGCGGCGGAGCGGGTTTTTCAGGAGCTGGCGCGGGGCGACGACGAGGTGGGGGCCCAGGCCGAGTATCTGCGGGCGCGGCTGCACCAGCTGCATGATGTGCCGGCGGACGAAACCGGGGCGGCGGAACTGTACCGGGCGCTGGCGGCGCGCCGGCCGCACAGCCACTGGGCGCAGCTGGGCCTGGTGAAGCTCGCGCTGCTGGAACTCTACCGCCGTCCGGATCCCGCCGCCGCGGCGGCCGACCGGCTGGCGCCAGCCGAGGCGGCGCTGGCGCAGATCGAGGAGCCGGCGCTGCGGCGCGACCTGCACCTGCAGATCGGCCAGGCGGGGGTCGCGCTGCAGCAGCCCCTCGGCCGCCTGCTGCCGCACCTCGTCGCCGCCGACCGGCTGGGCGGCCTCACGAGCGCCGCGCGCGAGGACCTGATCGTGCAGATCGGGGTGCTGTCGTTGCGCGCCGGCCAGCTGGACCAGGCGCAGGCATATTTTAACCGTTATCTCCAGGACTACCCGGCCAACACCCGGGCCTACACGGTGGCGCAGCTGCTGGAGCAGATCCGCCCGCGCCGCGCCCAGGAGTCCGCGCCATGAACCTCGCCCCCCTGCGCTCCGGGGCGCTCCTGCTGCTGGCGGGCTACGCCGTGGCGACCTATTGGGTGTTCACCCGCTCGACCCCGCTGGTGGCGACGCGCCCGGTCGTCATCCGCCTCGCCCACTGGCAGATTGAACGCGGCCCGCCCGAGGGCATCGCGGCCGTCATCCAGCGCTACGAGGAGCTGCACCCGCGCGTCAAGGTGGAGCAGGAGCTCATCCCGGACCGAATCTACCGGCAGTGGCTGCGGTCCAACCTGGCGGGCGACAACGGCCCCGACATCATGGAATGGGGCTCGTGGGTGGAGGGGCACAAGGACCTCCCGGCCCGCTATTTCACGCCGCTGACCGCCGAACTGGCGCAACCGAACCCCTACAACCGCGGCACCTCGCAGGAGCACCTGCCCTGGGAAAAGACCTTTCACGACGGCCTGACCTGCCCGAAGCGCGACTCGCCCGATCCGGGCCAGATCTATGCGGTGACGATCACCGAGACCACCATGCGGCTCTTCTGCAACGCCCAGCTGCTGCGCGAGGTCACCGGCTCGGAGGCGGTGCCCCGGACCTATGACGACCTGCGGCGGATCTTTGCGCTGACCAGGCGGTACGCGGCGCTGACGGGCCGGCCGCTAGCGGCGCTCGCGGGCAGCCGGGACAACGGCCGGGCGATTGCCGAGACCATGTTTTCGGGGCCGCTGCTGGGGCTGAACCAGCGGCTGGACGACGACGGCAACCTGTACCTCTACAACCGCAAGCTGCTGGGGGCCTATCTGGCCGGGCGCTGGAACTACCGCGACCCGCACGTGAAGGCCGGCCTGGCGCTGGTCCGCGAGGTGGCGCAGGCGATGAAGCCCGGCTTCCTCCAGCTGCGCCGCGACGATGCGATGCTGGAGTTTTTCCGCGGCGAGGCGCTGTTCCTCTACTACGGCACCTGGGATGCGACGACGCTCCGGCAGATGGTGCCGTTTGAAATCCGGACGCTCCGCCTGCCGGCGGTGACCGCGGACGATCCGATCGCGGGCCGCTGGATTGCCGGCCCGCTGGGCGAGGGCCAGGGCGAGACCACGCTCTCGTTGTACGTGAACCGGGCGACGCCCCACCGCGAGGAGGTCATCGATTTTCTCCGCTTCCTGACCAGCGTCCCGGGCAACCAGCGGTTCACCGACCACAGCCTGTGGCTGCCGGCGATCAACGGCGTGCAGGTGCCGGAGGTGATCCGGGGCTTCCGCGACTACCAGGTCGGCCATGCGTTCGGCCAGGCGACGTACGACGCGCTGGGCTCGAGCGTGAGCCTGGTCTGGGACCGGAATTTCCACCACCTCACGGGCGACCAGGGCAGCGTCGACAAGTTTGCCGAGGTGCTGGACCAGGCCATGCCGGCGGCGATTCGCGCGGACCTGCAGGACGAGGTGCGCAACACCCTGCTGCTGGTCCGGCCGCAGGATGCGGCGATTCTCGGCCATGCCGCCCTCGGGGACGACTCGCCGGCGGGCCAGCGGCATCGCCTCCGCCAGCAGGAAATGGAGGCCAGCCAGACGATCTCCGAGGGGCAGCTGGGCCAGGCCCGGCGGGCGCTGGAGTTGGCGAAGGCAAGACCGTAGCCGGCGGCCGCGGAGCCTCAGCGGGTCAGCCCCGGCAGGGGGGTGTCCCACTTGCCGTTGTAGCGGACGGTGAGCGGCGTGAGCCCGCGACGGGTTTCCCAGACGAGGCTGGCCTGGCGATTCCGGGCGTCGGCCACCAGGGCCGCCA
>SESH01031646.1_pt1 | contig 22219 bp, 16 predicted proteins | sample 3171561 | NCBI WGS metagenome assembly SESH01 (sample SAMN10866947, study PRJNA518727) | freshwater metagenome | biome: subpolar coniferous forest; feature: holomictic lake; material: water; isolation source: holomictic Lake 442 2011 16.5 m and 2014 13 m | place: Canada: near Kenora, Ontario
GTGTGGCCCCGGGGCCGAGCGTCAGATCGCGCTCATACTGGAACGGGAGGGCGGCGAGGGGATTCGCGCGACGGACAAACCAGTGCAGCGGGCCGTCGGCATTGGCGAAACGAATGGCCACCCGCCGCTGCGTCGTGTCCTTCTGCCCGCGCCATTCCATCCAGCGGGCGGCCGACCCATGGACCGCGGCCTCGCCACTGCGCTCGCCCTCCGCGAAAATTCCGATGTTCGCATCGCCATGCTCGTCGAGCAGGTCCCGGGCGCCGCGGAACTGCAGACCGCTGTAATGGGAACCGGCCAGCCCCTCATGGGAATGATACTGGCCGAGCTCCAGCGGCCGGCCCGCCACATTGGTCAGCGTGGCCGCCCATTGCAGTGACCAGGCCGTCGGCGAAACCAGCCGGAAGGTCAGCGTGCGTTTCTCCTGCAACAACACCTCGCCCGCCGCCCCCACGCGCCAGTCCAGTGTGTGCGCCAGGTAGTTGGCCCCCTGTTCCAGCCAGCCCGTGTGCTGCTGCGTGCCATGGTCCTGGCGCCACTGGTAGCCGTCAGCCCGCCGGTAGGTGCCGCCCCCCCAGAAATTATGTCCCGCTAGGCAGTTGATCGTGAAACTCAGGCCGTGCTGCCAGCGGTGGTCGTTGGGCCGGAAATTGGTGAGCACTTCTCCCGCCAGCGTGCAGACCGGATGGGCGTACGGGCGGCTGGCTTCATCCAGCGGCGTCTCGGGGCGGACCACATAGCGCAACAGCAGGCCGCCGCCCGCGTGGTGGATCTCCACGGCGCGGTCACCGTCGGGCACGAGCTTGAAATCGGGGTTCATGGGAGTGACACCGTGTAGCTCACCCGGCCACCGGCGATTTCCTGCACGCTGCCATCCGGCAGTCGGACGACCCCCGCAATCGGTGCCGGGATCGTGGCGTCCAGCGTGAAGTTCCGGCCCTCGACCCGCCAGGCCACCTCGATCAGGCCGTGCGGGGTGCAGACACTGCCCCGGGCGTGGTTCAGGCCGCAACGATGAGGCGTCAGCTCGATGCGGGCAAAGCCGGGCTCGACCGGCGTGACGCCGAGGATGCGCTGCTGGAACTCGAGCACCGGGTGGGCCGACCACGCATGGCAGAGCGAGCGCCAGTAGCTGTTTTCCTCCACAAAGGTGGAGAGCCCGTAATTGACGGACTCGTGCCATGGTCCCAGGTGCTGCGGCAGGTCGTCCAGGCGGCCGCACTTGGCCAGGGCCGCAAAGCCTGTGTGCCACCAGAAGAAGGAGCCCGGGGCGAGCTTCGCGTCGTTCGGAAATCGCCGCATGATGATCGCGCGTTCGCGCTCGCCGGCGAGGCCGGCGACAATTGCCCAGGCGTTGCCATACTGGCTGACCTCCGGGCCGCCGGGCCGGTCGAAGTAAAGCCCCTCAGCCTCGGACCAGAAGAGCGCGTGCGCCGTGCGGCGCAGGGCGGCCGCCTCGGCAGCCAGGGCGGCCGCCTCGGCCGGGCCGCCGAGGTGACGGACCAGCCACGCGGCCTCGTCGAGCGCGTTGATATATTGGGCGGAGTGGATGCAGGTCGCGCCCAGGTCGGCGCCCGGCACCACGCCGCGCGGCCACCAGGGGCACCAGTCGGTGATGTTCCAAAAAGGCAGCTGCGCCGGCAGGCCGTCCGCGCCGGTGTGGCGCCGATACCAGTCGAGCACGGAGCGCACGCCGGGCAGCAGGTCCGTCACCGTGGCCCGGTCGCCCGTGCAGAGGAAGTAGTCCCGGATGTTTGTGATCCAGTGGATGCTCCACGCCGGGATGATCTGCACGAGCCGCGAGGGGAAGCGCGCCTGCGTGAGCCCGTCGGAGAGGCGCGACCAGTCGAAATGATAGAGCGCCTGGCGGCTCAGCCGGCCGTCGCCGGTGGTGAACAGCGCGAGCTGCGACGTGATCATCGTGTCGCCGGCGTACTGCATCTGCTCGTAGTGCGGGCAGTCCTCGAAGGTCTCGTGCGAGCACATGCGCATGGTGTGCAGGCCGACGCGCCAGATCCGGTCGAGCGCGGCATCGGAGGACTTGAACTTCGCCGCCACGCGATACGGGTAGGCGGTGAAACGCTGCCGCACCGCCCGCAGCGTCAGCGGCTTTTTCCCGACGGTGATCTGCAGGCCGATGTAGCGGAAGGCGCGCCAGTGGAGCGGCTCGAAGACCTCGGCGCGGCCGGACGGCTCCCAGATATCGCACCAGCCGGTGACCTGGCCGCGGCGATCAAACGTCCAGCCCGTGCTCTCGTCCGCAAAGTGCGAGGCCAGGTTGGCGAGCGACTGTTTCTTCCCCAGCAGTTTTGCGCCCGGGGTGTCCCAGGGCAGGCGGAGCGCCTCGGCGTAGGTCAGGCGGACGGTGCTGCCCGCCCCGCCGGCCACCGCAAGATGCGGAAACGCGGTCGTCAGCCGGCCCATGTCGAGCACCAGGTTGACCTTCGTCCCCGCCTTCAGCGTGAGCGCCCGGCCGGCGCCGAGCAGTTTCTGCCAGGCGGGGGCAACCTCGCCGCCGCCGCAGACGTAGGCGTCGGGGAAAGACTCCGGCGCTCCTTCCTCCAGCATCGGGATCATGCGGGGCATGAGCCCGTAGGGACTGGCGGGATCGCGGCGGTTTTCCCGGAGCTCGGCGCGGAACAGCACATGCGCCGGCAACCATTTCGCATCGTCAAACTTCGGCGTGTTCCAGCCGGCCGGCACGAGGGCGGAGACGCGGTGCTCGAAGTAGCCGAGGTAGCCCTCGAAGGTGGTGTTTTCGTTTTGAAAGCGATGGGCCTGGTCGACGGCCACGCGCCAGCTGGTGTCTGTCCGCAGGTCGGCGAGGACCCGGCCCGCCTTGCCGGTGAGCGCGCCCTCGAGCACGAAACCGCCGGTGTAGGTCATCACGGAGCACGGCGGCCCCAGCAGGGCCGGCCGGTGCGCGACCCGCGACATGTCGAGGACGATCGCTGCGAGAACATTGCGACCCTTCCGCAGGTGCGGCGTGAGCCGGAAGGTGTCGTAGAAGTGGTGGTTGATGTCGCCCTTCGCCGGTCCGCGGCCGATGAACACCCCGTTGCAATAAAACAGGTAGCGGCTGTCCGCGGACAGATCCACCGTCAGGCGCACCGCGGCGGGATCCGGGACGTCGAAGGTCCGCCGGAAATAGCGCACCTGGTAATGGGAGGGGGAGGCGGCCTTCGCCGCCGGCGCGGCCTGCGAACCCTCGGCGGACCAGATCCACGAGGCGGAGTTGATAAAGGGCGGGGAGGACACGGGGAAAGGGCGTGGCATTAATCGGGCGCGATCAGGGCCGGGACAGCGGAACGAAAATATAATCCGCCCCATAGGCGCCGGCGAGGCCGCCGTTCTGCCAGGTGCGGCCGAGGTCGTCGGAATAAAACGTGCCCTCCTCAAAGGTGGACGCCCAGAGGCGGGCCTTCACCGCGGGGTCAAAGGCCAGCACGAAAACATTCCTGACGGGCAGACCCGCGGAACGATCCACCCAGGAGCGACCGCCGTCGGTGGACACGCGCACGCCGACCTGCCAGCCGCCCAGGGCGAGCAGGGCGGCATCCTGCGGGGCGATGGCCGCCGCGTAGAGGTTGGCCCCGGCCGTCGCGGGATCGACCGGCGCCCAGTGCTCGCCGCCATCGCGCGAGACCAACGCCCCCCGACCCTGCGTGGTCGCGAGCAGGAGTTTCGCGTCGGAGCGCCCCTGGGCCAGGCGGAGCACGGGCACCTCCGGGAAATCGGCCCGCTGCCAGCTCTGCGCCGCGTCGCGGGAAACAAAGACCCCGGCCTCGTTCCCAATCAGCACGCGGCCGGCCTGGGCCTCATCCGCCACCAGGGTCTGGCCGAAGAGCAGCGTGAGCCCCCGCTGCGCCAGCTGCCAGGTGGCCCCGGCATCCGTCGAGCGCAGCGGGCCCCAGGCGGTGACTGCGTAGACGAGGTCGGGCTTCACGGCATCAAACACGATGCTGCGCACATCGGCCACGTCCCACCCGGTGGTCTTGCGCCAGGTCCGGCCGCCATCGGTGCTGCGCACCACGCCATCGGCACTCGCGATCAGGACAATCCGCGGATCGGACGGATGGACCGCGAGGCCGTTGACCCCGAGGATGCGCGGGCCGAAATGATGCCACGCCCCCGCCGCATCGCGGCGATAGAGGCCGGAGTCCGCCGGCGTGGAGGAGTTCTTCTGCGCCTTGGTCATCGCGACGGCCGCGTAGAAGTCATACGCCGGCGGAACGGGGTCCGCCGCGACCGCCACGGTCACGAGCGCCAGCAGGAGGGCGAGCCGGGACTTCATTTGGCCGCCTCCCCGGAAATTTCCCCGCGCAGATTATTTTTGAAATCCAGGAGCAGCCGCTCGCCGCCGAGCGTCAGCTCGAGCTTGCGGCTGCCGCGCTGCTCCACCGCAAACGGCGACTCGAACAGCGGCCAGCCCGCGTAGTCGACCGGCTGCCCGTTGACCGACGGGGTCGCGCCGTAGCGCGCGTGCAGCACGCTGCCGTCGAGCGCGGTAAAGGTGACCTCGGGGGCGGCCGCGGTGGAGCAGACCAGCGGCAGCGCGCGCACCGCGGACTGGAAATCAGCCATGGACTTGAAGTCGCGCACGGGGGCGACCTGCACGACGTAGCCGTTGCGCGGGGCGTCGCTCACGAAGCAGCGGTGCCCGCTCCCCCACTCGGCGAAGCCCGCGCTGATCCCGCCGCCAGCGCCGTTGCGCAGCAGGCCGGTCCAGTCGTTGGCCTTCCAGGTGCCGGCGGCCAGCGGGTGGAAGGCGAGGTAAACCGGTCCGCCCTGCGCGAAGATCCAGCCGGAGGGATCCTCGGTGACATGGACGAGATCCCGGGAGAAAAAGGTCGTCACATAGGGGAAGCGGTTGCCCGCCGGCAGGTCGTAGAGGCCGATGAGCGCGGCCTTGTGCTGGAAGATCTGCTCGTGGGGCGAGCCGCCGGGCAGCTTGTCCTCGGAATCGTAGTCCGCCTTGGAGCGGGCGATCAGGTCGGTGACGACATCATAGTTTTCGGAGAAGAACATCGTGCCCTCCACCGGCGAGGAGTAGGGCTGCACGCTGAAGAAGGTGTTGGCCGTTTCCTTGTCCCGGTCAGCCGGGCGCCAGATCAGGCTCCAGGACTGCTGCTGGATGGGCTGCAGGAGACCGCCCTGCGTGGAGCCGAGCACGAAGTCGGTGTCCACGTAGCTGTACTTGTAGACCGGGATGGTGCGCTTGTCGCCGATGACGAAGGAGGCGGGGCCGGCGTGCCGCATGCGCCAGCGGGTGCGCTTGAGCTCGCGCTCGACGTAGGGCCGGCTCGCGGCGGCGCGGGCGATGCGCTCCAAAATCGGCGGCGGCGTGTAGCCGCTCAACGCCAGCAGGGTGTTGGCGGGATCGGGTGCGCGCCCGGGAAAACCAAACAGCAGCCAGCCGATCGGAGTGGCCGGCGTGGCGCCGGGCGAGATGATTTGCCGGGGATAAAGCCGGCTGTGCGCGCCGCCGTAGTAACCGTCGACGTTCTCCACGGCGTAGTCATAGATGAGATAGTCCAGCATCATGCGCGCCTTCTGCCGGAACCCGGCATCCTGGGCCCAGCCCGTGAGCAGGCTCATCGGGATGAGATATTCCTGGATGTAGTTGGGTGAATCGTATTCGCCCTGCCCGTAGCTGGTCGTCACCTCCATCCAATGCTCCAGGTAGGCCCGAGCCTCGGCCATGTTTTCCGCGGAGGATTTGCCATTGAACCATTGCTCCGGGCCGGCGCCGGGCCGGGCCTGGGCCGCGATATAGAGGCTGGAGTAATAAAGCGCCCAGTGGTTCTCCGTGTCGCCGCGGCTGGGCCAGTAGGTTTTCCACAGCTCATGGATGCGGGCCCAACTGGCGGCATCGAGCCCATCGTGGCCCGCGGCCATGACGGCAGCCATGGGGTAGGTCCAAAACATGTTCTGGCTGGGCCACGGCTCGTTGAGCTGGGCGAAGCGGGCCAGGGCCGCCGCGCGGCGTTCGCCCCGCTGCAACGCCGCCGCCACCTCCAGAAAACCGCCCTTGGCCGGGTCGGCCGGATCCAGGGTGGCGATGGCCGCCGTGATGACCTCCTCGCGCCGGAGCTGGAAGCGGCGGGCAATATCGGCATCCGCCATGGAATCCGTCGCGGCTGGGGCGGCGCCAACGGACACGGCCAGCCAGGCAAATGCGGCAGCGGCAGGCCAAATCCGCGGGATGAAGGGTAACGACATGACAGGGGTAGGACCAAGCGCCGCTCACCCGGGCCAAGCCGGGGACCAACGCCGGTCATGCCGAAAATGGGCTGGCAAACCCGGGGTTTTCAACATCTGTTTTCATTTATTTTCAGCAACATCATGAAAATTGTTTCAGTCCAGCCCCGCCTGATCATGTGCGCGACCCCCTGGTCGCTGGTCGGTCACCCCACCCCGCGACGCGAATGGTCCCTCGACCGGAAGCTCACGGCCATCCAGGCCGCGGGCTTTGACGGTGTCTGCGCCTACATCACGCCGGAGCTGAAGGCGGGGGCGGAGCGCCGCGGCTTGCGGCTGCTCAGCGGCTTTGACTGCAGCGACTTGGCCGTGGCGCGTTCCCGCCTGGTGGCGCAGCGCGCGTTGGGCGTGCATTTCATCAACATTCAGCTCCTCAACCACGACACCCCCCCGGTGCGGGCGGCGGCCCTGGCCGTGCGCCTGATCAAGCTCTCCCAGCAACTCGGGCTCGGTGTCCACATCGAGGTGCACCGCGACACGGCGACGGAAACCCCGGAAAAATTCACCGAGATTGACCGGCTGTACCGGAAGGCCACAGGCGAGATCATGCCTGTGACGTGGGACCACTCCCACTTTGCCGTCTCGAAGCACGTCCTGCCCAAGGATTATTCATCGCGGCTGCTCGCCTGGCCCCAGTCGATCCAGCATTCACAGCTGTTTCACCTCCGGCCCTTCAACAGCCAGCATTGCCAGGTTCCCGTGACCAACGGCCGCGGCCGGCTCACGCCGGAATTTCGCGACTACCTCAGCTTCGCCGAGGATCTCTTCACGCTCTGGTTGAAGGGCCCGCGACCGGGGGGCGAGCTGTGGGTTTGCCCGGAACTGGGCACGACTGTCGGCTATAATGTCAGCACAAACCCGCCGGTCTGGCCGGATGCGATCCGCTGCCGAAAGGAGTTGCTGGGCGCCTGGGCCCGGGCCCAGCGGCGGGCGGGATAGGGCCGGTTGGGATCTTTCTCTTAATCGTTCTCTTGCTCGTAATCCTTCATTTTCACCCCCCTGTCCCGAGGAGAGAATAAGAAAGATTACGAGAAAGAGAACGAGCCGGAATTCTCCGAGCCGCCCCTTGGCCCCTTCCGGGTGTTCCGGGCGCAGGTCTGACGATCGAGCCAATAGGCGGATCATTTTTACCACGGATAACACAGATTCATACGGATCAGAAATATGGATCCGGGCCCGTTGGCGTTGGGTTTTATCCGATTAAATCCGTGACCTCCGTGGCTAAAAAACCGCCGCCTATTCCGCCAACCGGCGTCTGGTGCCGGCGCCAGCGCCAGCATGATCAAAGGCTCCGAAGCTTGCTCCAGCAGTGATTACTGGAAATGGGCGCGCGGAATGGGTGCAATGTACTGGTAGGCGGGATCCGTCTCCTGCCGCCGCTGGATCGCTGCGATCTCGCGCCAGGTGGCAGCCAGACCAGCGGGACAGGGGGCGAGGTCGGAACGGATCGCCCGGTGCAGGGCGCCCAGCCGGTAGCACGGGACCGCGGCGTACATGTGATGCTCGATATGGAAATTCATGTGCCAGTAGAGAAACTGCACGAACGGGTTGACCGTGAAGGTGCGGCAGCAGAGCCGGAAATCGGTGACGTTATCCTGGAGCCCGATGTGCTGGGTATTATTGCAGAGGAAAAACAGCCAACCGCCATAGAAGGGCGCGAGGGTGGTGATGAGCGGCAGCCACCACCAGCCGGTCAGCGCCGCGCCCGCCACGATCGCCCCATGGCCCGCCAACAGGATCCACGCCCAGCGCACGGCGGGGCGCCGCAGCTCGGCAGCCTCCACGGGAAAGAGTGCCTGCTCCCAGGGCGTGGTGAACCGGCCGCGCGCGATGCGGATCGTTTCGGGCAAGATCCGCCCCAGTTCCTTCAGGTTGATGAAGCCGGCGGTGAAAAAGTTTTTCCGCAGCACCCGGATCGGCAGCACCACCTCCAGGTCGTCCGGGGCGTGGAGGGTGTAGCGATGATGGCGCGCGTGGCTCGTCTGAAAGACCTCGTGATTGATCCAGCCCAGAAAGGCGAACACGTGCGCAAAAGCGGGGTTGAGCCCCTTGGTCCGGAACACCGTGCCGTGAGTCAGCTCGTGCACCGCGTTGATCTGAAACGCGAAACAGGTGCCGTGCAGGAATAGCGCCGCGAGGAGCCAGGGCCAGGTGAGCCGATACCACGCCAGCACGACGAGCGCGCCGGTGAGCACCAAAATCCCCAGGTAGCCCAGAGTCTGGCCCAGCCCGGCCAGGTCGCTGCGCTGGTGCAGACGGGCAAAGGTCGCCCGGTCCAGCGGGGTGCGGTACCAGGAAATGACGGGGGGGTTGGCGAGGGGCCTGGGGTCGGCAAGCGGCACGTAGGCCGGATATTTCACGCCCGGGGGTGAATCAACTGCATTCTACTTCGGCCGGTCTATGCGAGGGTCCCGCTGTGGCGGGAGACGAAGCAATCCATGGTTTGGCCACAAAAAGGCCCCAAGGGTTGTTGTGCCTTCGGAAATATGCAGCGCGCCTATAGGCGCACGGATATATCCCCGCCAGCAAGATGGGCAATTTTGGTGCCTTCTTGTGGCTAATCCGGATTTCTCCCCCCCTCAAATTCGGCATCGCGAGTCCGAGGAATGAGGGCGCGGCGATCCGCCTGCGGCTGGCTCGCGATGACAATTCTCAGGCGGAACAGACGGGCAAGAAATCCATGGTCATGCTTTCAGCAACGGCACGGTGAGGTCGTGCCAGGTGGCAAAGACGGCGCGAACATTCTCGGGCCGCGCCGCGGGGCCGAACTCGCATTGCGCGATGCAGCCGCCGTTGCGCCAGAGATGATGGTGCACCGCGCGCACCGCGCCGGCAATGTCCGCCGGTGTGCCCTCCGGCAGCAGGTGCTGGCGGTCGATCTCACCCCAAAATGTAATGTGCCCCGCGTGGGCGGCCAGGGTCTCCGCCCCCATGCAAAAGATCTGCGCGTTCACCGCATCGATGCCGATCTCCACCAAATCGGGAAAGATCGCGGCAATGTGCCCGTCGGAATGCAGGAAGAGTTTCTTGCCGTGCTGGTGCGCAATGTGGGCGTAGTCGCGGTACAGGGGCTTGAACAATTCCCGCCAGAGCCGGGGCGCGATCAGCAGCGCCCGCTGCGAACCCCAGTCATCCATGATCCGCAGCGCATCCACGTCGGTGCGCGCCCAGGCCTCGAGCACTTCGCAGTAGAAGCCGTGCATCTCGCGCAGGAAGCTGAGCAGCTCCGCCGGCGGGTCCGCGAGGTCAAGGTAGAGGTTTTCCGATCCGCGGATAAACTGGAGCTGCTCGAAGGGCCGCGGGCAGGGCGCCGCCAGGGCAAACCGGTCCGTCGCGGCGCAGGCGCGGTTCACCGCGTCACGATCGAGGGTGAGCCACTCGCGCGGCACATGGATGCGGGCGCGATCGGCCGCCCAGTCGCGCACCAGCGGCTCCTTCACCTCGCCGATGACGCCGCGCTGGAGGTTGCGGAAGGTGCAGCCCCACTCGTCCGTGTATTCGCCGACGGCAAACGGATCACCCCGGGTCGGGGCGGTCACGCGCTCCTGCCCCGCGATGGCGGTAAAATCCGGGGGAAACTCCCGCGTCAGGGCCGCCAGCTCCGCCGGATACTGCGCCGCGGCGACAGGCAGGACCCACAGGTCGCGGGCCGCCCGGGGCGGCCCGGCAAAATCCAGCGTCTGGTGCACGATCTCGCGGGGGGTGGCGCTCATGGGAAAAGTTGGTCCGGGCCGCGAGCATCCGACCAGTCGCCCCGCGCTTCAAGCGAATCTGCGCCCGGGGCGGGACAGGTGGCCCCGGTTCCCGTAGCCACAGGCCTCCGTGCCGGTGGGGCCCGTGGCATGGCGCACGGCAAAAACCCGACAGGCAGAGACGCCTGTCGCTACGCCCCGGACGGCCCGCTGGCGGCTCCTCCGGGGCGGGGTGGGGCCGATCCGGTTATGAGCGTTCATGAGCGATTTGAGCGTAACTGAACTTTAGCTTCGCCTCGGCCGGGGCGTTCGGCAGGTTGGGGCCATGCTGCATGCCGAACGCCATCGCCAGATCCTGCGCCTGCTGGCGGAGCGGGGCCGGCTGACCGTCGCCGAGATTCGCTCCCGGCTGGGGGTCTCGGTCGCCACGGCGCGGCGCGATGCGACGGCGATTGCCCAGGGTGGGCGCGCCCGCCGCGTGCACGGGGCCCTCCTGCCGCTCGACTTCGGCCTCGATGAGCCCCGTTACTCGCGCAAGGCCGAAAAGGCCCTCGCCGGCAAGATGCGCCTGGGCCGGACCGCGGCGCAGCTTCTGCCCGAGGCCGGCACGGTTTTCATCGACGCGGGCAGCACGGCCCTGGAGGTGGGACGGGCCCTGCTCGATCGCCCCCACCTTCGGCTGTACACCAATTCGATCCCCCTGCTGGCCCTGGCCAGCGAGGCCCGGGCCACCCTGGTGGCGCTCGGCGGCGAGGTTCGTCCGCTCAGCCTCGCCCTGACCGGCGCGCTCACCCAGCACTGGCTGGAAAACCTGCGCTTCGACGTGGCGGTGATCGGGGCTTCCGGCCTGGACCCCGGCGCCGGCGCCTCCACGACCGAGACCGCCGAGGCGGCCGTCAAGACCGAGGCGATGCGGCGTTCCACGCGCCGGATCCTCGTCGCTACCGGCGACAAATGGGGCCACCCCGCCGCGCTCCGCTTCGCGCCGTGGTCGTCCTTTAGCGATCTGGTCACCGACCACCTTTTTACCCGCGCGGAGCGCCTGGCCCTGAGCCGGGCCGGTCTCCGCCTGCACGCCCCCCTTCCCCGATGAAAACCGCCCGGCTCAACCGTCTGTTCAATCCCCACACCGGCCGCTGCTTCGATGTCGCCATCGACCACGGCTTCTTCAACGAGGCCTCGTTCCTCGCCGGCATCGAAAACCTGCCGGCCGCCATCGCGCTCCTGGTCGCCGCGGCCCCGGATGCCATCCAGCTGACCATTGGGCAGGCGCCGCACCTGCAGGTCCTCCCCGTGCGCCCGAAGCCGGCCCTCGTGCTCCGCACGGATGTCGCCAACGTCTACGGCACCCAACTGCCCCGCACCCTGTTCTCCCGCATGATCGTCGATCCGGTGGAGCAGGCCCTGCGCCTCGACGCGACCTGCGTCGTCGTGAACCTGTTTCGTATTCCGGACCAGCCGGAGGTCACGGACCAGTGCATCCAGAATATCCTGTCGCTCAAGCCCGCCTGTGATCGCTTCAATATGCCGCTGATGATCGAGCCGCTGGTCTTTCAGCCCAACGCCAAGGCCGGCGGCTATATGGTGGACGGGGATCCGCAGAAAATCATCCCGCTCGTCCGGCAGGCCGTCGAACTCGGGGCGGATATCATCAAGGCTGACCCCACGGACGATGTCTCAATTTACCACCGGGTGGTCGAGACGGCGGGCGGCATTCCGGTGCTGGTGCGCGGCGGCGGCCGGGTTTCCGACGAGGTCATTCTCCAGCGCACGGCGGCCCTCCTGGCCCAAGGGGCCCGGGGGATCGTCTATGGCCGGAATATCATCCAGCATCCCAAGCCGGCCGCCATGACGCGCGCGTTGATGGCCATCCTCCATGAAAACGCCACGCCGGCCCAGGCCGGCAAACTCCTCGCCTGAGTCATGAGCACCTCCCCCGCTTCCCCCGTTCGCGTCGGTGTCATCGGCGCCGGCCTCATGGGTCGCGAGGTCGCCAGCGCGTTCGGCCGCTGGTTTGCCCTCCTCGACTGTCCGGTGCGGCCCGAACTGGTCGCGGTGTGCGATGTCAACGCCGCGGCGCTGGATTGGTTTCGCCAGGTGCCTTCGGTGAAACACTTCGACCCAGACCACCGCACCCTGCTCGCCCACGCCGACCTGGATGTGGTTTATGTCGCCGTTCCCCACCATCTCCACGAAGCGCTGTATCTGGATGTGCTCCGCGCCGGCAAGGATCTCTTCGCCGAAAAACCCTTCGGGATCGACCTGGCGGCCAGCCGCCGGATCCGCGACGAGGCCGTGCGCCTGGGTCGTTTCGTCCGGATCTCCTCCGAGTTTCCGTTCCTGCCCGCGGTGCAGCGGGCCATCCAGATTTTCCGGACCGGGAAGCTCGGCCCGCTGCTCCACCTGCGCAACAGCTTCCTGCATTCCAGCGACCTGGATCCGACGAAGGCGATCAACTGGAAACGCCAGACGCAGTACTGCGGGGAGGCCGGCGTCATGAACGACCTCGGCCTGCACGTCGCCCATGTCCCCCTGCGCCTCGGCTGGAAACCCGCCCGCCTCTATGCCCAGCTCCAGAAAATCTACGCGCAACGGCCCGACGGCCAGGGTGGCACCGCGGCCTGCGACACCTGGGACAACGCCACGCTGCATGGCACCGTGGACTTTCCCGGCCAGGCCGGGGTGCCCCTCACGCTGGAGACCAAGCGGATGAGCCCCACCGACACCAATTCCTGGGAGCTGGAAATTATCGGCACCGACGGCGGGGTGCGCTACTCGACGAAACAGCCCAAGACCCTGCTGACCTATGCCCGCGGCAAGGAGCAGGCCTGGTCCGCCACCGACCTCGGTTTTGCGATGCCGTTCAAAACCATCACCGGCGGAATCTTCGAGCCCGGCTTTCCCGACCTGCTGCAACAGATGTGGGCTGCCTACCTCGCCGAACGGGCCGGCCTGCTCGGCGATCGCTTCGGCTGCGCCACCCCCGACGAGGCCGTCGCGCACCATGAGCTCTGGGCCGCCGCCCTCCTCTCCCACCGCGAGCAGCGGGTTGTCACCCTGTAAGCCATGCCGCGCGCCGCCGCTTCCCTCCAGATCGTCCACGGCGCCGAGTCGTGGCGCATCGCGAGCGACCGGGTGGAGGCCTTCGTCACCCGCCAGGGCGGACACCTCGGGCCCGTCACTTTTGAAACCGAGCAAGGCCCCATCCAGCCCTTCGCCCTGCCGCCCTGGCGGCCCAGTGAGGTCGGCCGCGGGCAGCCCGGGGTGCTGCGCCCCCTGCGCGGGGATTTTTTCTGCGCCCCGTTCGGCGGCAATGCGACACCCTATCGCGGCGAGCGCCACCCGCCGCATGGCGAGACCGCGGGGCGGTGCTGGCAGCTGATGGCGAGTGATGCTGCCGCGGGGCCGGCCTCGCTCACCGCGCGCCTCATTCTCCGCACCCGACCCGGCCGGGTGACGAAGCGGATTTTGCTGCGCGCCGGCGAACCGGTCGTTTACCAGGAGCATATCATCGAGGGCGGGGCCGGCCCGATGTGCCTGGGTCACCACGCCATGCTGGCGTTTCCCGCCGAGGAGGGCTCAGGCCGCATCGCCACCTCCGCCTTTCGTTTCGGCCGCACCGTTCCCCGGCGGTTTGAGGATCCGGCCTGCGGCGGTTACTCCAGCTTGCAGCCCGGCGCATGGTTCCGCTCGCTGCGCCGCGTCCCGGGGGCCGACAGCCGCCCCGCGGATCTCAGCCGCTACCCGGCCCGCGCCGGATTCACCGACCTCGTGCAGCTGGCGGGGGCGCGCTCATCCGGCCCGGCCTGGACCGCCGTGACGTTTGGCCGGGAACGCTGGCTGTGGTTTGCGCTGCGCAACCCGGCGCAGCTCAACTCGACGCTGCTCTGGCACTCCAACGGCGGGCGCCACTATCCGCCGTGGAACGGGCGGCACCGCCGCATTCTCGGACTGGAGGATGTCACGGCTTATTTCGACTACGGCTTGGCCGAGTCGGCCCGGCCGAACGATTTTTCGCGCCGGGGCATCGCCACCGCCCTGCGCCTCCGCCGCGACCGGCCGTTGCGTGTGCCCTACATCATGGGTGTGCTCGCCCTGCCCCGCGGGTTTGACTCGGTGCGCAGCCTCCGCTTCAAGGGCAACCTGGCGATCTTCACGGCCCTCTCCGGCCGGCGGGTTTCCCAGCACTTGGATCGCGCCTTTCTTACCGCCCCATGAAACGCTCCCAGCTCAACCGCATTTACCGGCAGGCCGCCGCCTGCTTCGCCCGCCACCATTGGGCCCTGCCGCCGCGACCGGCCTGGGACATCACCGATTTTGGCCTGGGCGATTTTCGCCGGTACGGGCTGACCCTGATCAACCTCGCGACGCAACCCGAGTATTGCGAAAAACTGATGTACGCGCGCCGCGGCCAGACCACGCCCTGCCACACCCATGCGAAGAAAAAAGAGGACATCATCTGCCGCGCGGGCCGGCTGACACTCCGGTTGTGGCCGAAAAAGCCCGGCGCCGGCCGCATGCCCCCGTTTGTCGCGGTGCCTATCGACGGCCAGTTGCGCCGGTTGCGCAGCGGCCGGGCCTTCACCCTCGCGGCCGGCTCGCGCGTGACGCTCGTGCCCGGTGTCTGGCACGAGTTCTTCCCGGCCAGCGCCGAGTGCATCATCGGCGAGGTGTCCACGGCCAATGACGACTTGCACGACAATTTCTTTGCCAATCCCAGCATCGGCCGCTTTCCCGAGCTGATCGAGGATGAGCCGGCCGCGATCCGCCTGCTTTCCGAGACCCGCCCCCACCGTTAGATGTCCCCGGATATTGCATAATGAAAACCATGCCCGTCCATCCTTTGCTTGTGGCGACGAGCGCCAGCGAGTCGTGGTTCGTCGGCTCGCTGGTGCTCGCCGCTACACCCCTACCAGACTGCCTCACGCTTCAGGATCATTGCCCCCAACGCGCATGAACAGCTCCCTCACCCGCCAAGCACTTGCGGAACGTCTCCGCACTTCGCCCCATCCGCTGCCCTCGGTGGCCATCGGCTTCGATGGCTTTGTGGATGAGATGATCCAGGTGGTCGGCGAACGACGGTCGCTGACCGACTTTTCGCCCGTGGGCAACATCACCGACTTCGGCGCCCTCATCTCCCGCGCCGCGGGCCGCAGCAGCCTGCGCGAGATCGTCGTCACCGCCGTGCACTGCGGCGGCTGCGCCATCAACATGGGGGACGGCCTGGCCGCGCTCGGCGTGCCGGTGGACGCCTTCGCCACGTTGGGCGAACCGGCGCACGCCTCCTTCCAGCCGGTCACCGCCCGCTTCCGTTCCACCCACAGTTGGGGCCGCGAGCCCGGCCGGACCCTCGCGTTCGAGTTCCAGGACGGCAAGGTCATGTTCAGCTCCGTCGCCCCGCTCGCCGACTTTACCCCGGAGTGGGTGGCGGGCCGACTGGCCGATGGCGCCTATGCGGCCGCCTGCGGCTCGGCCGGCCTGATCGCCCTCACCGACTGGACCCTCTATCCGCATATGACCGCCGTGTGGTCGTTGCTCCAGCGGGAAGTTTATGCCCGGCTCACCCATCGCCCGGCGTTCTTCCTCGACCTGGTCGATCCCTCCAGCCGGGCCCCCGCTGATATCCGGGGCATGCTCGACGTGCTGCCGGGCTTTGCGCGCATGGGTCCGCTTACCCTCGGCCTCAACGGCAATGAGGCCAACATATTGTCCAAGCTCCTCGACCTGCCCGCCTGCACCGAGGCCGCACCCGAAAGCTCGCTGGCTCTCGCCACCACTCTGCGCCGCCGCCTCGGCCTCAGCGAGGTGGTCATCCACCACATCCGCTCGGCCGCCGTGGCCGGCCCGGAAGGTGACGCAACCCTCCTCGGGCCCTATTGTGCCCAGCCAAAAAAGAGCACGGGGGCCGGCGACCGCTTCAATGCCGGCTACGCGCTCGGCCTGCTGCTCGGTCTTCCCGCCACCGACCGTCTCACCTGCGCCGCCGCTGCCTCCGGCTTTTTTGTCCGCGAAGCCCGCAGCGCCAATCTGGCCGAACTCGCCGCGTTCCTCACCCACGGCGACTGGCCGGACCAGGCGAGCTGATGAGTGCGCCCATGTCGCCGAAACAACGCCTCGTGGCCGCGCTCGACCGCCGACCGACCGACCATCTGCCGGCCACCACGCATCATCTGATGCGCTATTACATGGAGAAGTATCATCCCGGAAAGACCGAAGACGAGTTCTTCGCCGCCTTCGGGCTCGATCCGATCTGCTGGGTTCAAGCCCATCGGCCGGATCCGGCGAGCGGGGCGTACTTCGAACCGGATCACGTGCCGGGTTACCTCGAGGCCCGGCGCATCACCTCCGCCACCTGGCGGTTCGAGCACGAGGATGTGCCAGGACGCCAGTACGCCACCGTGCGCCACGCCATCGTCACACCGCGCAAGACGCTGACCATGGAATTGCAAAGCAACGAGTACACCGCCTGGGTCGCCGAGCGCCTGATCAAGGAACCCTCCGACATCGAGCTCATCGCCGAGTTTGCGCCCCAACCGCTGTGCGATCCGGCCCCGATCAACCGCCTGGCCGACCGGTACGGCGACACCACCCTGATCCGGGGCAACACCAATTGCTTCGACCTGTATGGCCAGCCGGGTTGCTGGCAGGACGCCTGCGTGCTCTACGGCGTCGAGGAGATGATCCTCGCGACCTACGACGACCCCGCCTGGGTGCACGCCTTCCTGCGCATTATATGCGACCGCAAGGTGCGCTTCGCCGACTCCCTCAAAGGCGCCCGGTACGATGTCATCGAGCACGGCGGCGGTGACGCCTCCTCGACGGTGATCTCGCCGAAGGTGTTCGATGAATTCGTCGCCCCCTACGACCGCGAGGTCATCGCCCACGCCCGGGCCGCGGGACAACGCGTGGTGTACCACACCTGCGGCGGCATGATGCCAATTCTGGAGCGGCTCGTCGGGCTCGGCGCCAACGCCCTCGAGACCTTCACGCCGCCCGCGATGGGCGGCGACATGGACCTCGCCGCGGCCAAGCGCCGCATCGGCGACCAGGTGTGCTTCATCGGCGGCTTCGACCAGAATCGCTTCTTCACCACCGCCACCCCGGAGGAAACGCGCGCTGAGGTCCGGCGCTGCTTCCAGGAGGCCGGGGCCGGCGGCGGATTCATCCTCAGCCCGTCCGACCACTTTTTCGAGGCCAAGCCCGAGCTCCTGCACGCCTTCGCCGACGAGGCCCGGCGGTGCGCGTATTAAGGCGTGTATTAAAACGGTAGGGCGGCGAGTCCCTCTTGCCGGGCCATAGCCTTGGCGATGGCTGGTCGCCGCCGCGGCGCGCTCGGAGAGCACGCCCTACCCCACGTCGATTCGGGGCATTATCACCACATTGCTGCTTTCGGTGCGCTTGATGGCCTTGCCGGGATCAGAGACCAGGGTCTCCATATTTTCCGTACATATATTATAGATGTGCAGATGATCGATGGCGGCCAACGCCCCTTCGGTGGCGAGCAACACGGCCGAATTATTTTTCGCACAGTAGAGTTCGCTGTTTCTTATCACCAGCCGCCGGACGTGCCCGCAGGCCTTGAGGTACGGGCGATGCTGCGCGCCGGCGCCGGCGTCCTGGACATGCAGGCCGTCAATCACGAGGGACTCCACCTCGGCGGGGGTGTCTCCCATCTCCGGGATATCGGTGCGCCCCTCCAGATAGACCAGGTAGCGGTCATCCGCCGGGTCGTGATAGTTGATGTTGCGTAACGTCAGGCTCCGATGCCGCCCGGAAATCCGGAAGAGAAACGGCTCCGTGTAGGTGTAATCCGCCCGGGTCTGGCGCAGGTCGACATTCTCGATCAAAATGGAACCGAAGTTTCCCCTCAGGCCCTTGGCCTTGTAGTCCCAGGCGCTGAGATAGAAGCCAAAGCTGCGATAATGGCCGCTGACATTGCGGATGGTGATGCGGTCGTGCAGGTTTTCGCGCGAGAGGATGCGCACCACCTGGGCGGCATCATCCACCATGACCGTGTCGATCAACACGTCGGTGATCGGGCCGACCGTGGCGCAGGGGTGGGCCCAGCTCTTTTCCCCGTTGGTCTCCTCATCCCCGTTCAAGGCGATGAAATCATCCCCGGTCCGGCCCTGGATGTTCCGGAGCACGAGAAACCGGCCCGGCCCCTGGAGATGGATGCCATCCTGGTTGCCGCTATGAATGAACCCCGGCAGCTCCAGCCGGATGTTCTCCATGGTCACCTTCAGCCAGTTGGTGATGAGAAAGGCGAAGGTCCGCTGGTCGCGGACCGTCACGTCGCGCACGAGCAGGTTTTCGACGCCAAACAAGGAAATCGCCACGACCAGGCGCTCCGCCTTGGAGTAGTGCACCTCCGGCGGCACGTGATGCACCTGGTTGCGGCAGTTTTGATTGTAGGTGCCGCCCAGCAGCGTGAGGTTGTGATCGATGATCTCCCCCGCGGAGGGATGCGCGTTGATGAGCAGCGCGCGGTCGGAATGGTCGGCCTGGTAGAAGCCGCACCGCGGGTTCAGACATTCAATGGTCGTGTTGGAATGAATCCGGAGTCCGGTCGTCAGGGCCGCGCCATCCATGACCAGGTGCACGCCCGCGCCCTCCCCGGCCCGATCCAGCGCCTGCTGCAGTACGGCGGTGTCATCCGTGCCGCCGCCTGTCGTGACGTTGCTGTCCAGTTTGGCGCCCACCTGGCTGGCATAAATAACGGGGGTGATCATGCGCCCTGCCGTCTATCGCATCCGGGCCGGAAAAGACAGTGTGATCCTGCGGCGCGGACGAATCCGCGGATGCCAATGGCGTGGATGGAATTTCGGTCCGTTGTAGGGCGGGGTCGCTGACCCCGCCGCGCGCGAGGCGGGATCAGCGATCCCGCCCTACAATCGTTAGTGCATAACGGCCAGAGTGCGTCTGAGCGCATCCGGCGGTTTTATCTGTGGCCACTGGGAAATCGACCGTCTAGAGATCCGGTCCATGGGTTTCGAGAACATGGACTACAAGTGCTACCTGGAGGCCATCACGCGCCAGCGCGCGCACCAGGAGGACTGGCTGAAGGTCGGCTACACGCCGCGGGGATTTTATCTGAAGGATTTCTGCCTGCATGAGGTGGACGGCACGTGGCACCTCTATCACATTGCCGGCACGCCCGGGGTGAGCTGCGGCCTGCCGGGGAACGAGGTGTTCTTCGGCCATGCCACGACGCGCGACTTCCGCACGTGGGAAACGCACGAGGCGTGCTTCTTCATCGACACCCGCGGCTGGGACCACGGGCACGTCTTCGCGCCCTACGTGCTCAGTCACGGCGGCCGGCACTGGATGTTCTACACCGGCGTGGCGACCGACAACACGCAGCGGATCGGCGTGGCCACCTCGACCGACCTGTTTCACTGGGCGCGGGCGAGTGACCGGCCGGTCATCCGGCCGGAGGAATACGGCTGGGCGTTCTGCCCGACGAGCGGCGGGGCGGCGTGCCGCGACGCCCATGTCATCCCGCACGACGGCGGGTTCCAACTCTACTACACGGCCGTGCAAAAGAACGGCCACGGCTGCGTGGCGCGGGCGTCCTCGCGCGATCTGCTCGACTGGCGGGACGAGGGCATCGTGTACGGTTTCAGCGCGTGGAACCAGTGCGAGTCGAGCAATGTGCAGCGACGCGGGAACGACTGGCTGCTCTTTTTTGGCGGCCACCACGCCTGGAGCTACGTTGTCGCCGATAATCCGCTGCGCTGGCCCGACGTGGCGCCGACCCCGCTGCGCGCCGACATCACGGGCATGGAGGTCATCCGCCGGGCGGGCGACCGCTGGCTGGTGGCGTATTTCGGGCTGAATGACTACCGGCTGCTGGTGGGCGTGCTCGACTGGTCGGCGGCGACGCCGACGATAGCGCAGATCGCGGACGCGGCGGGGCTGAAGGAATTCGGGCTGTAGGAGGGGCTTCACGCCCCGATCGGGAGCCTGCGCCGTTCTCAAACATCCAGCATCGCGGCATAAAGCCGCTCCTACAGCTCGGATTCTTTAGATGTTACCTATGAGCCCTCTCGCTACTTCTATCGGCAACCCACCTTAATAGTCCAGCCGCCACTCCCCCGGCCCGGTGGCGATCGCCCCGCGCAGAACGATGGAGACTTTTTTTCCGCGTTTTCCCGGCGTCACCCGCAGCCGCCGGCGTTGGCCGCGGATCACGAAGGTGGCGTCGCCCGTGGGTAAGCCGGCGAGCAGTCGCGGCCGGATGCGCACCCCCGCCTCGCCCGGCTGGATCCCCAAAATGTGCTGCACATACAGCACAATGAGTTCGGCCCAGTTCCAGACCACGATGCCGACCTGTGGCATCGGCGGGGCCAGTCGCTCGCCATAGAACTCGAACCACGTGCCCGCCCGTGCGCCGGGCACGGTGTCGAGCCAGTGCAAGATGCGCCAGACCTTGGCGTCATCGCCGGCCTCGACCGCGGCACGCGCCACAAACAGCGAGGGAAATGGCCAGCCACCCGGGGAGTCGGGTTCGGAAGTGACGTCATAGCGGCCGTAACCGCCTCCGTTCCCCGCCTGATTCCAGAGTTGCTCAAGATGCCGGAAGGTCCGCCGGGCCACCGGTGAATCCGGGGCCACGGTGCCAAAGACGATCGGCAGCACCGCGGAGGCGTCCGGATTGAGCCGGTGCGGTCCGGGCTGCATCAGGCGCGCCGCGGCCGGCAGGCCGCACGTGGGATCGGCCTTGATCGTCTCCTGCACGCGGCCGTCGGGGGCCCGGCGCTTGATGAACCCCCGGTGGTCGTGCAGCCGGAACCGGCGGTCGCCGAGCATCGCGCGCCGGAGCCGCGCGGACTCGGCGTCCCAGCGCCCGGCCTGGTCCGCGTGGCCGGTCAGGCGGGCCAGCACCGCGGCCGCCGCCAGGCCCTCGCTCACCCAGAGCTGATAGCTCAATTCCATGCCGGGCTGGATGCCGTGAATGGCATGCCGCTCCCAAAACTCGCGGCAGTTCATCAGCAGCCCGCTCGCCGGATGCCGGAAGACGGGCTGGAGCGGAAACTCCGCGACGGCGGTGACCTTGTGCCACTGGGCGCGGACCAGAGCGAGATTCCCGGTCCATAGCGCGTAGTCCTTCAGCGTGCAGAGCAGATAGCCGTTCTGGTCGAGTTCCACCTCGCCGGGATCGCGCTTCACGCTCGAGTCGAGCGTGTCGCCCTCGGGCGTGACAAACTGGTCGAGCAGCCGGGCGAACATCGTCGTGGCCGGCCCGGTGGCGCCAAGCATCGTCAGCGCCAGGGCCACGACCGACTGGTCGCGCAGCCACTCGTGGTTGTACTGCCAGATGCTGCCGTCGACGCAGCCACGGCGCGACACCGCCGTCGGCAGCTGGGCCCGCGCCGCGGCAAAGTAGTGATCGAGGAGGGCGTCGCCGAATCGCACGCGGGAAAGCCCGCCCCAAAACGCCCGGGCGGCCGCCGCGCTGACCCCGCCGCGCGCCCAGGCGCAGCGGACCCGGTCCGCCTTGGGATTCAGGGTGTAGCTGATCCGTGCCGTCCACCGCCCGCGGGCCGGCAGCGTGATCCGCCGGCGCAGCGATTGTTTTTTTATGCCGGTGAAAATTTCCGCGGACATCCGGCGGCCCGTGGAGTTCTTCACCACGACCTGCCGGACGACGCACGCGCGGGAAAGATCGGGACAGAAAAAGCGCTCCTCGATGCGGCAACCGGCCGCCGACCAGGTGACGGATACCGTCGGCACCGCGGCGTGCTTGACCCAGCCCACCCGACAGGTCGCCGCCTGCGGCGCGTGCGTGTCGCCACTGACCCGCACGTGCAGCAGCGTCGCAGCCAATCCCGTTTTTGCGTCCATGGTCAGCGCCGCCCGCTTCTGCCGCAGCCGGTCCGGATCCATCACCAGGAGTCCGACCAAAGTGCCGTCACCCTCCGGCGCATGCTGCACCGCGACCTGGATGAGCCCGTTGCCGAGGAAGAAATAATTGACGTTCCGCAGCCGGGTGGCGACGTCGCCCGGACCGCGCTGGGGATCGTCGTGGTAATAATGTTCGCTGGCTTCGATCATGGGGCACGGAGTTGAAGTTACCGGAAACGCAGTTGGCGGCATTTGGCGCCGCGGTCCGCGCCAAGTCAAGCGGGCGCGGAGGTAGGGCGGCACTCCGCTGCCCGCCGTGGACTGTGGCGCGGGCCCGGCGCGGAACGGAGTCCGCGCCCTACCTTCGGAATTGAACGCGCGAGCCGGCGCCGCGGCGCGGGTGAATATTCACCGGTCGT
>SESH01052331.1_pt1 | contig 22177 bp, 3 predicted proteins | sample 3171561 | NCBI WGS metagenome assembly SESH01 (sample SAMN10866947, study PRJNA518727) | freshwater metagenome | biome: subpolar coniferous forest; feature: holomictic lake; material: water; isolation source: holomictic Lake 442 2011 16.5 m and 2014 13 m | place: Canada: near Kenora, Ontario
AGTCCCTGCACCCCTACCAGTTGAATGCAGTCCGGCACGGCGAAATTGACCAATATATCCCGCCAATTAATACATGTTGCAAGAATCCGGCCGAGTGTTACACTACAAGACACTAATTGACATGTAGGGACTTCATCCCTACAACATCCACTACAGGAGAGCCCATCATGAAAGAGGCTCCGACTGGTTACCTGTTTAAGCGCTGGCGTGGCAAACACCTTCCGGCAGAATCCGCCGTCCAGGCCACGTTCTACCTTTCGTACGAAATCGACAACCACCGCACCACCGTCTGCCTGCGCACCACAGACCTTGAAACCGCCCAGCGCTTGACCAAAGAACACATGGGGCGCGTGGACTGGGGCAGCCGGGAGGCCTACCTCCGCAGCCTCATTGAACTGGGAGAGAAGGCAAAACGGGAGCTATGGGGGTTGTCGCATGAAAGCGCAGCGGTGAAGGTCAACGACGTTTGGGAAACGTACATCGCAAGCCGTCGCCGGCCCGACAGTGGCCCCTCTACCCTCGCCTTCTACAAACAACACGTGTCGGCCTTCGTGAAATGGCTGCCTGCGGCCGTCAAAAACATGCGCCAGGTCACCAACGCCCTTGCTGAACAGTACGTACATGAACTGGAAGCCAGCAAGAAGATGACCGTCCCCACGGCCGCCAAGCACGTGGCCACCCTGCGCCGCGTGTGGCGGATCGTGGATCCGGAAGGACCTCAACCGTGGCGGGACTTGCAGCCTATCGGGCAACACATTGTCCAGCCATACCGCCGCCTGTCTCTCGAGGAGTGCCGCGCACTGGCCACCGAAGCGCAGAAGATCGGACCGGAAGAATACGGCGCCATCCTCGTAGGGTACTACACCGCCCTGCGCCTCGTGGACGTGATCCACCTGCAGGCGGAACACATTGACCACAAAACCGCCATATTGAACCTACCCGCCCCGCGCAAGACATCCCGGAAGAAACCCGCCCCGCTCCACATCCCCATGCTGCCGGAACTCTCCGCCTGGCTCACCGAGCGAGCCCAAGCCATCGGGAAAGGCCAAGGGGACATCTTCCCCGGACTCGTGGCCATGTACGCCAAGGACCGGCCAAAGGTCACACATGGCTTTGGAACCATCTTCGAAAACGCCAATGCGCTCGACAATGACAAGGGGAATGCCAGCTTCCACAGCCTGCGCGCTACCTTCGTATCAAACATGGACGAGGCAGGCGCGCCGCCGCGGGTGACGGACATCATCACAAACCACGCGCCAAAGACAATGCACGACCGGTATTCACACCCGGACATCGAGACAGCCAGGACGTGGATGGAAAAGGCGCTCAAGAGACTGGACGCCACAGAAAACCAGAAAACTACAGCAACTCCCGCTGCTCAATCTTCTGGCCATTCTGACTCGCGGCCTTCTTGAACGTCGCGGCGACCTGGCGGATGGGCGGCATGTCGATGGCCGCGCCGCCAAGCAGGTCCGCCACGGTCAGGAGTTGCAGGCGCGGATACCGCTTTCCCCAGGTGGCGGATTCCCAGAACCCGGCCGTGGCAGCCTCGGTCTTCATCGGGCCGGTATGCGCTTCCATGGTAATCAAGACGCCGATGGCGGCTTTATCGCGGTCAATCACGCCGCGCAGGTCCCGGACGTGCGCCGCCCCGGTATTGCCAGCCTTCACAGAGATCAAGACGGTCTCGAACTTGCCCGCCTCGTCCCCCTGAAACACCAGCTTGCCATCAATTCCCTTGTCCGCGCCCTTCTTTTGTTCGGCCGGTCTGGCACCAACCAAGCCCAAAGCCCACCACTGGAATTGATACGGCTCGCTTTCGGCCAGCGCCGCGGCATCCGGAACGCTCACCGGCTCACCCAGAACAATGTACGGCGAGCGAACCTTTTCTTCAACCGACTGCACAGTGGGCGACTTTCCCGGCTCCAAACCGAAGGAATCCTTCAAGCGCTGCTTCATGAGCGTGATGGCCAAGTGCGTCACGTCAATGCCGATCCAGCGGCGGCCGAGCTTTTCGGCCGCTGTCACCGTTGTACCGCAGCCACAGAACGGGTCAAGCACCAGGTCTCCCGGATTGCTGCTGCCTTTGATGATACGTTCCAAAAGGGCAAGAGGTTTTTGCGTTGGGTAACCAAGACGCTCACCAGCTGTATTGCTGATGCGAGCGATGTCAGTCCAATTAGTGGTAACCGGCTTTCCCTTCGTCTCGTCAATATAAACCTTGAGACCGTCCAGACGGGGAGTACCATCGCGCTTCAACAGGATTCTACCCCCGGCAAACCACTTCTCAAGTTGCTCAAGAGATGCACCCCACGACCGGTTTGGTGGCGGTTTCGTCCCACGCCACTCAAACTGCCGCGCCGGACTAACCGTAGAAAACGTCATGTTCTCAGCCTTGTAAAGTCGCCCGTTGTCGTTTCCCTTGAAACGTTTCAGTTGCTCAGGACCATACTCCGTGTACTGATCATTGGACACAAATCCGCTACCCACTGAATAAAAAAGGATGATGTCATTGGATCGCACATACCCCTTGGTTCGCATATTGTGTGCGTTCGTTCGCTGCCAGACTATCTCATTCTGAAAGTTTTCCGGCCCAAACACCGCATCCATCATCAACTTCAGATAGTGACTGGCCGTCGGATCACAGTGCAGGTAAATGCTGGCCGTGGGCTTCATCACGCGGCGCAGTTCGACCAAGCGCGGGGCCATCATCACCAGATAGGCGAGCATGTCGCACGGCCCCAGGAAGGTGCGGAAGGCCTGCACGCAGTCTGCCACCTTGCCGCCGGCGGTCACCAGGTCGGCATAGACGCCCTCGTCTTCCTGATCCCAGGTCCACGTATCCTCGAACGCCCGGATTTGACTGGCGGCTTTGGTGCCGTCCTTCTCCGCAAACAGCACGTTGTAGTTGGCGTTTGAGTTGAAAGGCGGGTCGAGATAGACAAGGTCCACGCTTTCGTCCGCCACGTGGCGTTTCAACACGTCCAGATTGTCGCCATAATAAAGCGTATTGCGCCAGTCCATAGCAGGTTCTCCGTTCCGCAGTCCGCATCGTAACGAACCGGAAACGGATTGTCACCTGCCGATAATCTATTTCGCCTTCCGCGGCGGCGGGAACAGGCCCCGGCCGGCCTTCTCATCCGCGACCCCCAGGGGCTCATCCATGGCGCCGGCCGCGGCGCGTACGGCCTGATCCACCCCGCCCGTTGGCAGGCCCAGGAGCATGCCGGCCACCCGGTGGGCGCTCAACGCCAGGCGCTCCGCCTTGGCTTGGTCGATATCCCCAGAATCCCACCACTTCGAAAGGATTGCCGAAACCGCGTTGGCCTCCTTGTTGACCTGCCCCAACAGGGATTCATCCGTAGCCCGATAGGGCAACACGCTGCGGTCACCGGTGACTTTGGCCCACAGGTACGGCAGCCCCCAGCCCACCACACGACCGCCAACCACCGGATCAACCATATCCCCCACCTGCCCAAGCGCATCCACGGCCATATTGTACGCCTCGCGGCCCTCCTGCTTGTCGTCGCCGCCGTCCAGCGTGCCCTTGTTGGCGCGCCGCACCAACGAACGAATCAGAACCGTCAAGACCATAGACGCCAGCATCCCGCCGGCAAAGATCGCCAGCCGACGCCAGTTCTTGGTACGCTTGGCCTGTATCCACTGCGCCAGGAGTTGATCGGCCATCACGGCCGGCTGACCCAGGAACGGGACCACCACGCCGTAACCGCTGCGCCGCACATCCGTATACTGGCCGCTATGCTCCATCGGGGTTGACGGGTTTTGCGTCTCGCGGTTCCACTGTTCCAGCGTGTCGAGTATCCGCGCGTCCGGCCACCCGGCCGCGCGCAGGACCTCGACCGCGTCAACGACGTTGGCAATCTCCGCCTTCTGCATGCCCGAGAGCATGAACCGCTGGAAATCCAACCAGCGCTGGCGCCGCTTCAACGACTGTAACGCATCCCCACCGCTCTTGACGTTCGCGGCCTCGTCCAACTCCATGCGCTGCGTGGACAACTGGCCGAACACCCGGAAGGCATGCCGGCCCCAACGGTCCCAGAAATAGCCGTTGGTCATCAGCATCTCATGGATTTTCTGGCGCTCCGGATCCCACAGGCGCGACATTCCCAGCTTGGGCACGAAGACCTTGGCCAGATACTTATGGGCCAGGCCGTGGCCAGCATCCTGCGCCATGCGCGTGGCCATCATCAGACCACCACCATAGCGATTGAACGCGATAGTGGTCAGGCGAGCCCCCAGGATGAACGTGGCCACCCGCCGTTCCAACCCCTGCACCATCTTCTGCAGGCCGCTGAACTCATCCGTGTGCCCCTTCTGGTACGTCAAATAGGCCAGCGAATCCTTCATGTCGCCCAGCACGCCTTTGCCCCAGCGCTCGACAATGGCATCCTTGGCCGGACCGCGGGAAAGCATGCTCACGGCATCGCGGTACGGGATGGCCCAGGCCGTATAGACGGACATATCGCGCGCCTGCATGCGGAAAACCGACAGGAACGGCCGCACCAGCAACGGGTGTGTGTGGGCTTGACGCTCCTTGGTCATGCCCATGCGGTCCACCATGTGGCGCCGGAACCCGGACGCCGGGTCATCCACGTTGGGCAGTTCGGCCTGGCGATCCACCGACCCCACCAACGTGAAGTGTGGCAGATCGTTGAACAGACTCACGCCGGCAACCTTGATTGACGTGACGTTTGCCCGCTTGGCCCATTCCCGGGACTTCTGCTGTACCGCCCATTCGACCACCGCGCGTTCCCGCGGGGTCAACCGGCCGATCACCGCCTTAATGATGGCCTCGCTGGCGTCCAGCCTTTCCTCGTAGTTCTCCCCTTCCCCGCGGATCGTCAACTTGGCCTGTTGCCGGAACCGGGACGGACGCCACCCGTTATGAACCAACTTCTCACGGGCGTCGGCGTCCAGGGTCATGCCGTAGAGGCTCATCATCTCGCCGCGCGTCATGTCCACGGACCGGCCGTCCGGCAACGGGACGGACTCCGGGACGTAGTCCAGCGCGAGAAGGTCATCGCGCGTGTACCCCAGCCCCTTCATCTTGGCTTCCAGTTCGAGATTGTCAGAAGCTTCCAGATTCAACTGCGCCCGATTGGCTTCCCGGAGGTTACGCGCCAGCACCGTGTATGCCGCCCCCTTGTCATCCCCGCCAGTCAGCAACAACGCGCGCGTGGAAGGCGTGGACCGCCACCACCGGGACCGCTGGCCCAACGTGCCCCGGGCAGGATCACCAGTGACAGACTCCGGAAGCACGTCGCGCGCGGCCTCGATCTCAATAGCGGCATCCGTGGAGGCATCCTTCCGGCGGGTCTTGTGCCCATCCGCGATAAACTCCTTGTTCATCTCGTCATCGGCCAGCAACTCCTTGGCCCGGCTCACCACATCCCGCATGCCTTCCCACGTCAACCCGTTCAAACCGTCCCACTGGGTACCATCAATCAACGCCTGCATGGCCTTGCGGGGTTCATCCGTCATGCGGGAAAGCCCAGCATGGACCACGCCGACAGTCTTGACTTTGATCGTGCGGCCGTCCGGAAGCCGCTTTTGGGAAGGAGCCCCGCCAAACAGGCGGGTGAGCTCGCGCCGGTAATAGGCCCGCACGTCGCGGCGGATCGCCGCGCCGGCCGCCGTCAGCAACGTCGCGTAGTCTTCCGGCGCCAGGCCAGCCACGGCGGCATCGACATCCGCCCCGCCACCCAACAGCCGCTTGACCTCGGCCGCGGCCGCCCCCGCGCGCTGTGCCTCCGGAACCAACTTCATGTTCTCTTCAATCTGCGCCAGGGACGCCAGCATGGAGGCATTCCGCGCGGCGGTCACCTCCTGCCAGTTCGTGGGCATGGCGGCATGCCCCATCAGCGTACGCGTGCGGGCGTTCAACGCCTCACGGATGGCCGCGCGCAAATCCAGCTTGGACTTTTGCGCCAACCCGCGGCGCCGGCCGGCCGCGGCCGCCTCCAATAACAGGTCTCCCAGGGTCTCCGCACGGGTAGGAGAAGCGCCAAAAACCTTGCGGAACTCGACAGCGCCCACGGTGGCGGCATCCGTACGCGCCTGCTGCGCTTCTACCTTGGCTTTCGCCTTCTCCCCCTGGGCATCCTTCTTGAACCGCCGCAAGGCCGACATCTCCTTGCTCAACTTGTTCATGTGCGCGCGCTCGACTGCCCGGGTAATCTGTACGCTGCGATCCCGATTGCGTTCCACATCCGCCACGCGCTGCGCCAGCACTGCGGCATAGGCGTCCCAGTCCGGGGTGTCCGCGCCAGGCGCCGGGGTCGCGCCATACTCGGCAGGCTCCTCGTGGACCGACCAGGACGGGCCTGCTCCATCCGCTACGGCCGCGGCCGGCTCGACTGGCACCGGCAGATTCCAGACGCCTTTCAACGCGGTCGTATTCGCTCCCATGAACCCGGTTCTATTCGCCGAAATGTAGGCATGGTCCAGCACATCCAGGACCCGAATACCCACCACGGCGCTGGATTCCATGATGGTTTTCGCTTGCTCAAACACATCCGGCCCCTGCCAGTTGAAACTCACGGTCACGGCCGCCACGCCCGGCATGGAAACCGCGCCCTTGAAAATCCGGTCCGACACTTCCTGCGCAGGCCGGTCACCGCGGATTCTCTCGACACACACCACATGGTTGCGCGTGTTCAGGAAGGTGACATAAAGCCAGCTACCTTGTTCCGCCGCGCGCGCCACCGGCTCAACCACATTGCGCACCGCATTCTCGTCACGCACCACGGGCAGCATTGTGGACGGAATAACCTCCCATTCAGACAGGCGATACCCCTGTGTGTCGCTCGCGCCGGCACCCAATGCGTCACCTTCATGCACTTCCATCGAATTGTGATCGTAACGGATACCATCGACCTGGTTGTCACCTAACCCACCCAACCCGGCCCGCCGCATGGACATCCACTTGCCATTGGTGGGGACGTGATCCAGCACCGGATACCCCAATAACTTGCCCGCCTCTGCCAGTTGACGAGTTACGCGAACGTCTGCCTCAGAAGGATCCGGGAAGCCAGACGGATGATTATGCGTCAGCACGACGGCAACCGTACCCTCTGGAACCCAACCAAAGACCTCGCGTGGGTGCACCGATGCACTGTCCAGGAGCCCCACCGAGACCACACGGGCATCCAAGACCCTGCCACCCTTGCCCAGCGCCACCACCACGAACCGCTCATGCGTCGGCGTGCGCAGCGCCCAGGTCAACGCGGCCACGTCACGGGGAGACTTGATCTTGTACCCGCGCGGCACGTCCAGGTACATCGGATCCTGTGGCAAGCCCCATACCACTTCGGACAAGAGCAGTTCCAGACGCCCCTCGCCACCGGTACCCATGGCATCTCGCACGTCAGCGGCATGCCACCGGGTATTTGCCAGAAGGGTCTCGATCTTCTGCCGCTGGGCGGCAATGCGGGCATCGCGCGCGGCCCGCGCCTTGTCGGCGGCATGGGTGAAGAGATTGACCGGATAGGGCTTGTTGGACGCAGCCATCGCCGCCGGCACACTCTTGGCCAACGTAGCAATTGCCGCCTTAGCGGCCGGACTGCCGGCCTGGGGACCGAGCGACGCAAGTACGTCACCGGTGAATAGTTCAACGACTTCGGCGGGCGAGAGCGCGCCGGTCTCCCTTACGCCTTCTTGTGCGCCAGTTCCGGAGCGTGGCGGCGGAAGAAGTCCCGAGCCTGTTGACCCGCCATCCGAGAATCTTGCCGCAGCGATTCGACTTCGGACGGCGTCAGCGGTCCCAGCCGAAAGGAGGGTTCGGGCTTCGCTTTCGGTAAGTGCTGTGTGTTCGCCGCCATAGACACCTTCTGACTTGAGCAGGTCACGTAATGAATCTACACCAAAGACGGATTCCAATGCAAGCCGGGTGCGCTCCGACAAAGCCATCTTCTGGCTGAACTGCGCGGCCGCCAACGTAGTCGCCCCCACCACACGCCCGCCGCGGGCCTCGATCGCGCGCCGCAGTTCTGACAGGCTGCCACCGCCAGTCACCACGTCATCCACGAGGACGTAATCCCGACCGGACTCTATGGCGCCGTCAAACGTCGGCCGCACTGCCATCCTGTGCCACTGCCCTTTACCGGTGCGGCCCACCATGTTCGACTGTACCATCTCATCTTTCACCGGCATGCCAGTCAAATGCGACAGGTATTCAGCATATACGCGCGGCAACTTGTTCTTTCCAGATGCTTCCACGGCATGCACCGGCACCAGCGTGGCACCCGGAAAGCTCGCCACCAATGCGCGCGCCTTGTCCGGTTTCGCCAACGCCAACACCACGCGCCCCGCCGCTTCGACATCGCCGGCCTTTGCCGCCGTGTGGTCTGAATGCGCCTGTAAAGCCTGCAACGAGGTTTCCGTAGAGACGTTAGGGAACCCATCCGGCCAGGCCTTGGCAGGGTTGCGCCGGGCGTATTCGGCGTCCTGCGTGGCACCACGCTGACCAATGTCAAACACCCCTTGCACATCCCGCACCGCCGCCGATCCGCGCGGCACCGGAAGGAGGGACCGGCCCGCAGGCGCCGACGTGCCGTACTCGGCCTGGGGCTCGTCCACGTGCGAACCATCAGCCATGCCGTCATCGGCGTGGTCGTCCACGGCCGGAGGATGATGGTCGTCATCCTTCTTGGAATCGGCGGCAATCTCGGCCTGCAGGTCGCGGATCTGGGTGCGCAACTTGTTGGCCTCGTCGCCGCGGGTCCAGGGGACCACGCGCTGGCGGATATCCACCAGACTGGCCTGCTTCTCTTCAATGGATTCGCGCAACTTCTTCTGCGGCCCCTCGTTGTCCAGGGAAGACAGCCCATACTCCATGCTTTGAAGCACCCCGGTTGCATTCAACTGGTTCTCGGGTGTGCCCTGAATGACGTGCAACGGCGCGCGCTGGCCGGTTTTCGGGTCCACGAAGGCCAGCTTGACGATATAGGTAGAAAACCTTTGCGCGTTCGTGCCGCCCACTTCCACGTTGAACCCATCGCCAAACGTGCCAATCGTCTGAGTACCGCCATCGCTACCGGCCGCTATTCCCATCCAGAACGTCATGGCCGCGCGCATCAGTTCTCCGGACGCCTCCTTGCGATCCGTGTACTGCTTGTCGCCCACGGTGATGGAAAACTTGTCACCGCGGGTGTCAGGCGGCTTGGGCAGGGAATCAAAGAACGCCAGTTGCGCCTGATCGGCACTGATATCGCCCTCGTACATCGAAAGGTCACGCTGCACAGAACTTTGCGCGTCCAGGTGCGCCCGCTCCAACATTTGCAGCTTGGCCAGATTTGCCTGCAACTCTGCCAGGCGTTGCACACGCGGGTCCGCGCTGGAAATGGCGCGCAATAGGGCGTACTGGTCGCTTTCGGAATCCAATTCGCCGCCCATCTCATCGACGGCGCCCTTGTAAAAACCCTGAATCCAACGGCTCTTGGTCTCGTTCAGGCCCCACATGTATTCCTCAATGGTCCCGGCCGTCATGTAGGCAGCCAGTTCCACGGTCTTGAACATGTTGCCCTGCCGGACAATGCGCCCGATGGCCTGTTCGAGCATGGCGGGGAACCAGGGAATTGTCGCAAAGTGCGCCTTGTATAGACGCTTCTGGACGTTGAGTCCCGTACCCATGCCGGCCATGCTGCCAATCAGAACCCGGATTTGCCCGTTGTTCATGGACTCCTGCAAGCGGTCCATGTCGCGGCGCTTCTTGTAATCCTGCTTGAAGGCGATCTCGCCGGCCGGGATACCGCCGGCAATCAAGGCATCGCGCAACCGCAGATATGCGGAAAATCCGCGCTGTTCCACCATGCCCGGCAACCCCAGGTCCATGAATACCAGCTGCGTGCGCTTGTCTTCCGCCCCCATGGCATACACGCGCAATACATCCTGCGCCATCTTCTCCAACTTCTGGGCAGGGTTGGCAGCCAGGACCGGAGAGATAAACCGCTCATCCATGGCGCCATGCTTGGCGTCCGTGATGACCGACAGGATGATATCGTCACCCTTTTCAGGCTTGCCGCGGCGCGCACGAATGATCTTGATGCGCTCCTCAATGACCCGCTCCCGGTAGTTCTTTTGAACCGCGCTCTCGGGAACCACCAACGGCTGCATGCCGCCGCCCGTGACGTCCGGCCGCCGGTTGAGCATGTAAGGCAGATCGTCATAGCGCCGGTAGTCGCCAATCTGCTGCCACATCCCGGACAACAGCGTCATGTTCATCCAGTGCGCCAGCCTGGTGACCGAGGCATACCCCTTGCCGGGTGTCTTCTCAAACTTGGATTCCGGACTGCCAAAGGTCGTAACCCACGGGTCGAACAGTTCCATGCGCATCTTTTTCAAGACTTGCGGCTGAAGGAAACGCTGGACCGTGAAGACTTCACCCATGGTATTGACCACCGGCGTGCCGGACAGGAATAGCAACCCGCGGCCAGGAGTGCGGTCCGTGATCGTGCGGGACTTCATATACAGGTCCCAGGCACGCTCACTACCCTCCGGATCAATCCCCTTGAGCCCGTGGCGCGTGGTGGCAAAGCGCAACTTGCGGTATTCGTGCGCCTCGTCCACTACCAGCATGTCAATGCCCAGGTCATCCCAGACCAGCCCCTTGTCGCGCTTCATGTGGCTCAGGCGTTTCAGGCGGTCCTCCAGCTTCTCGATGGCGTTCTCAATCTGCCGGCGCCGCGGGTCATCGCGCTCGCCGCCCTTCCCCTTCTTGGTCTTGACCGTCTTGCCAATCCCCGCCTCCAAGGCCGCGCGAAACCGGGCAATTTCCTCCTGGATATGCTTAGATTCGGTCTCCGGCGCCACGCCCAGGAGTTTCAGCGCCGAATGGGTAATGACCACAGCGTCAAACTCGCCGGCCGCCACACGCCCGAGAAACCGCTGACGCCGCCCCACCGAAAACTGTTCTTCATCGGCCAGCAACAGGTGCGCGGCTGGATAGGCCGCATGAAAATCAGCGTTCCACTGGCCCAGCATGTGGTTCGGCACGGCAATCATGGCCTTGCGCGCCAACCCCAAACGGCGAAGTTCCATAACCGTCAGCGCTGCGCCCAGCGTCTTGCCCAGCCCCACCTCATGCACGGCATAGGTGTTGCCCTGTTGGATCACGCGCCAGGCCAGCCCCTTCTGGTGCGCGTACGGATTGAAAAACTTGGACAGCCCGGGGAAAGTCAGATGATCCCCATTCCATTCCTCGTTGCGCCATACGTTGAACGTGTCGTTGAATGACCGCGCCAGACGTTGCATGCGCGATGGATCCTGAAACACCCAGGCAGACCACGCTTCGGTCAGTTCGGTAACCTTCTGGTTGGCCATGGCCGTGGGCTCCGCCAGCACATGCACGGTACCCTTGGAATCCTGACTTGTCACCGCCACCGGCTTGCCGTTGAGCACGGCCGTCAGGATCTTGGCAGCCGAACGCTCTGCCGTGCCAAATCGACTCATGGCAGCCGTACGTTGCCAGTTCCGCCCGATGTTCGAAGTCTCCTTGTCGTCAATGGCCAGCCACGACCCGGCATGCTCGTTGTACGAGACATCGACGGCTACACCGCCGACCTCCCGCATGAACTGTTCGATATCCACCGGCGGAATCAGCGGCATACCCAGGTTGAGCTTGATTGCCGACGGCGGTTTGTCGGCCGGCTGCGCCTTTTCCAACGCTTCGACATTGGCCTTGTACCGTGGGTCCACCGCCGCCTTGGCGCGCGCCTGCGCCAGCTTCTCCTTGACGTTGCCCGAAAGGTATTTCTCCGCCACGGTCCATTCGCCGGACTCCGGGTCTCGATATATCCGCCCGGCCAGACTCCTTTCCGCGGCCGCCTCGTCAATTCCCAGCATGGCCGCGGCCGCAGCCAGGTCCGGCCGGCCCTTTTCGCGCATGACTACGCCCAAAGCCTCGGCCGCGGTCTCAATCTTGGGGGTCGGCGGCACGCCAATGGAACGCTCCGTGAACAGCATAGAGAGCTTGCCGGTATGCTTGCCGTCATCGTCAGTCATTTCTAGCGCCAACACCGCGCCATGAAACACGTCATCCTTTAACGCATCCTTAATCGGCTCGCGCAAAGTCTCTTCCGGGTGCCCGTCCTCATCCAGAACAGGGTTACCCTTTTCATCCAATACCGGCGTGATCTTCCGTTGCGTAATGTTGCCATGCAACATGACAAACAGCTTGTACGCACGCACAAGCCCCTGCTGTGCCGCCGCCAGTTCACCATCCGTGCCGTCACGTTGCAACGCCAGCACACGCCGCAAGGCATCCCGCAAGGGGATGTAGCGCTTGATGATGGCAATATCCCCCTTGGACTTGTAAAGGGGAACCTCGGCGCCGGCCGCGGGCTCCGGTTGCTTGCCCCTGGGACGGTCGGAAAGCGGCCGGATCGTCGTGGACTTGCCGCCATCCGTCAAAACCAACTGGTCACCCATCACATTGAAACCACCGTTTACCAACGCGCCAGGTGCCAGCACCAGCGCCGCCGCCGTATCATCCGCACCCGTGGACGGCCGCGGTGCCGGTCCGGAAACACCGCCACCGCCGGCATTGCCTTCACCCTTGGGGTTAATCTTCTCAGGAAGCCGGTTGATCGCCTGCGCCAGCCGGGACTCGAAACCGCCGCCATCCGTGTCCGGCAACGGCTGCACCGTGTATTCCCTGCCACCACCAAAGCGCATCCGGCCGGCCATGGAATGCACCCCCAGAACCATCTCCGGGTGTGCCGCGTAATACTCGTTGACCAACGCATCACCTTCCGCGGTCGGGACCGTGGCCAGGTCGCGCCAGGCCTCGCCGCCGGCCACCTGTCCGGGCAGACGCTTGCGCAGGAAAAGAATGTCCGTGACGACCTTGGTGCCGGCCTCCTTGTAGAAAGCCGACTGGGGCATACGGATGGCGCCAAGCAGGTCCGCACTGCCCGCGATCATCTCACGGGTTTTGTCCCGCTTCTTGTCCAGCGTGCCATGGCTGGTGACCAGCACAACCAGACCACCGGGCTTGACCATGTCCAGAGACTTGCGAATGAAGTAGTCATGCAGCACCATCTTGGCCTTGACGTAACGCGGGTCGGCGGATACCACCCGGTCAGAGAACGGCGGATTGCCGATAGCCAGGTCAAAGACTTCCCCGACAAACGGGAAGTCCACATAATCCTGATGGCGCATGTCCGATTCAGGATACAGCGCGCGGGCAATGCCGGCAGACGTGCCGTCCATCTCGACGCCCGAGAAGCGCACCACCCCCGGCACCGCCAGCGCATCTGGGATCAACCCCACGAAACGCCCGACACCGAAACCGGGCTCCAACACGCGGCCGCCGGCAAACCCCATGCGTTGCACGGCCGCCCACATGGCGCGCACCACCACCGGAGACGTGTAATGGGCATACTGCACGCTCCGGCGTGCGGTCTCGTACTCTTCCGGCGTGAGAATCCCGCGCAGTTCACGCGCCATGTCCTTGAATGTGGACAGGTCGCCGCCCAGTTCATCCGCCGTGGGGAGAACAAAGTCTCGCCCTTCCAGGGGGAACATGGTGTTCTTGAGTGCGGTATGCCCCCAGCCGATGTAGCGCGCCAGCGCGCGTTTCTCTTCGTGGGTGGCCGGCCGGGCTTCCGCCTGCAGCCGCTTGAGAATGCGGATGGCATCAACGTTGGCGCGCGCCTTGACTAGCGGCGTGCCGGTGACTTCATCCGCGGCCGTGATCCGATAGTTACGATCTACGCTGCCGAGGGTGTCGGCCGCTCCACCTGATCCGGTTCCAGCGTTCCGTCCTTGATCGCCTGGGCCTGCGCTTCCGGCTCCCACTCCACCCGCGCGTTGATCGACTCGTAGTTCTCCGCCCGGCTGGACGACTCCGCCTGTTGGCGTGCCTGCTCCTGATCCAGCCACGAGGTCCGGCCGTCCTCCCTGGCCCGCCGCATCGCCATCTGGCAGGCGTCCGTGTCCCGACACCCCATCATTCCGGATTGATCCCTCACCACCTCGTCGAAGCGGTTGAATCCCTCTTCCGCCAATTCCTTGTCCCGCGCCGGTTGTGCTTCCAGCGCCGCCGTTTCCAGCGGCCTGCGCTTGCGCATCAGTTGTTCGAATAGCTGGCCGTAACTCATTGCTGTTCTCCTTGCCAACCGTTCCCTTGCGGGAAAGCGGCAACAGACTCCTTACGCCACTGCCTGTTTCAGGTCCGCCTCGTTCATTGCCGAAGAGAGAAGGCTGTACGCCGACCCGATTTCCTTCAATGTTGCTGGCCGCCCCAGCTTCTTGTCCACCAGTTCGCGCAGGCGGGAGTAAGCCGCGTCGGCCCGCTCCGTCTTGTCCATCCTCGGGCCGTACTCCCCTTCCTCGTAAAACGGCCGGGTTGGATCCCCGACTGACAAGGACTGGTTCACTTCCTCTTGGAACGTCGTTATTCCAGTGTTCATAGCTATCAACCTCGGTTTTGACTTTATCAAACGTGGCCGCAGGCTGCAACCCCAATCCCGCAATGTATTGCGGATCCACGAAGCGCCCTGTCTCAACCCACCGCATCAACGCGCGCTCAATGCTTTGATCCGTGGAAACCTCGACGTGAATCAGATGCACGCGATAGCCTAGTTTCTTCCATCCATCCACCTTGTCCAACAGCTTTGGCGCATTGCGGCCAACAGTTGGGAACATGATGTTATCGCCAGCGGGGATTGCCAGGCGTTCTAATATCAGATCTTCGGCAATCTCCCCCGACTCTTTATGCACGCGCCCGGCATGCTCACCGTCGTTGAACTCCGGCAACTTCTCTTTGACCAGGTCCGCGTCAACCTCGTATGCGCCATGCTCTTTCTTGAGCTTGTCCCCCACCACGCGCGACTTGCCTGCGCCCGGCAACCCCATCACCACCCACAACTCGCGCCCCTTGACCACGGCACCATTGCCATAGAGCTCCTTGGCCAAAGCAGTGCGCAAGGCTACCCGCTCCGCAGAATTGTCCAGGATGGTTTCCGTGCCGATATTGGCCTGCGCCGCCCGCGCTGCCTGCACTTCCGGCAGGTCCCACCAACGATCACCGCCAGCCTTCCGCGCCGCGTCAATCCGCTGCCATACTTCTTTCAGCGCCGCTTTCCATGCGGCCCGCTCGTCCGCCGGCACCGGGGTATGCTCGCTGTGCCAGTGACGCCCGTACTTCGCATGCAGGTTTTTGCGCAAGACTATGGCCTTGGCAAAGACCCCGGCCGGCATTCCCTTTTCGGGAACTTGCTCAGAGGTGGTAGTTCCCATTTCGGGAACCGAGGCCGGTTTGTCGATCCGCGCCAGCACGTAGGCAGCCTGGGCGCGCGCAGTCTGATCTGAAAGTTTTTCCACATGCGCGATTTCTGCCATTGCCTTGGCGCGCGTGACTTCTGCCAACTCCGGATGATCCGCCCCGGCCATAGTCCACGCGCCGTGCAAGTATTTCTTGATACCGTCCCAAACATCCGGCATGTCGCGCCGCACCGCCGCCACAAACTCCGCAAACGTAAACGTGTCATACGCACTCACGCCGCCCTTGGCGTACAACCCGGCCATCTCTGCCGCCAGCGTGGCGGATTCCGCATCAAAGGCGCTCGCCGCCGCGCCATACTCGGCACCAGGCTCCCGGACCGATCCGGGCCGTTTTCCCACCTGCACCACCAGCTTGGCCCGCAACTTGGCCTGAATCTCGGCCAGGCGCGCCCGGTCCGCTTCCCCCAGGTTCAATTTCGCCGCCGCAGGAATTGCAGCCGATTGCACGTCAGAAGGGGTTTCCGGGGTGGAAATTGCAGGTTTAGGGGTAGAAATTGCAACCGGCTTGCGCCTGGCCATCTTCTCATCGTAAGCCCGCGTGGCAGACAGATACGCCTCCGCCGGCGTCATCCCGACACCATCCACCGTAGAAAACCCCTGCCCATGCAACTCTCCGGACAAGATCACGCGAAACTTGGAATCCGAAGCATCCGACTTCCTACGGTGCTGCACAAGGTAGGTCACCCCGGGCTTACCAGGCACCGGTGACGACTGACCGGTACCGCCCCGCAAGTCCAGAGTTTCCGGCAGCGGCCACCCGCCAACCAACGACGGCGCCGGCGCCGGCGCCGACTCAGGCTTACCGGTCTCCCCCACCAGCGCCTTGACGCCGGCCGCGGTCAAAATGTTGCCATCCTTCTTCGCCACCCATACCGTGCCATAGGGATGCAGCCGATAGTTGGTCAACTGGTACCCGGCCGCCTGAACGGCCCTAATCTCTGCCGCGCGCTGAACCTGATTTGGCGTGGCGTACTTGGCCTGCGCCGCATTGAACAGCGCTTGCCCCACGTCCCCCTGGTGATACCAAAGAGGATTGTCACCCTTGACGCTGGCCGCGGACAAAGTGGGCTGCATGGCCTTGGACTGCACAGCACGGACCGGAACAGTATGGCCGGGATGAAGGTCGGCATCCGACATTGCGACATCCGGCGTCGCAGCCCCGCCCGCCCCAGCCCTTTCAACGCGCGGAGCAAACCCCAACTCCACCGCCGCGCCCGTGGCAGACAGATCCGCCCCTTGCGCATCCTTACGCCGCCTCATTTCAACATCAACAGCCGTTTGCGCTTTCTCTATCTGCCTTCCCTGAGCAGACCGGTCATCAACCTTCATCGAAGCAGACCCCAACACCGACGCGGCGTCGGATAGTACGCCATCTGCCACGCGCGAAAGATCGACATTTGGATACTGAATAAGCCCCGTAGCCAGAGCCGACCCCGTTGACCACTTCTCGCCATTGATAACAACCGTGTCACCAACGGCACTCTTTCCGCGTGGTGCCGGCAGCCGCGACGGAGCCACCGCGGCCGCGGGCTCCGCCTTAGTCTTCCGCGCAGGCGGCAGCACCGACCGCGTCACCGGCTCCGATCCGGACGCCGCCAAATCCAATTCCCCCTGGGGATTCGGCTTCTTTGGTTTCGGCTTGTACCCTACCTTGGACGCGTCCCACTTCTCACCGGCCAACCACTGCTTGTACGTGGGTTCCCCCCCGCGCGGCGTCATATAACTATTCACGGACTTCGACGCCATTACAATGCCACTGCCGGCAGGATACAACTTGGACAACTTTTCACTTAAAGCGCGCTCATCGGCGCGCAGCACAAAGAAGGTGTCAACGATCACCTTGTCGTTGCCATACCCGCGCTCCATCTCGATCATGCGGATATCGTCCAACTTCACCCCGGGAAATGCGTCCTGCGCCGCCTTAATCTCGACATACCCGCGCTCGATAGCCCGCCACCGCGCCAGGTCCAATTCTGCTTGTGTCGCATTGCCGCTGTACGGCTCCCGTGGAGTAAGCGCCTTGCGCCAGGCCATCCGTGCCTCCACGGCCGCGGGATCAATTGATACCTCACCCTTCGCCGGCGCCGCGGCCGCCGCAGAAACTTCCGGTGCCGCTCCCCCCCCTGCATCCGGGGGGACGGGGCTCGAAGCCTTTTCCGCACTAGCCACGACAGGCACGGTTGCGGCTCCGGAAGACATTTCGCCGGCCGTTGGCTCCGCTGGCTCCGGCCCCTTCAAAGACCCCTTGTCAATCCGCAGGTGTTCAAGTTGCTCCTGCGTAACCCACGTTTCACTACCGCCCGACAATGAGATGATATGTAACGCCCGATCACCCACGGCCAGCGCCTTGAAATGTTCGCCAAACGCCCACCAGGTATCCCCCTCTTTGAACTGCGCCAGGGGTATCAACTCACTGTGATTTTTCTCCCAGTCCTCGTATTCGTTGGCCGTGGTTTCCTCATGGTTGCGCAATGCTTTCACGGGATTTCTCGCCTGTTCAAGACGCCCGGAACCTATCTGCACAACAGCCTGTTCCAACTGATCCGGCGTCTCGAACGAAAAGCCCATCCCCGCCAGTTGCGGCAGAATCTCATCGATCGGCACGCCGGTCTTGTTGTTCTTCAACCACAAGGGAATGCCAGGATAATCATTGTGGACCGTAGCCGACCGTCCCCCTTCGCGCTTCTTCCATGCCGCAATGCCGCCCAGGTCTTTGATGGCGTCCAGTAGCGTGAACTCTTCAGACCCATACGCCCCACGGAGACGCGAATCCGGAGCAAACGCCGGCCACTGCTTACGGATGGCAATGATCACATTCGGCCGCGGGATACCCATGGCGCGTAAGTCGCGGTACACCCGCATCGGGGACATATCCGCCTGCTTGGCGAAGGTCACCATGATGGAGGTGTCGCCACCCAGCACCGCACTGCCGTCGCCGCTATCCTGCTTGGCCTTGACTGCCAAACGCCGCTGCATGTTGCGGTAGTTCTGCTCCAACTGCGCCGTGCGCGCATCCTGTTCATCCGCTTGGTCCTGGGCCTGGGCCTGCGCCTGGGCCTGCACCGGCGCCGTACTACCCGTGGCCGCCACCGCCGCCACCGAGGACCCATCCGCCGCCGCGTCCAAAATCTGTTGCGCCGACCGCATCGGCGCCGCCACCGGTGCCGCCGCCGGGACCGCCGGGGACGCCGCCGCCACACCACCCGCCGCAGGTGCCGCCGGTGCCCCCGAGGACGCCGGAGACGCCGCCGGTCCGGCACGCCGCGGCGCCGGCAACAACGGCCGCGCCGCCGGAACGCCAGACGAACCAGCCGCCGGACCAGCCGCAGGACCGGCCGCCGCCACCCCCGCCACATCCGCCGTTGGCCGAGCGCCCCACTCCGACCACCGCCGATTCATCCACCGCCCTTGCTCATACCGGCCGCCCATCTCGCGGCCAACCATGAGGAATGCGACCCGCTGACGCTCCGACAACGGAAAATCCGAGGCTTCCATGCGCCCGAGAGCCTTCGCCGGGTCAACGCCATTTTCAAACGCTGATAGCGTGCGTTTGACTTCGTCATTGATCTTGCGGGTCATCTCGCTCAACCGCGCGTCATGGGGCACCGCCTCCGCCGCCGCGGCCCGTATCTTGGCCAAGGCTTCCGCGCGCGCGCCGCTTCCTTCCGGGTGCAACGCTGCCGCATCCCGCCAATACACCATCTGCGCCACGGCTTTGGCAAAAGCGCGGCCGGTAGTCTGATAATCCGTCCAGTTCACGCCGGCCGAATTGAACGCCAGGCGCACATTAGCCATGCCCTGGGCGGAATCCCGCCGCATGCGCTGGGCATCCTTGTACGCATCGAAGCGCTTGAGGCTGCTATCCAGCGCTTTGGAAGCCCCATGCACCATGCCGGGGATCGCCATCGCCGCCATTGTGGCCACGGCGTCATCCGTTGTCGGCACAAACGCGCGCCCCAGCCGCTTCAACAGCGGGTCATTGAGTTGTTCCGGCGTCAGGTCCACGCCGAACCCCTCATGCAGCGCGGTCATAATCTGCAGGTCAGCCAACCCCGTGGCGTAGTTATAGACGCCCGCCTGCGTCAGTGCCCCCACGCGCGGCTTGACCCCTTCCAGCGTCATCGCCCGCAACCCGGGCAACGGCGGGAGACCATCCGCCTTGACCACGCGCGGCCGTGCCAACGTGGCCTGCGCCTCCTGCGCCAACTTCCCCACCCAGGAGGCGCGCAAATCCGCCTGCGCCTTTTCGGGCAGCATCCCCACGGCCTTGCGCCCCACAAACCCGGCCGCCGCATTCACATCCCGCCCGGCGCCCATGCTGCCAAAGGTAATCATCTGGCTCAGGAAGGTGTTGCGCGCCGCTTGCGCTACGGATTGCCCATCCTCGCCAGCCAACCGCGCGCCGGATCCTTCCGTGCCCAGGTCCAAAACCTGCCCATTCGCCGCGCGCCGCGCTTCAAACATCCCCAGTCCACGCGGGAACGTGGCGACTGTGCGCGCCGAAGCATCCACCAGCCGATCCGCCGCGCCGCGCGCCACCCGCCCGGTCAGGCTCTTGGCCGTCCATTCCCCCACCCGCTCCGCCGCCGCCTCCCCAGCAGCCCGGGTTACACCGGCCTTGACGCCCTCGGCCACCGCCTTCTTGGCCCCAGTGGCCAGCCCCCCGGTCATCAGCATCTCAGCCATGAACGGAAACAGACCTACGCCAATTTCGGAAGCCTTGCCGCTGATCGTCTCACCAGCGGCCTGCCGCTGATTCTTGTCCGCCAGGAATTGATTCACCAGCGCGTTCTCGTACCGCGTGACACGCTCCGGCTCCGGCCCCTCCTCGCCCCCCTCCTGCCAGGCCTGCCACGTGCGATCCTTCTTGGAGATGCTGTTGATTTGCGCCATGCGCAAAAGCTGTATGGGCGAGAACGGCAAATGCTCTCCCAGGTGCAACCCCACCTGAGAAATCACCTGCTTGGCGTCCACCGGCAAGCCTTCCATCTGCCGCCCCAGGCTGACACGTGCCACATCGTCAAGTTTCTCGGCATCATGCTCATCCCGCTGGCGATTCAACCAGCTTGCAGCCTCCGGCGTGAGTTTCCCTTCATAGAAGCCCTCGCTACCCGCCGTGGACGCCAACGCATCCAGCGCCGCCGCGGCGGGCTCCGGGACCTGCTGAGGATCAATCTCCCGCGTGGCCAAGGCGCGCCCCTTCTCGTCACGCACCACGCCATTCTCATCCGTCCACTGCATCGCCCCTTCGTAAGGCGTCCGTTGATTGACTGGCTTCTGGTCCCAGGCCGGCCCCGCAACGTCAAACGCCGTCCGCCGCGGCACCGCCTTGGCCGGCTGGCCATCCGGACCGTTCGCCTGCGCGCCATTGGGCTGAAATACCGGACCATCCGCAGTAATGCCCCAGGGGGTAAGAGACTTGGCCCGTTGATTTGCGCGCCATTCGGCAGCATCGCGGCCGGAAAGTCCCGCCGGCATAGGCTCCACGCCGGCCGGAAGGGGGTCATCCGGCTTGCCCGTGACGTGTTGCAGGGGAACGCCCAATTCCTTGTGAAACGTCCGGAGGTGTTCGTCAACCGCGGCATCCGCCTTTCGGCGTTCCTGGTCCGGGTCGAACTGCCCGATTCCCATGCGCCCCAGCGTAGCCGCGCCCACCTTGTTCATCACCCGGTCAGCTTTATTCCAGAAGCCACCATACGCCTCATTGCGCTGCTGGTGTAGCCGCTGCAGTTCATCGCTGGCCCAACCGGACAAATCCACCTCCGGCAGGGTGGCAAAATCCACCGCAGACCGTTGGTCAGCGGGAGGTGTAGAAACGTCCAGGTCTTCCGGCGCCGGCAAAGCGGCCAACACGGAGCGGTTAATCAACCCCATGACGAAATCCTCGCCCGTTACTGGTTATTGGCCCGCTGAAAGATTTGCCAAATGCGCCGCCAGCATGGCGCGCAACTGTTCCCGTGGCACTGCCCGCGCCTGCGGATGCGTCGAAACGTATTCCTTGAGATCGTCGTCCGACACCGCATCCGCTGCGGGGTTCGAGACCTTGCCGCCCGCCTTGCCGGCCCCCGACGCCGGAAACAGACCGCCCGGCCCCAAGCGCTGCATGCGATCCGCCTCTACGGCCGGACCGTACGCCTGCACCAAGTCACGCACCTGCCGCGCCATGCTGCGCGTCGGGTGCCAGAAACTTGTCTTCTTGAGCCCACCTTCCGCGCCGATCCGCGCGTACTGCGCATCGGCATCCGGTGCCTTGGGGTCAATCCGCGCCGCGCGCGTGACCACATCCATCAGCGCCGGCTCTTTCTGCATCCAGAGTGCCAACGCATCCGGCGTGGCGCGCAGTTGTCCCGCGCTGACCAACGGCGTTGCCGGCGGCGCGATCCCCAGCAGCGCCGCCGCGGCCCGCTGGCCGTTGGGCGCGATATTGGCAAGGGTCTGCACAGCCCCCGTGTTCTCGCGCAACTTGGCAATCCCCACCTGGGCCTCATCCACGGCCGCGCGCCGCAACCCCAACCCCGCATCACTAGCGATCCGCGCGCGCTGCATGGCCTGTTCATCCGCCATCAGCCCCAGCCGCGCCTGCTCAGCGGCCTGATCCGCCACCAGCTTGCCGCGCGTCATGTCCTGCTCCGACGCCATCAGCCCCAGACGCGACTGTTCCGCCGCGCCCCGCTGCGCCTGCTCCGCCGCCGAAAGGTCAAGCTGCCGGTCCCCCTGCGCCATCTTGAGCGGCGCCAGGCTTTGATCCAGTTGAATGTCACGCAACGGACGCCCCTGCGAAATGCCGGACCCGTTCCAGTAAAGCCCCATGAGCTCGAAGGCATTGGGACCTTTATCGCGGCGCGCGCGGCCCGCGGCATCGGCCAGGTAA
>SESH01022433.1_pt1 | contig 22170 bp, 18 predicted proteins | sample 3171561 | NCBI WGS metagenome assembly SESH01 (sample SAMN10866947, study PRJNA518727) | freshwater metagenome | biome: subpolar coniferous forest; feature: holomictic lake; material: water; isolation source: holomictic Lake 442 2011 16.5 m and 2014 13 m | place: Canada: near Kenora, Ontario
CCCGGCGTGGTCTTTTGTGGTGGATTTAGGTCTGACATGACCGGTGGCAAGGCGTTAGCCCTCGAATCATGGGCGCGCGCTGGCAAGCGTGCCTTTATCCGCTTCGATTACCAGGGCCACGGCGCATCCAGTGGCCGTTTCGAGGATGGCACCATCGGAAAATGGACGGGAGACGCAGTCGCGGTGCTTGACCGACTGACTACCGGCCAACAAATACTGGTCGGGTCATCAATGGGGGCGTGGATTATGCTGTTGGTGGCGCTGGCACGGCCCGAGCGCGTTGCTGGCTTGGTCGCAATCGCCGCCGCACCCGATTTCACCGAAGATTTGGTCTGGGGCACGCTTTCCGCAGAACAGCGACTGACATTACTAGATACGGGTGCGCTACAAATCCCCTCGGAATACACATCGGGATCGGCGACCATCACTAATGACTTAATCAACGAAGCACGCCGCCACCTATTGTTGCGCGATCCCATCAATCTCCACTGCCCGGTCCGGCTGCTCCATGGCATGAACGACCCTGACGTACCGTGGCAGACCAGCACTCGCCTAGCCAATTGCCTAAAAAGTGCCGACGTTCGCCTGACCCTGATCAAGGACGGTGACCACCGGCTGTCACGCGACCAGGACATCGCCCTATTGTTGCGGACGGTGGATGAGATGGTGGCGGCTTGCGGATAAAGCCGCCCCAAAAAGTCCCCTACTGAAACTTGATGGAATTAATAATTGACTGTAACTCGACCCTGGCGGCGTTAAATTCTTCTTTTTCGGCCGACGCCATAAGGTTGATATAGGTATTGTTCTTGTCGTAAACTTGCCAGATGATACGTTGCGGCCCCGAGTTGCCGCTGTCGATCAACTCCCAACCGCGAGCGCACAGCGCCTTCGGGTTGGACTCACATTTGTCATCGCGCCGTTTTGCTTCGATGTTCTTGCCGAGCTTGATGTCTTGCTTCGCGGAATTGAGTGATGCCTTTACCGATGCTTCAGCGGGAAAATCCGGCGACATACCAGTATAGTGGAACTGGAAATGCGAGCTGGTCATTCCCTTGCGAAAAACCACCGAGTCGGAATTGGGATCCCCCTGAACCTTGACCCATCCGGCCGGAATTGTGAAACGGAACTTGCGATCGGTGTTTTGATATATCATCGGCACCGTGCTGGACGCTTCTGTCGCGTCCGAGTCGGCGGACGGTGACGCCGAAGTTCCACCTGACAGTATGGAACTACCAATATTTCCTGTGGGCAAGCCGAATTGGGCTAAAGCCGGCACGCTGGAGCCGAGTTGACATAGGGCAACTCCTGCACCCAAAATAGGCAGAGCGAGGGCGATCATGGCAAGGCGCTTCATTAACGATCTCCATAGCAGGATTCAATAGTGCTCTGATTGTACCCGGATATGGACTATCATTACAGACCGTTGAAAAAATAATTCCGGTCAAAGCACGACGTTGACCGATTCCACCCTCCAGACCGCAGGCCCACCAGAGCCCAAGTCGATGTGGTCGATTCGGGTCAGCGAGATGTTATGGACGCTAAAACGGAGCGCGATTTCAGGGTCCAGACCAAGGGCTACGGCCAGCGCCGCCCGGATGGAACCACCGTGGGCGACTGCGACAATGTCTCGCCCGCGATGGCGTGCGCTGAGCCGCGCCGTCGCCGACCTTACCCGCGCCACCACATCGACAAAGCTCTCCCCCGACGAAGGACGCTCACAAGCGGGGCTGATCCAGAAGCGATGAGCCTCAGCGCCGCGCTGGCTCAAGATTTCCGCGTGAGTCATGCCCTGCCAGACACCGAAATTTTGCTCCATCAACTCGGGTTCAACTTCCGGCGTTATCATAGCCCCAACCAACGCGGCCAGGGTCTGGCTGGTACGGCGAAGCGGCGTCACCAACCAAACCGGAGCGACCGGCAGCACCGCCGCCAACGCCCGGAAACAGGCCTGATTGCTAACGGTATCGGCATCGACATCGTTGTGGCCATAAATGCGGCCGCCGTGATTAATCACAGGGGCGTGACGGATCCACCACCAGCGGGTTGTCGCGCTCACCTCAACACCACCAACAGAACAAGCACCATGATTTCAACCAGTTGTTGAGTGGCGCCGAGAACATCACCCGTCTGTCCACCGAGATGAAGGCGGGCCTGCCGGATCATGACCGCCGTCACCAGGGCCGCCGCCGCAAGCACTATCAGCGCCTTAGCCCTCAGAATCAAGAGAGCAAACCCGACGGCAAGGCCAATGGCCAACAGGGTGCGCCCTTTCGCCGGACCACCCAGCGTCGCCGACAAGCCGTCACTGCGAGCCGGCGGCAGCCAATGGCTGATCGCGACCATCGCCGCGCGTGACATGGCCCCGGCAACGGCCAGCACCTTGATGGCAACCAAGGTTGAGGGCAGCGCCGCGACTGCCGTCACCCGAAGTCCTACCCCGAAGATCAAAGCCAGAGTGCCGTAGGTGCCAAGGCGGCTATCGCGCATGATCGCGAGTTTATCTTCGCGGTCGCGGCCGCCACACAAGCCGTCAACGCTGTCAGCCAGTCCATCCTCGTGGAGAGCGCCGGTAGTCGCAATCAGCAAAGCCACGGTCAGTACCGCCGCAAGCGAACTCGGCAAGCCAAGCCCGCCAAGCAGCCCAAACACCAAGCCGGCAGTGCCTCCGAGCACAAGCCCAATCAAAGGAAACCAGCCCATCGAGCGACCAAACAGCTCGCCGGTGAACCGGCCGGGAAAAGGCAAGGGCAGCCGGGTTAGAAAAATCGCAGCGGCGACTATCTCCGTCACTATTGGATGATAAGGCGGCTGGTAATAAGACGGCGATTGAGAGGGCGTATAACCATCCGGCGCAAAGGCTGCCTCCGGGCCGGGGTCAGCATCCTGGTTGGTATCCCGTTCAGGATTAACCTCAGGAATAACCTCAGGATTCGCTTCGTGTTTAGCTTCGGGGCCGAAATGGTCGGACATGTTGAGACCGTTTGATAATCAGCGCAAGGCTGCGGCGATATTGCCGCCGTCAACCGTGGTAATGCTGGCGGTGGTACGCAAGGCCAAAGCCTGATGAACGAAGGCCTGGGCCACGTCATCGGCGCTGACCTCACGAGCCAATAGGTTGCCGGCCATGTAGGCGCGCTCGTCAAGGCTGCGGGCGGCGGACCGGTCGGCGATCATCCCGGCGGTCAGCATACCGCCCCGGATACGATCGGCATTGACTCCATTGGCCCGGATGCCGTCGCGACCATGGTCAAGGGCATACTGCCGAACCAAGAACAGCGTCGCCGCCTTGGGCAGGCCATATGCGCCGAAATCCGGCCCTGGGTTAACCGCCTGCTTCGAGACGTTGTATAATAGGGCGCCGCCGGTGCCTTGGAGTCGCATCACCCGCACCGCGTTTTGCGACACTGTCTGATGGGCAAAGAAATTAATCTCAAAGCTGCGGCGCAGCACCTCATCGTCAAGGTCGCCGATTCGGCCCTGGAGCGCAACGCCAGCATTGGAAACCACGATATCGACACCACCAAAGCGGGCGCAGGCCTGGTCAAACGCAGAGCGAACATCGCTAGCGCAAGTTACGTCAGCCCGCACTCCAAGCACCCGTGGCCCCAACTCCATTGCGGCGACATTCACGGCAGCCTCATCAAGATCGACCACCGCAACCTCTGCACCCTCACGCAGAAAGGCGGCAGCGGTAGCGCGTCCGATGGTGCCAGCACCACCGGTGATCAAGACAACCTGCCGTGCCAACGGCTTTTCAGCGCTATCTCCCAGTTTAGCCTGTTCAAGCGACCAGTATTCCATATCAAAAAGCTCGGGCTCGGGGATCGACTCGAACCGACCGATAGCTTCGGCGTCCATGATAGTCATAATAGTCGAGATGGCGATGTCGGCGGCAATCGCCGCCTCCGCAGCGGTCCCACCCACTCCGAAAAGTCCAAGTCCCGGAACCAATACCACCTGAGGTCGCGAGTCGAGCGGCTTTTTCGGCGGGTTTCGTCCGGAATTATTGCGCTCGAAATAGTCCTGATAACGAGCCATATAGATAGCAATCGCGGATTGCACCGACTCCTTGAAGGTCTCCAGGCGACCGTCTAAGGGAAGGGGCGCAATCAGCGGCCAGCCCTTGGTACGAATAACATGATCAGGAGTTACCACTCCCGCCTGACTATAGCGCTCCAACTCTACCCCGCCAAGGTATGCAAGTATGTCAGGCCCAGTCCTGAAATCAAGCAGTCGGCGCCTGAAATCCCCGCCGCCCCGGTCCTCGGCCAAGGCACCACGAAGAATCGGGGCAATTTCGGCGCGACCAAGCGTTTTGGCAAAATTTACAGCCTGAATCAATGGCTTGCGACCTACGGCTAGACGGTCTTCGGCAAGAGTAACCAGCGCGATCATGCGTTCATAGGCATCACGGGCGCAGGCCCCAAACGTGACCAAACCGTGCCGGAGCAACACCAAACCCGTAACTGAACTATCGGCTTCATAAATTTCGGCGGCCATCCTGGCGAGTCGAAAACCAGGCATACGGTAAGGCACCAATGCGGCCCGCCCATCGAATAAATCACGACAGATATTTTCGCCATCGGCCTGATTACTCAGGGCCAGGATTGCCGAGGAATGACTGTGAGCAACGTATTTATGCGGCAGGAAGGCATGAGTTAGAGTCTCGACCGATGGTGTCGGGGCGCGGGCATCCAGCAGGCTAGTGCGTAGGAGATTTAACAAATCCTCGTCGCCAAAGGTATCAAGCAGTCGAGCGCGCAACAACGGCTCCAGCCGCACCGCCGGCAGCCCGGCCGGTTCAATCACTGCCATGTCCCGGCCGCTGCCTTTGACCAACATGACCGCCGTCGGGTCACCGAGCTGGTCGGCCACAACCGTCTTGACCGATGTATTGCCGCCGCCATGGAGGACCAAACTGGAGTCGCCCCCAAGCAAGCGCGAGCTATAGACCAGCAAGGCCATGTCTTCACTGATGCCGCTACGGGTAAGATCGGCAACCATGGCGCTAGCTTCAGCGACTAACCAGCGACTCTTCATTACCTGGGTTCCCGTTATGCGATGGCAAAAAGGTGAGGAGGTGAGGAGGTGAGTCAAAAAAACCAAACAGCATCACCCTACATTTCCGTATGTCGTCCGTCTAGGCCAGGATTCTGGCTGGCATCAAAGTAGGCATCCTCAAATTCAGCCAATGATTCGCGAACATCGCGTATCGTTGCTCGCACTAGGGCCTTATCCGGAGTCACGCACAAGGTTTCATTGATCGCCTGCCCCAGTTGCCGGATGGCGTGGGCCAAAAGCTTAGTCGCCATCTGCTCGGTGAAATCCATAGAGTCGATTCCCAGTTGATTCCCAGTTGATTAACGGGAGTCTCGGTATGTCAAGACAGAAGTTCGCCGTCATGACGGCGGGAGGGCTTGAAACTTTACCGTATCCGGCCCTATGGTTCCGGCGTGGTCGCAGTTGGGGCGTCGCCAAGTGGTAAGGCAGTGGATTTTGATTCCACCATTCCCAGGTTCGAATCCTGGCGCCCCAGCCAGTTTCATCACATCCAGCTTCCTTATTTCACGCATCCTCCGCATAAATCCCGCTACATGTAGTAGCGACGGAGCTGAAACAGTATGTAAAGCCAGATCATCGAGCCCAAGATCGGGCTGATGAGGCCACCAGTGAGCAATCCATAAATCAGATTGATCGCTATTGCCAACACCAACAATTGCCAGCCGATCACCTTGCGACTCTGAAGTCCGGGTAGGGCAAGGATCATGACGACGATCAGAAACAACAGCGTCGCCAGGGCCAGAGCCAGCTTGAGGCTACTGTCGGTGCCGGCCATACTAGCAAAGGGCAGCACGGCAGCCCGCATACCCAGCCCAATCAACTGGCCAGGCAGTACCAGCAGCATCAGGCCGATGACCAGGAAATGGCCAAACTTGGCCATAACGAACTTTAGCTTACCCGGAAGCTGAATCGGGGCTTTGCTGCCAAGAAGGCCATCGAGCAAAGCCATAAAGCCATTGCCGGGCGGGGTATTAAGTGCCGGCGGTTTCGGAGTCGGCTGGGGCGGCTGGGGCGACTCGACCTTAGGTTTCCTCATGATGTCGCCTACCTAATTGAAAATTTTGACAGATTGATAAATTTGACTGATTGATAAAATTTCTACCGCCGCGTGCCGGCTCCAGATTCCGCGACTATAGCTAAGGCGCCAGATAAGACAACAGGGAGTTTTGCATCAGAAAAACCCCGCCGGGCACACCGGCAGGGTTCCGCTGTCAACTCAAGTGAGTGGCCGTGGCTCAGGGATAATAGCCGACCGCGCAAATATTGGCTCCGGCCTTGGCAAGCACGGCGACCTTCTTCTGGGGTTCGGTTCCGCCCGGAAGCGGCCATGAATAGGTGACTTCACCGCCACCGGCACCGCCGACCTTGTAGAACTCCTCACCGACCAAAACAGCCGGGGTGGCCTTGTCCTTCAGGTCCTTCATTGACTTACCGACCAACGATGGATGGGCGATGAAGTTACCGTCAGGGCCGCCACAGAACACGTAAAGGTCCTTAGAGAAAAAATTGCCGCTCTTAGCCTTGGCGTCGGCAGTGAACTCGGCCAGGGCCTTAGCCTCGTCGGCCTTCACAGCGGCAACAGCCGTGTCAAGCAATGCCTTGGCCTCAGCGGCAGTTCCACGGCCGTCAGCCTTCGCCACGCCACCGACACTCAAAAGAATGAACGGCAATGCGACCGCTGCGATTAATCTCACAAACTTCATGGGTTTCCTCCGATTTGTCGTTATGCGGTCCTGATTTCGAGTTTTCCTCGGGTTGGACCGTCATGCTGAGTATGGTAAGCAAGGCTCATCGTTTTCGACCGAACTCCCATCCCAAGCATATTCCTATCAGACAGCTGGCGGCAGCGTCAAAATTTATTTGGACGGCACGACATTTACTGGCATCTTTAAATGGCATTCTCCCACGATCTGGGCGCTAGCATGAAACTGGGCCTTGGAGAAATATTTGGCTACGCCAATAAAAACAGGAGGATTAAGTGTTCAATTTGTCGCGGTGGCCAGTTCGTCGCCTTGTTTTCGCGGCCATTTTAGTCTCGATCATCGCACTGATCGGGGTGTCGGGCGCACTGGTGCAGGAGCGCTGGGCGGTGATGCGCGAGAACGCCGACCTAACTGACCTAGCGGCCTCCGTGACCAAAATCAGCGCGCTGGTTCATGAATTGCAGCGCGAACGGGGTGCATCCGCACTTTTTTTGAACAGTAACGGCCAGCAATTCCGGTCAGAGTTGGCAGGTCAGCGCGAGCGTTCAGATCGGGCAGCGAGGGTTCTGAACGTTGCGCTAAATGAAATGCAAAAGGTCGCCAGGTTCACCACCTTCTTGTCCCAGGTTGACCAAGCCTTGACCAAACTTTCGTATCTCGGCGAAACCCGGCGGAATATTGACGAACTTTCTATTAACGGGCCAACATCGTTTAAGTATTATACCGAAACAATTATCGGCACACTTAATTCTACATATGAAATAGCCAAGATGAGCAGTGATCATGGAATTAAGGATATAGTATTTGCCTACATTACATTTATGCAGGGCAAGGAACGTGCAGGCCAGGAGCGGGCGGCTGGGGCCGGTGGATTGGCCGCTGGTAAGTTTGAACCGGAACTGTACCAGCGATTCATCGGCTTGGCTCTAGCCCAGGAAACTTTCTTCTCGGTATTTCGCGGCGTGTCATCTTTAGCTACGACAGAGCGGTTGAAAAATGACGCAGAAGGGTCTACCTCCTTGTCATTTAAGGAATTGCGTCGCACTATTTACGCAGCCGGACCGAGCGGGGACATCAAGGGAACTTCGGCGCAGACTTGGTTCAAGGCTGCCAGCGAGCGTATCGATAAGTTAAAGTCTGTTGAAGACGACGTGGCGACCGAATTGTTGGCTATGGTCGAACAACGAGCCAATGCGGCGCAAAGGCAATTTCTGACAGTATTAGCGATTTCCATCGGAGCCGCGCTTAGCACGCTTGCTCTTGGCTTGATCGTGATGAATGTCATGACACGAATACTTGGTGGACTCAAAACGGCGACCAACATGATCGCCGCTGGCGACGCCGTGATGGAAATTCCAGGAGTAGAGCGCAGCGACGAAATCGGCGAACTAGCGCGGGCAATTCTCGCCATCCACGGGGCCGGCGTCGCAGCGACTCGAGTAAAGACCGCCCTTGACGCAGTTTCCTCGAACGTCATGATGGCCGACACCGATTTCAAAATTATTTACCTAAACACCGCCATCATAGCCATGTTTCGCCGCGTCGAAGTCGATATGCGTCGCGAAATGCCGCAATTTTCCGCCGACCGCCTGCTTGGAGTCTGCATCGATGCTTTCCACAAGGACCGCTCCCGCATCCGCGCCATGCTCTCATCACTGTTAGAACCCCATCGAACCAAAATACAGGTCGGCACCCTCCATTTCAAATTGGTGGTCACTCCGGTAATTAATCACAAAGGTGAGAGACTGGGGACCGTCGTTGAATGGAGCGACATCACCCAAGAACTTAAGATAAACGATGAAGTCGCATCGATGGTCGATGCCGCGATCAAGGGTGATCTCAGCCGCCGCATCAATATCGCTGGCAAGGAAGGCTTTATGCTGCGGCTGGCAGAGGGCATCAACGCCCTTAACTGCACCGTCTCCAGTTCACTCGACGAAATTGCCGGTTTTTTAGGTGCGCTTGCCGAAGGTGATCTCGGCCGCCGGATAACCGGCAACTATCAAGGCATGTTCGGCCGCATCAAGGATGATGCCAACAATTCGGCAACGCGATTGAACGAGGTTATTTCACGCATCATCAGCGCAGCCAACGACATCAGCATCGCCTCATCGGAGATTTCGGCTGGTTCTGGCGATCTGGCCGAACGGACGGAACAGCAGGCGGCCAGCCTGGAGCAAACATCGGCCGCCATGGAGCAACTGGCAGGAACCGTGCGCAGCAACGCCGAAAATGCCGTGACAGCTCGCGATATGGCGATAACGGCACGCACTGCGGCCCGTAACGGAGGAGTCGTCACCGGCTCGGCAATCGAAGCAATGCACCGTATCGAGTCCTCATCGCGTAAAGTCATTGACATCATCGGCGTCATCGACGAAATCGCCTTTCAGACCAATTTGCTGGCGCTTAACGCCGCCGTCGAGGCCGCGCGGGCGGGTGACGCAGGCAAGGGCTTCGCCGTGGTGGCACAGGAGGTGCGGATCCTGGCCCATCGTTCGGCTCAAGCATCCAAGGAGATTAAGGCGCTGATAATGGACAGCGATGGTCAGGTTCGCGATGGCGTCGGACTTGTGCGCAAGGCCGGCGAGGCGCTGGCCGGCATCGTCGGCGGAGTTCAACAAGTAGCGACCCTGATCGCAGATATCGCCAGAGCTTGCCACGAGCAGACCATCGCACTTGATGAAGTCAATGGCATGGTCACGCAAATGGATGAAGTCACACAGAAGAACGCGGCGCTGGTAGAGGAAACCTCGGCGGCGGCACAGTCACTGGCCACCGAAGCCTCCGAGTTGCACAATCTGACCACTGTGTTCAAGATCACTGCTAGCCGCTAGGGCAAATCTGGACTCGGCTCAAAGACTGAGGCCGAGCACATTCTCCGAGTCGCCGCCACCTGCCCTATTTGCGCGCTGCCGTCCAGTCTGCTAATCAGGCATATCAGGCACATCAAATGGGGTGGGTCAGGTTGGGGGTTGAAATGGCGACCAAGTGCTTGAACGGTAGAATATTCGGCGGTGCTGTAGTTTGGCTGTGCCTCACGGTAACCGGGCTGGCCGGTAGGGCCGAAGCCCACGCCGTCATAGTGTCCGCCGCACCGGCAGCAGGCACGGTGGTGATCGGGCCGGATGTTGATATCGCATTGCATTTCAACAGCAGACTTGACCACAAACGCTCACGCCTGAACCTCACCGGGGCCAATGGCGTGCCCGTGCCGCTATTGATCATCGCACCCGCCATTGACCCCACGACAATAACATCCAGGGGTAATGGCCTAGGGCCAGGCACCTATAGTTTACATTGGCAGGTACTGGCTGTGGACGGCCACATGACGCGCGGCGTCATTCCATTCACCGTCGCCGTGCCATAGGTGAAATATGTCCCTACTGTTTGACATCTTGGCCTACCTGGGCGTCTTGGTTGACGGACTTGCCATGATTACTCAGGCTATGACGCTTGGCGGCATAGCTTTTTTAATTTTCCTGGCGCAGCCGCACGAAATGGCGCTCGGTGCCCTAGGTAGCGCCATAATCCAGCGCACCCGGCGGATCCTGGTCTGGAGCGCCATGGGGCTGGCACTGATGGTGGCGACACGGGCGCTACTGCTTTCCAACGTCCTGGCCGGCACAGCGGGCATGACGCTAGCCGCAACCCTCGGCGCAACTTTCGTGCGCTCTGGCGTGGTGATTGTCGTTGCGGCGCTACTCACGGTCGGTGTGGTGCTGAGCCGACTCGACCAGCATCGGCCACTACTGTTGCCACTGGCAGTGTGCATGATCCTCGGCGCGGTTTCACAACTGACCCATGGTGCCGCCAGACTCGATGACCGCTGGCCGCTGATGATGATGATGATCGTCCACCTTGCGGCGGCGGCGACATGGATCGGCGGACTGCCCTATTTCCTAGCCGCCATGGCCAAAGCCCGTGATGACCATGTGGCTGGCCACCGCATCGGCAGCCGGTTCTCATTGATGGCGATGATAAGCGTATTCGCGCTGGCTGGCAGCGGCATCGGCATGGGCCTAACCTATATCGACTCGGTCGAAGCGATCACGGGCACCGCCTATGGCGCCACGCTATTCACCAAAGTCTTGCTTTTTCTGGGGATTCTCGGCTTCGGGCTGCGCAACATGCTGATCGTTCACAACTTGCGGCGCTCACCCCATGCGCCAGCGCTGGCGCTGCGGCGCTACGCCGAGGTCGAGTTGGGAATAGGGGTGGCCATATTTCTGACTGCGGCATCGATGACCTCGCTGCCGCCAGCGGTCGACCTCCAACATGACCGAGTGACCTTGACGGAACTGGCCGGGCGACTGGCCCCGAGCTTCCCGCAACTGGTAAGTCCCGAGCACAGCACCTTGGCTATTCCCCAACTTGAAGCAAAGCGCTTGGCTGCGGCAGACTCGGCCTACCTGCCAACCGCCTATGTGCCAACTGCTTATGTACCGGGGGCTGGCGTCACCGTGCCGCCAACCGCCGGGGATATCGCCTGGTCGGAGTACAACCACCACTGGGCCGGCATCATTCTAATGGTAATCGGGCTATGTGCATTACTGGCACGGACAGGAACGGTAGCCATGGCGCGGCACTGGCCATTGCTGTTCGTGGGACTGGCGTTGTTCGTAATCATCCGCTCCGACCCCGAAGCCTGGCCGTTGGGATCATTCGGCTTTTGGGAGACCTTGCGCGATCCCGGAGTGGCCCTGAACCGCATTTGCGCGCTATTGCCTTTAATCTTCGGCTTATGCGAATGGCTGGTGCAGATTGGCATTCTAAAGTCACCACGAGCGGCGCTGGTATTTCCGCTTCTGGTTGCTGCAGGAGGCACCATCATGCTTACACACGCCCATTCGCTAGGCAATCTTAGGCAGGAACTGCTGATCGAGTGGAACTACATCCCAATTGCGGTACTTGGCATCGCGTCAGGCTGGGCACGCTGGCTTGAACTTCGCCTGCCCCCGCCGCGCGGCCGCCCTTATGGCTGGTTGTGGCCGGTGCTGTTCATTGCAATCGGAGCAATATTGTTGAATTACCGCGAAGTTTGAACCGCCAGGACCAAAACACGTGAAACAATTTTACAGTTTGATTGATCGATCAGCATTACGGCTGGTCGAAACTAGCCAGCGTCTAGCCGTTTTAGTGGTTCTTTTGTGCCTAGCCATCGCTGGAGCATTAGGGTTCGCCGCTGCGACGCGATTGGGCATGGACACCGATCTCGACAAGTTGCTTTCGGCAAATGAACCGTGGCGGCAACAGGAAATCGCCTTCGAGCGGGCATTCCCACAGTTCACCGGCCTGTTGGTGGCGGTAGTCGAGGCTGATAACGCCGACGCCGCCGACGACGCAGCAACGGCCTTGACCGCAAGACTGGAGAGGCGCAACGACGTCTTTAGCATAGTGCGCCGACCCGATGCCGACCCGTTCCTTCGCCGCGAGGGTCTGCTGCTACTGCCGCTCAAAGAGGTAGCGGCAATCGTCGCCCAGGTAATTGAGGCCCAGCCCTTCATTGGCTCGCTGGCCGCCGACCCCAGTTTGCGCGGCTTGTTCGGCACCCTCAACCTCGCGTTGGAGGGGGTGGGTCGCGGTAACGCCGCATTTTCGCGACTCGAACGGCCGCTGAGTGCTATCGCCGAAACTATCAAGGCGACCATGGCCGGTACCCACCGACCGCTATCCTGGCAAAGCATGCTGACCGGCCAAAAACCCCGCCCCGAGGAGCTTCGCCGTTTCGTCACCTTCAAGGCCAAACGCGACTTTCAGGAGCTGGGCTCGGGCGCAGCCGCCATCGATGCGGTGCGCACCGCGATCAAGGAGCTGGGACTAACCATTGAGCATGGCGTGCGCGTGCGGCTGACCGGACCGGTCGCCATCGAACACGAGGAACTGAAAACGCTGGAAGACGGCGCCGGGTTCTCGCTGGAACTGTCGATTGGGCTGATCTGTCTGGTGCTGTTCCTGGCGTTGCGCTCGATTCGGTTGATCCTGCCGATTCTTATTACGCTGGCCGCCGGGCTGGTGGCGACAGCTGGTTTTGCGGCGCTGGCGGTGGGAACGCTCAACCCGATCTCGGTGGCGTTCGCAGTGTTGTTCGTCGGACTCGCCGTAGATTTTAGCATCCAGTTCACCATGCGCTACCGAGAGGAGCGCTTTCTTGCGCCGAACCCGCGCGAAGCAATGCGCCACACCGCAGCCAACATTAGCGGCGCCCTATTCCTGGCCGCCGCGACCACGGCCCTTGGATTTCTTTCGTTTTTGCCAACCGCCTATGTCGGGGTATCACAGCTCGGGCTGATTGCCGGTGTGGGTATGCTGATTGCGGTGGCGCTCAATTTCACCCTGCTGCCGGCCCTGCTGACCCTATTCCATCCCAAGGGCGAGCCAGCGTCGGTGGGCTTCGCCTGGGCTGCGCCCATCGACCGTATTTTGATTGAACGGCGCCGCTGGGTAATCTGGACAGGCGTTTTGGTGGCGGTTCTCGGGGTAGCCCTGGCACCAAGCCTGCGCTTCGATTTCAACCCGATGAACCTGCGCGATCCCCACAGCGAGTCGATTGCAACCATTCACGACCTGATGGCCGAGCCGGGGACCGCGCCGTTTACCGCCGATATCTTAGTAGATTCAGTGGCCCTGGTTCCGGCTTTGGTCGAAAAACTGGAGGCGCTACCCGAAGTTTACCGAGTCTTGGCCGTAACTACATTCCTACCAGATCAACAGGACGAAAAGTTGGCGCTGATCCAGGATGCCGCCATGTTGCTGGGGCCAACCCTGATGCCGGTTACTATGGAGTCGCCCCCAGATGAAGCAACGATAGCGCGAACCTTGGCTGAAACCGTCGAACACCTACGAATGCTGCCGACCGAGCCGGTCGCTCGCCAACTCGCTGACCTGTTGGAAACTGTTCTGCTGGAAACCAAATCAGGGCACCAAAAGCAAATTTGGTCCAGCCTTAATACGGCGCTGCTGGGGGGACTACCGGTGCGACTCGACGCCTTGCGGAACGCGCTTTCAGCGGAGCCGGCAACCCTTGCCAATCTTCCCGACAGTTTGCGGCAAGACTGGGTCGCTCCCGACGGCCGAGCACGCCTGCAAGTGTTCCCTAAAGGTTATACCGGCAACAACGCCGTGGTCGCCCGCTTCGTCGCGGCAGTGCGCAGCGTCGCCCCCGATGCCGTCGGCTCTGCCGTAAGCATTCGCGAGTCGGCCTTCACCATAATACGCGCGTTCATTGAAGCCGGGATTATCTCGCTGCTCGCCATCACCTTGCTGTTATGGCTGGTACTGGGACGGATTGAAGATGTTATGCTGGTGTTGGCTCCACTTATTTTGTCATCATTGATGACATTAATCGCTTGCGTAGCCACTGGCTTGCAATTAAACTTCGCAAACGTCATTGCTCTGCCGCTATTGCTTGGTATCGGCGTAGCATTCAACATTTATTTTGTTACTAACTGGCGCCAGGGATTGGTCGGGCCACTACAGTCAAGTACGGCTAGAGCCGTATTATTTAGCGCACTAACCACGATGCTTGCATTCGGCAGCCTTGCGCTATCCAACCATCCAGGAACGGCATCAATGGGTGTTGTTCTGATTCTTTCACTCGGATTTACCTTGCTCAATACGCTGGTGACGCTACCGGCGCTGCTGGGGCGATCGCGCGTAACGACGGCAAGAGCGCCAGATTAGCCACACCCGCCAATGAAGGACGAAGCCTTGGTCTCGAAATGTTGACAGTGAGTGGAAATCGCGCAAGTTTGCCCGAGGATTTCAAAATTTGGTATAGGCGGACAAAGACGATGGATCACGTGGAGTTGGCAATTTCAAGGCGCACCCAAGGCCAGAATGGTCTTCGGCGTTCTTTTCCATGGCGGCGGTCTGGGCTTGGATTGGCTGTGGCAGGGGCGATGATTGCGGGAGTAACCGGGTGCGCCACGCCGCCTGCGGATCCGGCAGCGCGGGCCGAGTTTGAACAAATGAACGACCCAATGGAACCGGCAAACCGCTATATCTTTGAGGTCAACCGCTTCCTTGATTTCATTTTCTTCAAGCCATGGGCCGATACCTATCGCCGCATTGTCCCTGATTTCGGTCGCGAGCGCGTGCATGACGCGCTTCGCAACATGGGGGAACCAGTCGATTTCGCGAATGAGATGCTGCAAGGCCGGGTTTCAGATGGAGCAACGAGTGTTGGACGATTTATTGTCAACTCGGTAATCGGTCTAGGCGGGCTTTTCGACGTGGCGACCGAGATGGGCCTGCCCTCGAAGGAAGGCGATTTTGGTCAGACTCTATACACCTGGGGCGTAACTGATGGCCCTTACGTTGTCATGCCGATTTTCGGCCCAGCTACCTTGCGTGACGCCTTCGGCATGGGCGTCGACATGGCTGGCGATCCGGTCAGTTGGAGCCTGAGCTTCGGCGGCCTTTCCCCAGCTAATTACGGCCGGGCCGGCGTCGGCGGCCTCGATATACGATCAGAATACATCGACCCGATGGAAGCACTGGAAAAAACCTCGATCGATTTCTACGCCCAAGTCCGCAGCATGGTGCGTCAGCGCCGTGCCAAGGAATTGTCAGGTCAGGCCGTACCGGAAAGCTTGTCCTATCCCAGCTTCGACTTCTACAACGCCCAGGACCGGAGTGGGACGGCAGGACCAAAGTAAACTGGCGGGCAATCTACTGTATAATTAAACGGCGGCTCCAAGTTATGGGCCGCCGCTTTGATTTCCTGGGTACTATTTTGTTTCTATAATCAATTGTCGGGCTATTTATCCCCAAGCTCACGGGTTTTGAGTTCAAGCTGCTCATAAAGTGCATTGGCACCACCAGAATTAAGCACCGAAGCAAATTCAGAGCGCCGAGCGGCAAGTTCGCTGATACCACCATAGATAACGTCAATGATGCGCAGTCCGTCCTGGCTCGGTCGCAGCAGGTAGCCGAGCCGGTGAGTCTTTCCCGACTTCAGGATCAATTGGGTTTCTACAATCACGCTGCCGACCCCTCCGCCCGGAGCGGCAACCTCGCGCAGAATCTCAAATTTCTCACCATCAAAGCTGTCGAAGTTTGAGGCGTAGTTGGAGATGCTGAAACGGGTGAAGACTTCGACCAACCGCGCTCGATCCACAGGGGAAATAGACGACCATTGAGCGCCGGAGGCGATTCTGGTCATTGAATTCATATCAAAAGCTTGGTTGACCGCCGGAGTCAGTCGGGTAAATCTGCCCACAAATTTCAGGGCCGGCCCCTCCTTCATGGTCGCGAGCAAAGTATCATAAAAGGCACCGACCACGGCCAACCCGTTAACTTCGGCGATCTGGACGCTTTCGCTACCGGAAAATTTTTCAGCAGTGGCCACAGTGGCCGCAGTGGCCGGAGAAATCGCAAGGGCCACAGCAAGGCCAAGCGCCATAATTGGGAAGACATTCGGTAATGACACGGGAATCAACCTCCAACTCGATCAAAACTAAAAATACGCCCGATACGGCGCGCTAGCTTAGGATATATCGGGGCTTGTCATCGGACAAGGGCGAGGCTGCGGGCCGTTTGGCGTACCACTCAAGTTCAGCGGCCCATTCGCAATAATATTTGTGAAATTCTGCCAAAGCGGGCGTTGCCGCAGTCCGGTTTTCAAATTCGACCAGCACCGGATGCTGTGTCTTGGCGAATGCCTTCATGTCATATTCTCTATTATGGCGAATAAATGAAGAAAAATTGACAATTACATGCCCAGAAGCCGAGTTCATCGCCGCCTTGATCAAATGATCCATCAACATAGGCGTCTGGCTGAGCATCGACTCGGCATAATCACGCAAAGCTGGCGCCTGTGCCAGAAGTTCCGAACGCTCACGATCAAAATCCGCGCTTTCGACAATCTTCTTGCCAGAATAAACGACGGGAGCGGCATCTGAGACGTCACAGGCCCAGCTCTTGCGCGGCACCAGCATGTCAACCTGATCCCGCTCTTCTCGATAGGGAAAGAAAGGCATCGCCCGACACCTTAACGGCTTTTCGGCATGAATGGAGCACCGTTTATCAGGTAACAACGCCGGGCAGGAAAAGCTTGGCGGCATGTAGGCGGTCGGGGCGATCAGAACCGCGACAATCTTGCGGTTGCGCAGCTTCACGGTGGTTCCCAACCGCGCGGTGAGTTCAAATGACCGGCTCGCCTGACGAACCGGCGTCCATACCATGGCCAGGGGAAAGCGTCCGGCATTGGCAAGGGCGTCGCCAATAGTCAACGGAAGCCTACCGTAGCAGCATTCACCACACACGGTGCAACCAAACCGCTGCTCAATCATAGCACTACTATCCGACCTTTGCGCTATTACCAATCATAACCCACAGCATTTCTTGTATTTTTTCCCCGATCCGCAGGAGCACAACTCGTTCCTACCAATTTTTACAATATTGCGAGGAGGGGATTTAGGATTGAGCTTGCCGCCGTAGTATAACCAAACACTATCTTCTCGGCAAAAACTTGCCAATTCGTGCTGAGTCAATGGCTTTCCTCGCCGGGTGTGGTGAATAATAAATTCGACATGGCCAATGTCATCATCAACACCGCCTTGGACCACTCCTAGCAGTTCAAGTCTTTGCCATTCTGTCTCCTCCAAGGCCCGTTCGGCCTCCAGGCGATTAAAATCTTGGTTGACTTCCCGCCCCTGGGACCGTTGAATATAGTCAAGATCGCGCAGGACAAATGCCGAGTAACGAGAACGCATCAAAGATTCAGCCGTGAGCGCCGGCCGACCAGCAAGGACGGGTCCGCAGCAATCATCAAAATCCAAGCCGGATCCACAGGCACAGACTGTCATGGACTTAACCCCCCGTCAAAATTCCATTAATGCATTGTCCTGATACATTAGTCCAGATGCAGGCCCATGCTTGCCAGCCGAGCAAATACCCGCCCGGGCGCACCGGTTCCTACCGGGTGGCCATCAATACTGACAAGCGGATGCAGGCCAAGGGAATTGCAGGAAATCACCTCATCGGCCCGCAATAAGTCGCTCACCGATAGCGAAGCCTCACAGGCACCAGCCTTGTCCAGTATCGCACGGCGCTGTATGCCGGGCAAGGCGCCATCGGCCACAGGCGGCGTCACCAAGCGCCCACCGAACACAGCCAATAGATTTGAAGCGGTAGCTTCTGCCACCAATCCTTTGGTATTGAGCAAGATCGCGTCGTCGGCACCACGGCTCCCGGCCTCGATTCGGGCCAAAACGCCATCAAGATAATTGAGCGACTTAATTCGAGCCAATGGCGACATTTCATTGCGGCGGGTAACGGTTGCGATTATCACGCTCAGTCCAAGCGGGGCGGTAACCGCCACTCCGGTAACCAACGTAGAAGTAATCAACAAGGTCGGCAGCGACGCCGACAGCGGCGGCGGCAGCAAACCGCGAGGACCGACGCCCCGCGTCAGGGTCAGGCGAACGACGGCCGCTCCCGTCCGGTCGGTATCCAGGTTGGTATCAAGGTTGGCTGCCAGGGTTGAGGCCAGCGCCAAGGCAATGCCAGCCAACGTCAACGGCAGGGGGATCGCAAGCACCATGGCACCTTCTGCAAAACGATCAAGATGAGCGTCAAGGTGGGCCGGACGGCCTTCCGGGCAATAAATCGTCTCAAACACGCCATCACCCAGCGTCCAGCCGCGATCGGCAGGATCGATCCGAACCGCCGCCACGGGCATCAAACGGCCATTCAGCCACAGCACCGGCTGTTTGGGGTCAGATTGCAAACCGTTACTCATGTTATCTCGCATCCCGGCGACAGGGTGGCCAGCAAGGGCCGGACCTTGACCAGCAGCTCTTGATACTCCAGTTCAGGGCACGACTCGGCGGTAATTCCGCCGCCAGCCTGGGCGATCACAGCCCGGCCGTTGGCAGTCCCGGTGACGGTCCCAGTAACTACCAACGTGCGTATAGTGATGCAACTGTCCATCGTACGATCAAAACCGATCCAGACCACCGCCCCACAATAGGGACCGCGGCGGCCGGCTTCCAGTTCGGCGATGATCTGCATCGCCCTTATCTTAGGGGCACCGGTAATCGAGCCACCGGGAAAGGCCGCGCGCAATAGGTCAACCGGACCCAGACTTGGGCGCAAGCGGCCTTCGATCAACGAGACTAGGTGATGAACCGAAGCAAAGCTTACCGGCTTGATCAGGCTTTGCACGGCAATACTGCCGACCTGACATACCCGGCCGAGATCGTTGCGCAACAAATCGGTGATCATCAGGTTTTCGGCCCGATCCTTGCCGCTGGCAACCAGTTCAGCGAGTAAAATTGTGTCGGCTTCAGGGCTGGCACCGCGTGGCCGGGTGCCCTTTATGGGCCGAGTCTCAACCCTGCCAGCGGCATCAAGGGCCAAGAAGCGCTCGGGCGAGGCTCCAGCCAGCCACAACCCACCACCGCAGTCGAGACAGGCTGCAAACGGTGCCGGAGTCAGGCTGCGCAGCCGTCGGTAAAGCTCAAACGGGTCCAGCCCGGCCGGACATGGCGCAGTGAAACCTTGGGTGAAGTTGGCCTGGAAGATATCTCCGGCCCGGATATAGGCAATAATCCGCTCAACCCGCTCATGGTAGCTGTGAAGCGAGATATCCGGCACCCACACCACGCCTTGTCTCGGCGGCGCGGGCGGGGCGGAGAACGCAGGCGGGGCGGGCAGCGCGGGAACCATAGCCAGCCGCCGTCGCAGCCAAGCGGCCCGTCTTGATGCCCGCGAGGCGCGGGCGGCAGCGTCAGTTTCGGGAAAACCACTAGCAATGATCCAGGCCCCGCCGGTCTGGTGATCAAAGGCGGCTATCAGGTCATAAAGCCCGACCACCATCTCGGGCAATCCCCACCGATCGGGCCGAGGCAACGGCAATCGCTCAAGATGGCGGCCAAGCTCATAACCAAGAAACCCGACCGCCCCGGTGCGAAACGGCACCGGCGAATCCTCGTCGTTGAGCAAGGTAAACCGCGCCAACTGGTCCTCAAGCACCGCAAAGGGATCCCCCGCAACCGCCACGCCGTCAACCATGACCCCGGCGGCACCAGCGACGATCACCCGAAAGGGATCAACCGCCACAAAACTGAAGCGTCCTCCCCCCTCCTCCGCCGCGCTATCAAGCATGGCCGTCATCGGCCGATCACGGCAAGCGGCGAACGCCGCCACCGCAGACACCGGCGGGATGGCAAGAACCAGCACCATTTCCGCTTTCCCCCCGCGCCCCCCGGTACTCTATGCTTGACCCGGCCCGGTGGTTTAGCCGATCCATGGCATAGCAAAGCTTCCAAGCCCAAGGAACAATCTCAGCGTGGTCGATCAGCCCATAACTCCATTTTCCGAACTTGTCTTCCCGGTGTTCGAATCCGGCTGGGTGTGGCTGGCGGGGGCCGGACCCGGCGATCCGGGCCTGTTGACCCTCCATGCCATGCATGCGCTGCGCAACGCCGAGGTGGTACTTTATGACGCACTCATCGACAAGAGGGTGCTCGCGATGGCCAGGCCGACCGCCACGCTGATCGACTGCGGCAAACGCGGCGGGCTACCTTCATGCAAGCAGGAGGACATCTGCGCCCAGCTGGTCGAGCTGGCTCGGCTCGGGCGACGGGTGCTACGGCTAAAGGGTGGCGATCCCCTGGTGTTCGGCCGCGGTGCCGAAGAGTTACTGGCGCTGGTCGCGGCTGGCGTCCGCTTCCGGGTAATTCCCGGAGTGTCAGCCGGGCTTGGCGGGCTAGCCTATGCCGGGATTCCTCTGACCTGCCGTGGCATCAACGAAGCCGCAACCTTCATCACCGGTCACGATGTCAACGGTAAGGTTCCCGACCTGGACTGGGGAGCGTTGGCCCGAGGCTCGCCGGTGCTGGTGCTGTTCATGGCGCTACGCAACCTCCACGCCATCGTGCCGCTGCTGCTAGCCGGCGGAAGGCCGTTTGACGAGCCGGTAGCCTTTGTTCGCAATGCCACAACGCCCAGGCAGCAGGTCATCGAGACCACCCTTGGCCAAGCCGCCGCAGTCGGAGCCGGAGTCGAACCGCCTGCCTTGGTGGTGATCGGCGAGGTTGTGCGGCTACGCGCCTCGCTTGACTGGCTCGGTAGGACGGCTAGCTTGACTGACTCGGCAGGTTTATGAGTGCAGGAACAGGAACTGCGGCATCCTATGATCAAGCGCCGGTTGGTCTAGTGCTGGCGGCGCCGGTTGGTCTAGTGCTGGCGGCGCCGGTTGGTCTAGTGCTGGCTGCGCCGGCCTCATCTTGCGGCAAGACCACTTTAACACTGGCGGTGCTGCGGTGCTTGCGAAACCAGGGACGCCGAGTGGCTTCGGTCAAAGCTGGACCCGATTACATCGACCCAGCTTTCCACGCCGCAGCCTCTGGCCGACCCTGCCTCAATCTTGATATTTGGGCAATGCGGCCGCAAACTCTGGCCCGGCTGGCATGGAATGCCGCCCTTGATGCAGAGCTGGTGATCGCCGAAGGAGTAATGGGCTTATTCGATGGTCCGGCCATAGGTTCAGGCTCTGGCTCCACCGCCGACCTCGCCCTTGCCACCGGTTGGCCGTTAGTACTGATTGTTGATGTCAAGGGTCAGGCGACATCGGCCGCCGCCACCGTGCTTGGCTTCGACCGTTTCCGCCCCGGGCTGCGGCTAGCCGGAGTGATTTTCAACCGGGTGGGCGGCGAACGCCACGAGCGGATGCTGCGCGAGGCGGTGGAAGCACTAGGGGTGCCGGTGCTGGGCTGCGTGCGACGACGGCCTGAACTCGCCCTGCCCGACCGCCACCTCGGATTGGTTCAAGCCGCCGAACATCCCGACCTCGAGGCATTCCTGGAGAGGGCCGCAATATTTGCCGGGCACGAAATCGACCTGCCGGCCTTGTGCGCCGTGGCCCGCCCCCTGAGATTACCCTCTATAAATAACCTACCCTCTATAATAAAAAAGATCACCTGCTTGCCGCCACTAGGCCAGCGCATCGCGATTGCCCGTGATGTCGCCTTCTCCTTTGCCTATGACTGGCTGCTGGCGGCTTGGCGCGCCCTTGGTGTCGAGACACTGCCATTCTCGCCACTGGCCAACGAGGGTCCGAGAGATGACGCCGATGCGGTATATCTCCCCGGCGGCTATCCCGAACTGCACGCTGGCCAGCTTGCCGGCAACCGCAACTTTCACGATGGCCTTGCCGCCGCAGCCAAAGCGGGCAAACCGGTATTCGGTGAGTGCGGAGGCTATATGGTACTTGGCCAGGGACTTACCGACGGCAACGGTCAGCGCCACCCCATGGCCGGGTTACTGGGGGTTGAGACCTCGTTGGTCAAGCGGCAACTGCATTTGGGCTATCGTCAGGCCCGCCTTGCCGCCAAAACGGCGCTGGGTCCGATCGGAACCGGCTTTCGCGGCCACGAATTTCACTTCGCGACGATTACCC
>SESH01061799.1_pt1 | contig 22167 bp, 19 predicted proteins | sample 3171561 | NCBI WGS metagenome assembly SESH01 (sample SAMN10866947, study PRJNA518727) | freshwater metagenome | biome: subpolar coniferous forest; feature: holomictic lake; material: water; isolation source: holomictic Lake 442 2011 16.5 m and 2014 13 m | place: Canada: near Kenora, Ontario
GGAGCAGGCGCATCAGACTACACCTGCTGACACGCCCAGGCGCGTGCGCGACAAGTGGCCAGGCCGCCGGCCGGATTTCACCCCCGACGCTCGACCCCGGGTCGGCGCGCCCCGAGCCGTCACACCCCGAGTTCGACGGTTTCCAGCGCGCTCAGGTCCAGGCCGGGCGCGCAGCCGAACGGCGCACGCAGGACGGAGCCGAGCGCGAGCCGGCCGGCGCGCACGTCCAGCCGCGGCCAGCCCGCGGCGCTGCGCGTGTAGAGGTCCCCGTGGTGCGCGAGCGTGTGCGCCTGGAGCGCGGCGGGAAACTGGCTGAGTCCCGCGAAGTAATGGTGGCCGTTGCGCTCCACGCTGGTCACGCCCAGCACCGCCTGCATCGCGAGGTCCTGGAGCAGCGCCACCGGGCCGACATTGGTGAGGTCCTCGCCGCTGAGCATGGCGGGCTGGCCCGCCGCCCGGCGCTGCGCCAGCAGGCACGCATGGGCCACGCCCTTGAAGATCCCCTTGCAGTTCTTGTGGCTCGTCCCCGCATAACCGAGCCGCAGCGCCGCCGGCAGGCTGCCGATCTCGGCGTCCGACTCGTCGATGATGATCGGCGGCCGGTCCGGCCAGGCCGACCAGTCCGCCGCCGGCGCCAGCGCCACGTCGCGGTGCAGCGGCTGTTCGATGAACAGCAGCTGCGGCCAGAACGCCCGCAGCCCGGGCTCCGCCAGCAGCGCCCGCAGCTGCGACGCAAACGCCGCCGGGTCCCGGAAGCTCTCGTTGCCGTCGAGCGAGAAGGCGTAGTCCGCCCCGCATTCGCGCGCCAGCACGCCGGCGATCTGCTGCAGCCGCTCCCGGGCCCGCGCCACGTCGGCGTCGATCTTGATCTTGAAATGCCGCAGCCCGTAGAAGCGCACGCAGTCGGCCAGCGACTGGGGCAGGCCGTCGCTCACCCGGTCCGCCGGCAGGATGTCGCCCTCCTCGATCGGATCGAGCAGGCCCACCGTGTGGCGGGCGAACACCGTCTCGGGCGGGCGCGCCGGCAGCCAGTCGCGCGGGCTCGTGCCCGCCAGCGGCGCATGCAGCGCCCCGAGGTCCACGCCGAGGAGGTTCTCCCGCAGCGCCGCGGCCAGCGGCTGGTGCTTGGCCTGGCAAAAGGCGTCCACCAGCGCCCGCTCGACCAGGGACGTGCCGAAGTGCACCAGCAGCGGCGGGAGCTGCTGCTCGCGCCCCCACGCCGCCTGCGCGGCATAGAGCTCGCGCCAGAACTGGAACGGGGTCGCCGCCCGCAGCGGCCGCGCCTGGGCCACCGCCGCGCGGATCACCCGGAGCATCTCCACAATCTCCTCGTCCAGCGCCCGGGCCGGATCCTTGGTGAACCACTTGGGCGGCAGGTGGTCGGCGGCGACGCCGCTGTGCCGCTGCCCGTCGATCTCGAACGTCAGCCGCAGCAGCACGTGCGAGACCTCGGTCATCGTCACGATGCCGTAGCGAAACGGCATGCGGGCCCGGAGCGGGAGGCGGAAGAGTTCGGAGGCGACGAGTTGGATCATGGCGGGAAGCCGGGGCGGCCGACAGGCGCACCCGGCAGGGACGAGTCGCTAGACCGCGGGGCGGGCAAAGGCCACGCCAAAGCCCGGCCGGGGGCGGGACGCACCCGCCGCGGGCTCACGGCGCGGGCGGCGGGCCGTTGAACCGGAAGGGCACGCGCACACGGATGATGACGGCCTTGCCGCCGCTCTTCGGCGGCGCGAAGCGCCATGCCGCCAAGGCCTGCACGGCGGCCCAGCCGAAGGCCGGGTCGCTGGCGGACGCCACGCGCGGCAGCCGCGCCCGGCCCGCCTCATCCACCAGAAACTCCACCACGGCCTCGCCCTGCGCCACCCGGCCCTTCAGGGCGAGGGGGAATAGCGGCGCCCGCGACGAAACCAGCTGCAGCTTCGCGTCGAGGCGGTCGGCGCCCGCGATCCGCTCGGGGTGCTTCCGCTCCACGGCCAGCAGGGTGCGGTCGTCATGCGTGATCACCCCGTCGCGGTCGTAGGCGCTGAATTTCTGCTCGAAGGTGAGCAGGGCCTGCACCGGTTTTCCGCCCTGTTGCGCCGGCTCGAAGGCGAAGCCCTCGAGCGCGGCCTGCAGGGCGGCGCCGAATTCGGGGCGGTCCGCGGAATTGACCGCCACGAAGGCGACCGTGCCGTCCGCCGCGACGACAAACCTCACCTGCGCCTTGCCCTCCACCTCGTCGCGCAGCAGCGCGTAGGGATAAACCGGCCGCACGACGCCGCGCGGCTTGGGCGCCACGTCGTAGCGAAACTCCGGCGGCAGTCCGGCCAGGTCCCCCTTGGTCCTGACCACCAGCCCCGACTCCCCGCCGTTGGCCATCCGGGTGTTCTGAAAACTGATCGTCTGTCGCATTTTTGTGTTCACCGCCACGCCCTCCCGGCGGCCCGGCTCGAACTTCCACCGGCGGATCGCCTCGAGCGCGGGTTCGTCAAAGGCCGGGTTCAGCGACCGCACCACCGTGGCGTTGGTCACGCGCCCTTCGCGGTCCACCACAAATTCCACCACCACCTCGCCGCGCAGGCCGCTCGTCCGCAGGCTCGACGGGTAAACCGGACTCGCGGTGGCAGTCGCCCGGGGCGGCTGGTTTCCCGGGGCCGACTCCGCCGCGGGCGTCGCGCCGCCCTCGCCGGCCGCCAGCCGGACCGCCAGCACGCCACCCGCCACCGCGGCCACCCTGATCATTTTTCTCCAGTGCATGGGGCGGGACGCTGGGCCTGGGCGGCGCGCGGGTCAACGCGGCGGGCGCACCCTACCCCTGGGCCGCGCACACCTCGGCAAAAACGTCGGCCGGCAGCGGCCCCGCCTGCCACGCCGCCCAGGCGTCTTCCAGCTCGGCGGGGGTGCGCGCGCCGATGACCACCCGGTCAATCTCGGCCACGCTGAAGAGGAAGCGATGGGCCAACGCCGGGAGGGTCAGGCCGCGCCGGTCCGCCAGGGCGCGCAGCCGGAGGGCGCGCGCGCGGGGCGCCGCCCACACCCACTCCGGGGGGGCCCGGAGGAATTCCTCATGCCGCGAGCCGAGCAGGCCCATGTGCAGCGGGCTCGCCCCGTAGGTCGCCAGCCCCGCCCGGCGCACCCGCGGCAGATCCTCGGCCAGGCCGTCGAAGATGCAGGCGTCGAGCCGGCAGAAGAGCTGCACCACGTCAAAGGCGCCGGACTCGATGAAGCCGTCCCAGCCGCGGCCGTGCCCGCCCGCCAGGCCGAGCCGGTGCGCCAGGCCGTCGGCCTGGAACTGGCGCAGCGTGTCGACCACCCGCGCGCGCTCGGCCGGGGGCACATAGTCCGGCTCGTGCAGGAACAGCAGGTCCACCGCCGGCAGCCCGAGGGTGGCCAGGCTTCGCGCCAGGCTGTCCCGCAGGCCCACGGGCGAAAAATCAAACACCTCGTCATGCGGATCCTGGCCCGAGAGCCGGCCCACCTTGGTGCTGACCACCGGCCGCGGGCCGCGCCAGCCGGCCAGCACCTCGCCGAGGAGGCTTTCGGAGTTGCCGTAGGACCGGGCGACGTCGAAGCAGCCGATCCCGAGCTCGACCGCCCGACGCAGCGTGGCGCGCGCCACGCCCTGGTCCATCGGGCCCCAGGCGCCGCCGATCCCCGCCAGGCCGAAGGCGAGGCGCTCGCCCCGCAGGCCCCGCCGCCCGAGCCCCGCGTCCATCGGGTCGTGGGCCCGCCGCGTGGGCCGCGGCACCGGTTGGGAGGGCGGCGTCATCTACTGGCCCGGGAGATCGAACATGCGCGCCACCCTAGCCCGGTTCTTTCAGACATAAATAAATTTCTGCAGGGAACCGGTCCGGGGCCTCGTTGCCCATCGGTGACCATCCGGGCCCGAATCTTCCCCGCGCCCCGGGTGAACGTTCACCGCTCCGGGGTTGCCAAGCCGGCGGCGTGGTCCGATGAAGTCACCACCCACCCCATGAAGATCATCGCCGTCCACGCGTACACCGTCCGCACGAAGACCCGGGTTCCGTTTGTCTGGCGCCGGGGCCTGCTCGGCACCGACGCGGCCTCCGAGCAGACCTGGCTGCGGCTGGTGACGGACGAGGGCATCGAAGGCTGGGGCCGGGCCCCGCGCGGGGCCATCGCCCTCGACCTGGTCGCCCGCCGGATCAAGCCGTGGCTGCTGGGCAAGAATCCCCTGATGAAGGAGCTGCTCTGGCACGAACTCTGGGAGATCGACCGCATCGAGGAATTCCCGATGTACATGATGGGGCTCGTGGACTCCGCGCTGTGGGACATCACCGCCAAGCGGGCGGGCGTGCCGCTGTACCAGCTGCTCGGCGGCTATCGCGACCGGATCGAGGCCTACGCGAGCACCGTGACGTACGCGACGACCCGGGAGTACCTCCAGGTGGCCGACCAGTGCCTCGCCCGCGGCTTCCGCGCGATCAAGCTCCATGCGTGGGGCGACGCGCGCAAGGATGCCAAGCTCTGCCAGGCGCTGCGGCGGCATGTCGGCCCCGGGATCGCGCTGATGTACGACGGCTCGGCCGGCTTCGACCCCTATGAGTCGCTCTACCTCGGCCGCGCGCTCGAGGAGGCGGACTACCTCTGGTACGAGGAGCCGATGCGCGAGTTCAGCCTCACCGCCTACCGCCGGCTGTGCGAGCAGCTCGACATCCCCGTGCTCACGGCCGAGACCTCGGACGGCTGCCATTACAACGTGGCTGACTTCATCGCCCAGGGCGCGGCCGACATGGTGCGCACCAGCTCGGAGTACAAGGGCGGCCTCACTGGCGCGCTGCGCGTGGCGCACCTCGCGGACTCGTTCCAGCTCAGCGCGGAAGTGCACGGGATGGGCGTCGAGAACATCCACCTCTGCCTGGCCATCCGGAACAACCACTACTACGAGACCCTGGTCATGGGCAACCCGGTGGTGTTCGAGCGGTGCATCGACCGGCATGGCTGCGTCCACGCGCCGGCCGGCCCGGGGCTCGGCCACGACATCAACCTGAAGGCCCTCGAAAAAAGCGCCGTCGCCAAGCTGTAGCCCGGCCGCCAGCTTTCTCCCCCAGCCCCCGGGCCCTCCGGTCAGAAACTCTTTCTTCCTCCATGAAAATCCCCGCCCTCCTCCTTGGCTTCGGTCTCCTCGCCGCCGGCGCGCGCGCCTTCGCCCCGCATCCGTCGGTGCTCACCGTCCAATACCACGACCAGATGCTGCCCGTGGTGCGGGTCATCAGCACCGATCCGGTGGTCCTGGTCGACGGCCAGGAAAAACGCATTCGCACGGAGCCGCTCTATCTGGTCCAGCGCGTGGCCGACTTCAGCCCGCTGGACCGCGTGGAGCTGGTCCGCATGTCCCTGGGCGGGATGCGATTTGCGATCGTGGCGAACGCGGAGGACGCGGCCGAGACGACGACGCGGGACCAGCCGCGGTTTGGCACCACGTATCTGGAGGCCACGCTGCGGTCCAAGCGCACCCTGACGCAGGGCTTCATCGTGGCGGTGGCCTATTCCGCCGCCTCCTTCACTCCGGGCAGCCCGGAGTTCGCCCCGGCGCAGATCATCGTGCACGCCCTGCCCGAGCTGCCGGCCGGCCAGGAGGTGGCCGTCAAGTTTTCCGCCGCCTCGCTGAAGGAGACCGGCCCGATGCATTATTTCGTCCAGATCTTCGACGCCACGGGCGCCGAGGTGCCGGTCGGCAAGATGGAGGCGGCCTGGCAGTATTACTCGCTGCTGGAGCGGGCCCAGCTGCAGGGCGTGATCGCGAAATACCGGGCGAAGTTCTCGGGCACCAACCACGCGGCGGTCCCCGCGATGATGGCGCGCCCGATTTTTCGGGAGGGCCTGACGCTGCCGACGACACCGGTCTCGGCCGTGATCACGATTTCCGCGGAGGGCACGGTGTCCGGGGTGAGCGTGCGCGGCACCGAGAACCCGGAGCTGCTCCGGAGCATCACCGAGGCGCTGAGCGGCTGGCTGTTTCTCCCCCAGCTCAAGGCCGGCCAGCCCGTGGCGACCAAGGTGCAGATCCCGCTGAAGTTCTGAGCGGGACAGGGCGCTGGAGGGCCGGGCCCCGCTCCGGCCGGCGCCAGGCCCTGAGCCAGTCCCGACCTGCGCCGCCATGCCCGGTAAATCCGCCGACCGTTGGTTTGCCTCGTGCGACGCGGCCCGGCCGCATGCGTCCAACCGGTGGCTCCGCTGGAGCTGCGTGCCGGTGATCTTCTTTGCGCTGCTGGGGCTGGCCTGGGCGATCCCGGTGTCCGCCGCGTGGGAGGCCCGGCTGCCCTGGTTCAACTGGTCGCTGGTGGCGATCGCGCTGGCCTGCGGGGGCTACGCGTGCCTCTCGCTGCCGCTGGCGGTGGGGCTGCTGGCCGGCATGGCGGCGGGCCATGCGGTGCTGCTGCAGCTGGAGTTTTACGCCCCCTGGCCGGTGGGGCAAATCTGCCTCGTCCTGCTCGTCGCGGCGGGGATCGGCTGGTGCGTCGGGCACCGGATCGAGGGCCGGAAGTGGTCCTGGCGCGCGGACGGAATCTGCCTGCTGCTCGCCCCGGCCTGGCTGCTGAGCCGCGTTTACCGCCGGGTGGGCCTGCCGTACTGACGGGCGCGGGCCGGGCGGCGCCGGCTCACTCGACCACGCCGATGAGGCCGATCGCGGTCCGGGAGCCGCGGCCGGCACTGCCCGGGCCGGCCAGGGTTTGGAGCTCGAACCGGTGCGGGCCGGACGCGAGGCCCTCGGCCAGAACGAGCGGACGCAGCCAGCCCGCGGCGCCCGCCCAGTCCGGGCAGTCGCGCACGGAGTCCTGCCAGGCGCCGCCATCCACACGGTAGCGGATCTCGCCGGAGGCCTTGCCAAAATCGAAGGCCAGCACCAGCCCGCGGCCGGTGAACGGCAGGGTCAGCCCGGCCTGCGGGGCGGTCGTCACCAGCAGCTGGGTGACCCCGTGGCAGGTCGTCACCCGCCGCAGCGTCCACGGTCCGCTCACCGCGGGCTCGCCCAGGGGGACGAGCCGGACGCGGTCCCAGGCGCCCGGCGTCAGCGGGGCCGGCAACTCGGCCGGGGCGGGGGCGGCGGCCCGGTCGCCGGCCGGGGCCAGCGCCTCGGCCAGATAGGCCAGCACGCTCTGCGCGTAGCACAGGCTGCCGCGCGCGCCCGGGTGGATGGCGTCGGGCAGCCAGTCCTCCCAGCGCAGGAGCCCGCGCTGGACCTCCTGCAGGGCCTGCAGGCCCATCCAAACCGAGCTCAGCCCGTAGTGGTCAGCCAGCAGCTCGAAGTCGGCGATCGACGGCGGCACCCGGCCGGCGAACAGGTCCGCCTGCAGGTCCGGCCCGTAGGTATAGACGATGACCACGTCGCAGCCGGGCGCCCGCCGCAGCTGCCGCAGCACGCCCTCGCGGGTGCGGGCGCGCCGCCCGGCCTCTGTGCCGAAGTCGTTCACGGCGTACTCCACGAACACGAGATCGCAGCCCCGGTCGATGATCTCCGTTTGGGTTCGGATCGCCGCCAGCTCGCTGCCGGTCGCGCCGAGCGCGGCATTCTCGACGGTGATCCGCGCCGCGGGATAGGTGTCGGCCAGCCAGGCCACCAGCGGCTCGGGCCACGAGTAGCCGGGCTGCGGCGCGCTGATCGAGCCGCCGAGGAAGCCGACGGTCAGGCGGCCGCGGGCCAGCGCGGCCTGGGTGCGGGTGAGCGGGCTCCGGCGGCGGATCACCGGGCCGAGCTGGTCCAGGGGGTGGAGGGTCGAAGTCATGGGAAAGGAGGGGTCGACGGACGGGCGGCTGGAAAAATCCGCGGAGTCCGGCGGGACCCGCGGGGAGGTGCCGGCGGGCGAGGCTGCCGCCTACATCGCCATGCGGGCCCAGCCGGTGCGGGAGGGGTCCAGCGGCGGGAGGCCGAGCATTTCCCGGCCGAGGGTGACGTAATAGCGGTAGTTTTCCAGGGGGGTGCCGTTGGGAATGCGGTGGTCGAGGCTGAAGACGCAGCCGCCGGCGCGCAGCGCGGGGTCCAGCTTGTACTCGAGCTCGCGCCGGATGGCGGCGCGGTCCTGCCGCAGCACGTGCTTGTCGATGCCGCCGCGCATCGCGAGGCGCTTCCCATAGGTCCGCCGCAGCTCGACGATGTCCATGCCGGCCGCCGGCTCCATCGGGTAGATGCTGGTGAGCCCGCAGTCGAGGAGCGCGGAGATGACCGGGTTGATGTTGCCGTCCGTGTCCTGCTCGAAAATGCGGGCGCCGCGGGACGAGACGAGGTCCCAGACCTTGCGGTAGTAGGGCTGGAAGTACTCGCGGATCTGCACCGGGCCGACCAGCGGGCCGGATTTGCCGGCGAAGTCCTCGTGCACCATCAGCTGGTCGATCTTGAGCTTTTCGCTGATCGGCTCGAGCACCCGCATGGTCGTGTCGGTGATGGTGGCGACGATGTCGGCCATCAGCTCGGGCTGCTCGTAGTACGCGAGGCAGGCGATCTCCTCGCCCATCAGGTCGCGGGGCGTGTCGAACACGCCGGGCATGTGGGCCACCACCAGGCTGCCCTCGGCCTGCGCGCGGCGGGCGGCCTCGACCTCGGCCCACTTGATGCGGTCGGGGCTGAAGGTGAAGAAGGGCTTAACCCGGAGCCAGTCGTCCATGTTCTGGACCGGGAAGTTCATCGGGAGCGGGATGGTGGCGGTCTTCTTCAGCAGCAGCATCTCGCGGCCGAGGCAGTCGCGCTCGCGGCGCAGGTCGGCGGTGTCCTCCAGCAGCACCGGCGGCGGGCCCTGGATGTGCGTGTAGCCGCCGCAAAAGACCGTGGGCACGTAGTCCCAGTCGAAGGCGACCATGCCGATCTCCGCCTCGGACGCGCCCTGCGCGCGCCATTCGGCGTCCAGCCCCACGAGCGGGCCAAACAACTCGGTGAACATCGGACGCGGGGAGGCGCCGAAGGTCATCATGTTCAGGTATTGTTCACGGTTCCAGCGCATGGTGTAGGGAGGGGGAGGGAGAGGAGTTAACCCGGCGGGGCGGCCCAGGGCACGAAGATTTGGCGGCTTGGGCTCAGCGGCCGCGGTGGGCCTGGAGGTAGGCGCGGTACTGCTCGAGGATCGGCGCGGGGATGTTGGCGGGGAGGTGGTTGCCCGTGGCGAGGATCACGCCGGGGCACGTCCGCGCGAGGGCGAGGGAGCGGTCGAGCGCCGCGCGCACCGTGTCCCACGTCCCGAAGGTCAGGTCGCGGCAGTCCACGGCGCTGCCGACGAGCACGGTGGTCTGGCCGAATTTTTCCACCATCTCGCCGAACTCCATCACGGGCTCGAAGATCAGCCCGTCCGCGCCCGCCGCCACGATGTCGGCGGCGAACTCGCGGAAGTCGCCGTCGGAGCAGAACAGCACCTTCTTGCCGGCGCGCTTGAGCGGCTTCCACAGCTCGGCGTAGCGCGGGATGATCACCGAGCGGTAGATCTCGGGCCGCATGAAGGCCCCCGCGGTCCACACGAAGTCGTCGTGCTGGATGATGGCCTCGGCGCTGGTCCGGGCCCAGGCGTCCATGTGGAACTGGGTGCGGCGGAAAAAGCTGTCGAACACCGGCTCCATCTTGTCGCGGTCGGCTGCGGCCTCCAGCAGCATGTCCCAGCCAAAGGCCTGGATGGCGCCGGACACGATGGTCTTGTAATAGCCCCCGGGGCAGAGCTGCTCGGGGAAGTCCCGGCGCTTCTGCGCCAGCCACTCCTCGTAGGCCGCGACCTGCTCGGCCATCGTGGGCAGGCCGTACTCGGTGACGGCGTCAAAGGCCCAGACCTCCTCCACCGTCTCGAACGGGCAGTGGTTGGGCTTCCGGAGGTCGCTGCCGTCGGAGGCGTACTCGGCGTGGCCCATGTCGGTGTTGCGGCCCCACTGCCCCCAGTCGCCGCGCAGGCCGTCCTGCACGGTCCAGAGGAAATCCAGCCCCCAGCGCGCGTAGAGGTCGCGCTGCGCGGCGGCGGCGTCCGGCACCGGGCCGGTGGCGGACCGCAGGCCGGCTTGGTGATATTCGAGGCTGTACTCGGTGCGGGCAAACCGCGGGACGGACTTCAGCGCGAGCGTATCGAGGGCAAGTTGGCGGCTCATGGTGGGGGGGTGCTCAGAAGGCCTCGCCGCGGAGCAGTTGGTGCTTGCGGCGCATGTAGTGCTCGAAGTTCGCCAGCGACACGTCGGGGGGCACGAGGTGGTCGACCGAGGGGATGAAGCCGCCCTCGGCGATGAGCGGCTGCAGCGTGCGCAGGTGGGCGTCGATCGCGTTGAAGTCCTTCGCCAGCTCGCGCTTGTCGACCGCGCCCCACAGCCGCAGGTCGCGGCCGAACTTCTTCCGGATCGCCAGCGGGTCCATGTCCGAGGCGCGCTCCAGCGGCCAGATGCCGTCGACCCCGGCCGCAAGGAAGGGCGGGAGGACCAGCTCGCAGTTGCCGTCGGTGTCGATGATCACCCAGCGGACGCCGGCGGACTTGAGGAAGGCGACCAGCCGCTTCAGCTGCGGGAAGATGAACTCCTGGTAGGTGGCGGGGCTGAGCAGCGGGCCGTTCTTCATGCTCAGGTCCTCGTTGATGAAAATGTAGTCGGGCTTCACGCCGGCGGCCAGGATCGGCCGCAGCGTCTCGATGGTGAAGTCGGTGATGAACTCCATCATCTCGTGCATCATCGCGGGCTCGTCGTACCAGGCGTAGCTGAGGTTCTCCGTGCCCATCCACTCGCGGGCCCGCCAGTAGTAGCCGAGGATGGCGCAGTTCCGGCCGAGGATCAGCGGGTGCTGGCGCAGGCCCCAGCCGGGCAGCAGGAACTCCTGCCAGTAGGCCGGATAGCGGACCGGCGAGGACGGGCGGAAGCGCTTTTTCAGCTCCTGGAAGTCCGCGGGCGTCGACACGGGGAAGCTGATGTACTCGTCCATGCTCATGCGCATGCCCTCGGTCGTGCCGGTGATGAGGGCCTTGGAGATGACGCCGTTGGCGCCCTGGACGATCTCGGTGTCGCCGTCGCGGCTGAGGACCTTGACCGGATAGGGCGGGACCATGTCGGTGCGGACGTCGACGTATTCGCGCGGGTCCAGGTCCCAGCGGGCCTCGCCGACGAACCAGTCCCAGTGGAGGTCCTCGGTGGCGAGCCCCTCCTCGTGCCAGCGCTGCTTGGTCTGGGCCCAGACGCCCACCTCGTGGTTGGGCACCCGGTCGACGGGCTGGTAATTCATGCAGGCGTGGAAGCGATCGAGTGGTGTCATGGAAAGAGGAGGTTACGGGAGGGACGGGGCGGCGGGGCGGTCAGTAGGTGCAGCGGCGGGCCTCGTCGGCGAAGGCGTGGAGGAGCTCGGGCTTGGCCTCAAAGAAGTGGTCCGAGGGGCTGAGGATGAAGCCGCCGCCGGCGCCGGCCTCGGCGAAGCAGCGGCGGACCTCGGCGCGGGTCTCCGCGGGGGTGGAGGTGGTGAAGAAGCGGTTCTGGTCGAAGCCGCCGATGAAGCAGACCTGGTCGCCGATGCGCCGCTTGGCCTCGGCCAGGTTCAGGTCGCCGCCCATCGCGGGCGGGGTGAAGGTCTCGAGGGCGTTGGCCCCGAGCCCGGCCAGCCGCTCCAGGATCGGCATCATGCCGCCGCAGGTGTGGTAGGCCACGCGCTGGCCGGCCGCGCGGGCGTGGGCGATGACCGCGCGGTCGTAGGGGGCGACGAACTCGTCGAACACCCGCGGCGAGATGACGGTGGAGGAGGCGTCGCCGCCGCCGTGCTCGATCAGGTCGTAGCGCGCGCCCCGCATCGAGTCGGCGTAGCGCACCTTGCGGTCGCGGAGGATGCCGAGGAAGGTGTGCACCCAGGCCGGGTCGTCGTAGGTGGCCAGGATCATCTCCTCGACGCCGTAGAGCACGCAGGCGTCCTGCCAGCAGCCGGGCTGGCCGTAGAGGTCGAAGCAGTTGATGTGGCCGCGGATCAGCGCGGTGTCGCCGTAGGCGTCGGCGCAGCGGTTGATGGCGTCGACGTCGCAGAGCGGCTGCGGCGCGTACTCGGCGATGAGGTCGATGTCGGACTTCTGCTTGAGCAGGCGCTCGGAGACCCAGGCGGTGTACTCGTTGCTCTGCAGCTCGAGGCTCAGCGTGCCGCGCGGGGTGACGATGCGGTGGCGCACGGTGGCGTATTCCCGACCGGGCACGTCCTCGTGCTCGAAGCGCCAGGTGGCGGACGTGAGGCGCCGCGCCTCGAGGAAGCCCGGGGTGTGCCCCGGCTCAAACTCGGCGCCGGAGCCGGGCGCGGGCCGGTGCGCCACCGTCCAGCAGATGGGGTCGAGCCCGAAGTGGGCGAAAAATTCGTCGGCGGTCTGGCCCGGAAAATGTTTATCCAGGTAGGAGCGCATGAGGTGATGCGTCGTGACGGGGAGGTGGTCGAGCGGCTGGCGATCGAGGGCGGCGACGAGGCGTTGCTTGGGAGACAGGGTCTTCATGGACAAAAAATGCGGAGAGAAGGCTGCAGCCGAGGGTTGATTTCGGCGCCGGCGCCGAGCATGACGCTGTGATGACCTCGATTGAACGTGTCCGCCGCGTGATCCGCGGCGAGGCGGTGGACCACCTGCCGGCGCAACCCATGGCGATGATGTTTTCGTCCCGGCACGCGGGCATCCCGTTCATCGACTACACCAAGGACGGGCGGAAGATGGCCGAGGCGCAGCTCAAGCTCGTGGCGGACTTCGGGCTCGACTGCCTGCTCACCTGCTCGGACCCGGCGCGCGAGGTGATCGACATCGCCGGCGAGGGGAGCGTGGACTGGTTCACCGACCAGGGGCCGGCGATCAACGAGGACCGCGCGGCGCTGGCGGACAAGCTGCGGCTGCGGACGTTCCAGGTGCCCGACCCGCTGGGCGGGGGCCGGATGCACGACCGCGTGAAGAGCATCGAGCAGATGCGCCGCGCGGCCGGCCCGGGCATGTCCATCGTCGGCTGGATCGAGGGCCCGCTGGCCCTCGCCGCCGAGCTGCGGGGCCTGAACACCATCATGCTGGACTTTGGGGACGACCCGCAATTCGCGCACGACCTGTTGGCCTTCTGCGCCGACGTGGCGATTGCCTACGCCCCGGCGCAGATCGCGGCCGGCGCGGACACCATCGGCATGAGCGACGCGGCGGCGGGCCTGATCGGCCCCACCCTGTATGAGAAGTTCCTCTGGCCCCAGCAGCAGCGGGTGCTGGCGTCGATCCGCCAGCGCCACCCGGACGTGCTGCTGCGGCAGCACATGTGCGGCCGCATCGACCGGCTCTACCCGAAGATGGCCGAGCTGCCGATCGACATCTACGAGATCGACTTTCCCGCCAACCTGACGCTCGCGCGCAGCCTGCTCGGGCCGACCCGCGTGCTCGCCGGCAACGTCTCCACCATCACCGACCTGTTCGAGGGCACCCCGGAGCAGGTCTACGCGGCCTGCCGGCGCTGCCATGAAATCTGCGGCCGCTACTACATTGTCGGCGCGGGCTGCGAGATCTCGCCGCTGACCCCGCCGGAGAACCTGCGCGCGATGCTCGCCTACGCCCGGGACCACCGGCCGGAGGACTGCGGCCCCCGGTAGGGCGGACCAGCCGGCCGCGGCAAGCCCCGACCTCATCCCCGGCCCTCCACGAGCTCGGTGGCCATCGCCGCCCACTCCCACAGCCGCTGCGGCTGGCGGGCGACGGTGGAGATGTCCTTGAGCACGATCTCGACGTGCCCGCCCTGGGTGCAGTCGAGCAGCTGGCGCAGCTCGGCGCGGGCCTTGGGCAGGTCCCAGTGGTCGGTCGCGAAGCACGCGGGGTTGGGCTTGTAGCTGAAGACGTAGTCGGAGCCGACCGCCTGGGCGGCGCGCTCGAGGCGGATGCGGTAGTTCATCGACACCTTCCGGAGATTGGGGATCCGGTGGAGGATCTCCATCTTGGTGTCGAGCACCTCGCAGCAGCCGTAGTAGTTGAGCCCCCAGCGCGCGAGCCACCGCTGGTCGTGCCGGAGCGCGAACTCCCAGTGCATCTCGGGGGAGACCTCGGTGAAGATCTGGGCGTTGGAGCAGCCCCAGAGGTGCTGCGGGGTCGGGTGCGCGGGATTGAAGCCGGCGCCCGGCAGCTGGGTCGAGTAGCCGTAGGCCCCGGAGCCGATGCGGCAGTTGGTGGTGTTCAGCGCGAGGAGGTTGTGCGCCACCATCTGATCGAGCTCGAGCAGGTAGCAGTCCACCAGCCGCTCGATGGCGGCGTTGATCACCTCGGGCTGCTCGATGAGGTCGGTCAGGGCCTCCTGCACGCCGTACCACATCACCAGGTTGTCCCAGGGCGTGAACCAGTAGTTGTCGCGCCCCTGCTCGCGCACCGGCAGGAGGTCGCCGAAGGCGTCGCGCATCGCCGCCAGCCGCGCGGCGGTGTCGGCCCGGTCCACCGTCACCACCGGGTCCTTGATCTTGGCCAGGTCGGCCAGGCACGAGATCTGCGGCTCGTAGTGCTGCGAGGTGATGCCGCCGACGGTGATGGGCAGCAGCTCGCCCTGGCGGACGAGGCCGAAGCTCGTGCTGCGGTAGGCGATCGGGCACGGCACATAGTCGTTGAAGATCATGTCCCCCGGCAGGTGCCGCCACTGGTAGAGCTGGCGGCGCAGGTCGTTCTCGAGGTTGCGCGCCCAGGTGGCGGTGCAGCGGGTGACGAGCTCCGGCACGTCCGCGCTGAACTCGTGCCAGGGCACCTCGGTGATCCAGATCATCGGCCGCTCGCTGCGGAGGTCGTTGAGCTTGGTCCACAGCCGCGCCTTCTCCCGGTGCACCGGGAGGGCGGCGATGGCGGCATACTCCTCGACCAGGCCGCGCAGGATGTCGCGGTCGGCGGGGGACAGGGTCGCGTCGGGGGTCATGGCCGGCCTCCGGTGGGGGCGAGCGTGAGCCGGTCCCAGGCGGCGTAGACCGCGTGGACGTTCTCGGGCCGTGCGGCGGCGCCGAACTCGCACTGCGCGATGCAGCCGCCGTCGCGCCAGAGCTGGTGGTGGACGTCGCCGACGGCGCGGGTGATGTCGGCGGGGGTGCCCTCGGACAGCAGGTGCTGGCGATCGATCTCGCCCCAGAAGGTGATCTGGCCGGCAAAGGGCGCGAGAGTCTCGATCCCCATGCAGAATAGCTGGGAGTTCACCGCGTCCAGGCCGATCTCGACGAGGTCGGGATAGATGGCGGCGATGTGGCCGTCGGAGTGCAGGAACAGCTTCTTGCCGTGGGCGTGGGCGATCTGGGCGTAGTCCCGGTACATCGGCTTGAAGAGCTCGCGCCAGAGCCGCGGCGCGATCAGCAGCGCGCGCTGCGAGCCCCAGTCGTCCATCATGCGGAGCGCGTCCACGTCGGTCCGCGCCCACGCCTCCAGCACCTCGCAGTAGAAGGCGTGCAGCTGGCGCATGAACGCGAGCAGCTCCGGCGGCGGGTCCGCGAGGTCGAGGTAGAGGTTTTCCGAGCCGCGGATGAACTGGAGCTGCTCAAACGGCCGGGGGCACGGGGCGGCCAGGGTGAACAGGGAGGTGGCGGCGCAGTCGCGGTTCACCGCGTCGCGATCCAGCGTCAGCCACTCGCGGGGGACGTGGATGCGCCCGGTGTCGGTGGCCCAGTCGGCGACCTGCGGGTGCTTCACCTCGCCGATGACGCCGCGCTGGATGTTGACGAAGGTGCAGCCCCACTCGTCGGTGAACTCGCCCTCGAGGTAGGGGGAGCCGCGGGTGGGGGCGATCTCGCGCTCGTGGCCGCCGATGGCGGCGAAGTCAGAGGGAAACTCGCGCAGGATCTCCTGGAGCGCCGCCGGGTGCCGCTCGGAGGCAATGGGCAGGACCCACAGGTCGCGGGCCGCGCGGGGCGGCCGGGCGAATTCGAGGGTGCGGTGCACAATCTCGCGGGGGGTGGCGCTCATGGTGAAAGGGGTCCGTCCCGCGCGACGCGGGTCGCAGGCTCAGGGCAGCATCAGTTGGTCGATGTAGGCGTCCTCGAAGCCGGGCTGCAGGTTGAGCTCGACGGATTCCATGCGGGTGCAGGCCGCCTGCATTTCCGCCAGGAGGCTGCGGTCGCTGAGGGCGAGGAAGGCGCCCGCGAGCGAGGTGTTGCCCACGACCTGGATCTGGGCGGGCGTGAAGCCGGGGAGGAGGCCGCAGCCGATGGCGTGCTCCAGGGAGAGGTGCAGCCCGAAGCCGCCGGCGAGGTAGAGGGTTTTGACGTCAGCGGGCGCGGTGCCCAGCAGTTCCAGTAGGGTGTTGATGCCGGCGGCGATGGCGGCCTTGGCCTGCAGCAGCCGGGCAATGTCCACCTCGGAGATCCACACCGGGCCCGACGCCCCGTGCGCATGCAGCTGCAGCTTGCGGCCGTATTCGTCGGCCTGGACGCTGGCGCCCGCGCGCTGCACGAAGTCCTCCGCCAGGCGGCCGTTGGTCTGCACGATGCCGCTGCGCCGCCCCTCCCAGAGGAAGTCCACGTAGGCCGAGCCGCAGATGCCGATGGGGCGCGGGCCGCCGCCGATCACCCCGAGGTCGGCCGCGTAGGGATCCCCGCGCAGCGTGATGCGCTCGATCGCGCCCTTGACGCCGCGGGTGCCGCTGGTGAGGCCGGCGCCCTCGAAGGCGGGGCCGGCGGCGGTGGCGCAGCCCACGAGGCGGTCGCCGACCTTGGCGATGATCTCGCCGTTCGTGCCCACGTCCACGAGCAGCACCGGCCCCTCGTGGTAGAGCATGCCGGTGGCGATGAGGCCGGCGGCGAGGTCGGCGCCGACGTAGGCGGCCGGTCCGGGCAGCAGGTGCACCTTGGCCCCGGCGCCGCCAAAGGCCAGGCCCAGCTCGGCCGGCGCGTAGGTGCGGTGCTCGAGGAACACGGGGGAAAACGGATGCACGCCGAGCGGGCTCGGGTCCACGCCCGCCAGCAGGTGCTGCATGGTGGTGTTCGCCGCCACTGCCATCACGCCCACCGCGCCCACCTCGATCCCGGCCTCCGCGCACGCCTCCACCAGCAGCGGCTGGATGGTTTCAACCGTCACCGCCCGCTGCAGCTGCCGCACGCCCTCGGGATTCTGGAAGCACATCTGGATGCGCGTGAGCACGTCCTCGCCGAAGCGGATCTGGGCGTTGAAGGCCGAGGCCTCGCCCAGCACCTTGCCGGTCGCGAGCTCGGTCAGCAGGAGCGCAACCGTCGTGGTGCCGATGTCCACCGCCGCGCCGATCCGCGCCGTGGGGTCGAGCGGGTCGTTGGCCCACGGGACGTTGATCTTGAACTCCGCCACGACGGAGGGCTCGTGCTTGAGCAGTGAGCGGGCCGGCACGGTCACGGTGGCCTCGCCCCCTTCCGGCAGCCGCAGCTGGCACGAGCGCAGGCGGTCGCCGGCGCCCGGCGCCACGGACGCGCCGTCCGTCGTGCGCTGCAGCGCCCCCGCGCGCAGCCCGACCTCGCAGCCGCCGCAGAGCCCGCGGCCGCCGCAGCGGGTGTTCAGCGGGTGTCCCCGGTGGGCCAGCAACGCGGAAAGCGGGAGCTGGGCGTCGGTGGGCGCCAGGCTGATGTCAGTTGGACCGTCGGGGGTTTCAAGATGCAGGCGGGTATTCATGCCAAAGGGGGTTCCGGCTCGGCGCGGATGATGGAGTCGTCGGCCGTCAGACGGATGACGTGCCGGGGCGGGACGATCAGGAAGCGTTTTTCATCCCAGTCGCAATGCAGCAGTGCCTTGAGCAGCGACGGATCGCCGGGAATCTGGTCGAAGCCCCAGCCGAGGCAGGCGGCGCAGCTGCGGGTGTGCTCCGCCTCCTGGGCCGGATCGCCGAGGCCCAGGCCCACGTAGGTGGCGCGCTGGTAGTGCGCGAGCGAGGCCCGGTCCATCTCGAGGAGGTATTCGACGTCGTCCTCCCCGAATTTCTCCGCATATTCCCGGCGCAGGTGGGCCTCGCGGGCCGGGCCGGGCGAGGCGCGGCCGCGAATCCAGCCCGGGTTGAACCAGTAGGTGCCGGGCTTTTCCCGGCTATAGGCCGCGAAGCGGTCCTTGTCGCCCAGGAACAGGGTCACGCAGTCGTGGGCGCGCGCAATCACCAGCGGGCAGCGGGCATGCCGGAGATTCTCGACCCCGCGGCTGCACAGGCCGTAAACCAGCACCACGGCCTCGACCGCGGGATTGGCCTCGGCCTGGTTGATCGCCGCCTGCAGTTCCCGCTGCATCCGCGCCGCGTCGTCGTGCAAACCCTGCGGCAAAAAAACCATTTCCCGGATATGGGTGCACCCCGCGGTAAAATGCCGGACTTCCGCCTCAATTACCCCGCAGGCAATTACGGCAATTATAGACAAATTGGACATGGGGGGTGAAAATCCGACCCGGCAATGCCGCGGATTTAAGACTGTAGACTTGCCCCAACAGACCCTGACAACGCATGCCGCATGTGCGATTTGGGAATATTTGTGTGTACAAGGGGACAATTGACAGTCTTCGCATTTACTTCAACGGTTTAGGTGTCCTAAAAACAACATCATGCCCCAACTCACTGATCTGACCGCAGCCGTGGCCGCCGGGAAAAGAACCGACACCGTGCGGATTACCCAGGAACTTCTCGCAGCCGGAATCGGCCCCGAGGCGATTGTCGAAAAGGGCCTGGTGCCCGGTATGGCAATCGTTGGCGACCAGTTTAAGCGCAATGAGATCTTCGTCCCGGAGATGCTCGTCGCCGCTCGCGCCATGAAGGAGGCGCTGAAGATTCTGGAGCCGCTGCTCGCCACCGCGGGCATCAAGCCGAAGTACACGGCGCTGATCGGCACCGTGCAGGGGGACCTGCACGACATCGGCAAGAACCTCATTTCCATGATGTGGCGCGGGGCGAACTTCGCGGTGGTCGACCTGGGCACCAATGTGAGCCCGGAGCGCTATCTCGCGGCGGCGCAGGAGCACAAGGCGAACATCATCGGGCTATCCGCTCTGTTGACGACGACCATGCCGGCCATGAAGGAGACGGTGCGCATCCTCAAGGCGGCGGGCCTGCCCAACATGAAGATCATGATCGGCGGCGCGCCGATCACGCAGGCGTTCGCGGACGACATCGGGGCCGACGGCTATGCCGCCGACGCCGGTACGGCGGTGGACGTCGCCAAGCGACTGGTAGGCGAGGCGGCCTAACCGGCCACCACTCCCCGGCGGCCATGGGGTGCCGACATGAAAACCACATCCATGACCGGGTGCGAACGCGTGAACCGTATGTTCGCGCGGCAGGATCAGGACCGCGTGCCGCGGCACGATGCGTATTGGCCGGAGACGATCGCCCGCTGGCAGCGCGAGGGGCTGCAGTGGGACCAGGCTGACGCGCTCCGGCTGCTGGGCGCCGACTTCCAGACGCTCTGCTGGTCCTGGCCGTCGGCGTTTCCCGGCCAGCGCGTGGTGCTCAGCCAGGATGCCGAGACCGAGACGGTGCGGGATGCCTGGGGCGGCGTCGCCCGCTTCTGGAAGGGGCGCTCCGGCACGCCGGAGCACATCAGCTTCGGCTGCGACTCCCGGGAGGCCTGGGAAAAGACCTACCGGCCGGCCATGCTCGCCGCGGCCAATGAAATCAACCCCCAGCTCGCCGCCCTGCGCTATCACGAGGGCCGCGCCTGCGGGAAGTGGAACCATCTGGCCGGCGTCGAGGGTTTCGAGGCGCTTCGCCGGCTGATCGGCGACGAGGCCTGCCTCATCGCCATGATCGAGGACCCCGAATGGGTCCGCGACATCGTCCGGGTCCACACCGACATCGTGCTGCGCTCCTTCGAGGGCGTGCTGGCGGAGGGCGTCGCCCCCGACGGCCTCTGGATCTACGGCGACATGGCCTACAACCACGCCACCATGTGCTCGCCGGCGATGTACCGCGAGCTCGTCTGGCCGGCCCACAAGCGCATGGCCGACTGGGCCCACGCGCACGGGATGAAGGTCATCTATCACACCGACGGCCGCGTCAGCGGCGTGCTCGACCTCTACATCGCAGCCGGCTTCGAGTGCCTCCAGCCGATCGAGGCCAAGGCCGGCATGGACATCCGCGACTTCGCCCCGACGCACGGCGACCGCCTGGCGATGTTCGGCAACATCGACGTCATGAAGATGGCGACCAACGACCTCGGCCTCATCGAGGAGGAAATCCGCGTCAAGTTCGCCGCCGGCATGGCCACGCGCGGCTACGCCTACCACTCGGACCACTCCGTGCCGCCGCAAGTGAGCTGGAAGACCTACCAGGCCATCATCGGTTTCGTGGAACGCTACGGCACCTACTGATTTTCTATGAATCCGCCTGCCATCCAACCTTTCCGTCCGAAGTGGCGGGGCACCCTGACCGACCGCGAGCGCTTCCGGCGGACGATGCGCCGCGAGCCCGTGGACCGCTGCTTCAACATGGAGTTCGGCTACTGGGACGACAACTTCAAGATCTGGCCGATGTTCCGCGACCACGGCATCACCAACAACAACGACGCCGACGTTTTCCTGAACTTCGACCGCACAGCCAACGTCTGGTCGCACTGGATGTATCCCGGCTTCTCGGAGGAGGAGATCTCCCGCACCGCCACCACCCGCATCCTGCGCAACGGCGACGGGCTGATCGCCGAGGTGCCGCTCGACGGCCATGACACCATCCCCCACTACCTCGAGGCGACGGTCAAGACGCCCGACGACTGGGTCCGGGTGAAGGCCGAGCGCTTCAACCGCGACCACCCCATCCGCAAGCCGGACCTCGCCGCCCTCCGCCGCGACCATCCGGCCGACCGCGACTATCCCCTCGGGGTCTGGGCCGGTTCCATGATCGGCAAGGTGCGCGACATGCTGACCGTCGAGGGCCTGGCCTACGCGACCTACGATTATCCCGAGATGGTCGAGGACATGGTCGAGACCTCGTGCGTCCTGGTGGAGGACTTCCTCGACGCCGTCCTGCCCCATGTCCAGTTCGACTACGCCGCCGGCTGGGAGGACATCTGCTACAAGAGCGGCCCTCTCGTTTCGGTCGCATTTTTCCGCGATGTGGTCGTGCCCCGGTATAAGCGGATCAGCGCGAAGCTCCGCGCGCACGGCGTGGACATCTGGTGGATCGACTGCGACGGCGACGTGCGGCCGCTCATCCCCCACTTTCTGGCGGGCGGGGTGAACACGATGTTTCCCTGGGAGGTCAACGGTTCCGGCCATCCGGGCGAGTCGCTCGACCGCTGGGGCCCGGAACTGCGCATCATGGGCGGCGTGGACAAGATGGTCCTCGGCCGCAGCCGTCCCGAGATCCGCAAATGGCTCGAGTCGCTCGCCCCGTACGTGGCCCAGGGCGGCTTCATCCCCTTCTGCGACCACCGCTGCCCGCCCAACGTCGATCCCGGCGACTACCTCTACTACCTCGACCTGAAGGAAAAACTTTTCGGCCTGCAGGGCTGAGCCCCTCCGGGTCCTTCGGCTCCTTCCCTCTCCCCTCCCCCGCCGCATGACCTCCCGAGAAAAAGTCCGCCGGGCGCTCGCCCACCAATCCGGCCCGGTGCCGGTCGATTTCGGGAGCACCGGCCTCACCAGCCTGCACGTGAGCTGCGTCGCCGCGCTGCGCGACCACTACGGTCTGCCGCGGCACCCGGTCAAGGTCTGCGAACCCTACCAGATGCTCGGCGAGGTCGAGGACGACCTGGCCCGCGCCCTCGGTTCCGACTGCGTCGGCGCCAACGGCCGCGGCACCATGTTCGGCTTTGCCAACGAGGGCTGGCACGAGTGGCGGACGCCGTGGGGCCAGCCGGTGCTGGTGCCGGAGGGCTTCCGGACCCGCGAGGAAGCCGGCGGCGACGTCTATCTTTTCCCGGAGGGCGACACCTCCGTCCCGCCCAGCGGCCACCTGCCCGCCGGCGGCTATTTCTTCGACGCCATCGTGCGCCAGGAGCCGATCGAAGAGGACCGGCTCAACCCCCGGGACAACTGCGAGGAGTTCAAGCCGCTCGGCGCCGCCGACGTGGACCACTGGCGGCGGGAGTTTGCCCGCCTGCAGGGCGAGACGCGCGGCATCGTCTCCGGCATCGGCGGCACGGGGTTCGGCGACATCGCCCTGGTGCCGGCGGCGTTTCTCAAGCATCCGAAGGGCATCCGCGACGTCGGCGAGTGGTACATCTCCCTGGTGGAGCGCCGCGACTACGTCCACCGGATCTTCGAGTACCAGTGCGAGGTCGCGCTGCAGAACCTGGAGACCTTCGCCGCCCTCGCGGGCGACCGCATCGACGTGCTCACCATCTGCGGCACCGAT
>SESH01097408.1_pt1 | contig 22123 bp, 19 predicted proteins | sample 3171561 | NCBI WGS metagenome assembly SESH01 (sample SAMN10866947, study PRJNA518727) | freshwater metagenome | biome: subpolar coniferous forest; feature: holomictic lake; material: water; isolation source: holomictic Lake 442 2011 16.5 m and 2014 13 m | place: Canada: near Kenora, Ontario
TGGCGTTGCCACCCCCAAACCCCCACCGGAGGCAACGTTGCATCCGCCCTGGCACCTTTACGAACCCGCCCGTCTTCCCATAAGATATGTGCTACCATAGCGAAAGGTCATCTTATGCCAATCTACGAGTATCAGTGCCCCGCGTGCAGCGGCCAATTTCAGAAGCTCGTGCAGGGATTCAGCGACCCGCCCGGCTTGGCATGCCCGCGCTGCGGCAATCCGCAGGTGCGCCGCGCCGTCTCGCGATTTGCCACGCTCAAGTCTGAGGAGGCCCGCGTGGAGGCCATGGCCGACCCGACCAACTTTGCCGGCCTCGACGAGAACGACCCGCGTGCGATCGCGCGCTGGGCCAAGCGCATGGGCAAGGAGCTCGGTGAGGATGCTGGCGAGGACTGGAACGAACTTGTCGATCAAATGCTCGACGAGGAGATGTCTGCCGAGGGTGGCGATGAGACACCGGAAGACGGCAGCCCGCCCAAGTCATCTAAAAAGGCCACCGACCTCGGCTGGGGCTAATACCTGAGGATATAGATCTATGTTCAAACGCCTATTTGGCCGTACCCAAGACACACCGCGCACCGAGGAGGAGGCCCAGGTCGAGGAGGCCCAGGTCTCGCAGAGCCTAGAGAAGTCGCGCCAGGGTATCTTCGGGCGCATCTCGCAGATGTTCGCCACCGACGACCCGGTGACCGATGCGCTCTGGGACGAGCTTGAGGAGGCGCTCATCCAGGGCGATGTCGGCCTGGAGACCACGCTCTACTTGGTGAACCGGACGAAAGACCGGGTGAATCGCCACGGTACCAAGAAAGCCCGCGACGTACGCGACATGCTCAAGGCCGAGATGGTACGCACCTTTCAGGAGTTCGCCGGTCAGCAGAAGGCTCCTGCGCGGCCGTATGTGGTGCTGGTGGTGGGGGTGAACGGGGCTGGCAAGACCACGATCATCGCCAAGTTGGCCCACCGCTACAAGCACCGCTTTGGCAAGAAGGTGTTGCTGGCCGCTGGTGATACCTTCCGCGCTGCGGCCACCGAGCAGTTGGAGATGTGGGCCGAGCGGGCGGGCGTGCCCTGCGTGAGCATGGGCCAGGGTGCCGACTCGGCTGCAGTGGTCTTCAAGGCGCTCGACGCCGCCGTCGAGCAGGACGTGGACGTGCTGATCATCGACACCGCCGGTCGGCTCCAGGCCAAGTTCAACCTGATGCTTGAACTGGAGAAGATCCGCAATATCATCCGACGCAAAATGCCCGACGCGCCCCACGAGGTGCTGCTGGTGATCGACGCAACCACCGGCCAGAACGGCGTGCTTCAGGCGAAGGCGTTCCTCAAATCGGCGGGGGTCAGCGATGTGGCCGTGACCAAACTGGACGGCACGGCGAAGGGCGGGATCGCCTTCGCCATCGCCCAGGATATCGAGCGGCCCATCCGCTACATCGGCACCGGCGAGAAAATGGGCGACCTGGCGATGTTTGACGCCCAGGCGTTTGTGGACGCCCTCTTCGCGTAGGATCTCGGCCCTACCCCATACCCCTAGCGTCGTCAAGAAAGTACCAGCTTCGCTGGTACTTTTTTGACGACGCTAGGGGTATGGATTTCGAAAGCCTACGGCAGGTGGTGGCTATTGCTCCAGCACGTAGCCGAGGCCACGGCGGGTCTTGATCATGTCGAGGTCGCCGCCAGCCTGGCGGATGCGCGCGCGCAGCCCGGCCACCAGCATATCGAGGGCGGCGGCGTGCTGGGCGGCCTCGTAGGGCTGTCCCCAGATATGCTGGGCGCAATCGTCGCGCGTGCAGAGGCGGCCGAAATTGCGGTAAAGCAGCAGCAGCAGCCGGGTCTGCCCAGGAGTGATCTCAAGGGCGCGCCCGTCGAGCAGGAAGAGCATCAGTTGGTCGTCATAACGCAGGCCGTGCGAGGGCACATAGGTATCCAGCGGATCCATAAACCGCAGCAGTGAAGGGCCGCTGCCCAGGCCGATCAGATCCTCGCTCTGGAGCGGGTGCGGCTCGGTGAGCCTACGGCCATTCACATAGGTGCCGTTGGCGCTCCCGGCATCGATCAGGACGTAGCGCAGCCCCTGACGTTCGATCCGTGCGTGCAGTCGCGAGACCTCCCGCCGATGCACCACCACATCACAGCCCGTCTCGCGTCCGATCGTGTTTACCGCGCCGCGCAGCGAGATCTCAGCCGGCTGCACGGCTTGCTCGTCGAGCGCGATCAGCAGCGCGACCTGCTCCATCTGCTGGTGCTCAGGCATATCCACCCCCGGCACATCGCCGCTCAGATTTGTGCAAATAGATCAGTTCGCCCTGACACGCGCTCCACCACTGCCAGGATCCGCTCGGCCCGACGGCCATAGGTGTGATCCCGCGCCACATCACGCCGGGCCGCGCCGCCCTTCAGATCATCGCCTGAGTCCAGCGCCGCCGCCAGCGCCGCGTGCAAGCCAGCCGGGTCGCGGCGCGCAAAGGTATGGCCGAGCGGTGGCGGCACGATCTCGTGCAGGGCCGGGATGTCTGGTAGCACCATTGGCTGGCCAAGGGCCAGGTACTCGAACAGCTTCAGCGGCGAGGCGGTCACATCGGTGACGGTGTCGGGGATGACCAGCACATTGGCGGCGCCCAGGAACGTCAGCACCTCGGCCTGCGGGCGCGGGCCGAACAGCCCAAGGGTCGGGCGCGCGCCGGGCAGCGGGGCCGGGCCGTCGTCCTGCCAGATCAATAGGCCGAGACCTTCAGCCTGTCGCCGCAGAGTCTCCCGCTCGGCGTCGCGCCCGCCCACCAGCAGCGAGATCAGCCCAGGGAAGCGCCCGGCCAAGCTGGCCGTCGCAGTGACGAGGCCGTCTAGCCAGCGGTGGGCGAAGGTCATGCCGGCGTAGGCGATCACAGGCGCACTGGCGGGCAAGCCAAGGGTGGCCCGGCAGGTGGCGCGATCCTGCGGGGCAAAGAGCCGCTCGTCATAGGCGTCGGGTACCACAAAGACATCCTCAGGCCGTCGCCAGCCAATCACGCCGAGCAGACGGCGAAAATCCTCAGTTAGCGAGACCACCGCCGATGCGCGGGTGAGGGCGACGCGGTCGATCAGATGCAGCAGGCCCTCAGCCCAAGATTCCTTGGCCCGCGAGGGGTTGCGCGACTCCAGGTCGTGGGCCTCGTAGATTACCGGCAGGCCCAGAAGTGGGCCATAGACCCCGGCCCACCACGCGGCGCAGATCACCTGGCGCACATACACCGCCTCAATCTCGCGCGCACGCGGGGCCAGCAGGGCCGCCGTCATCAGGGCGAAGGCGCTATGTTCAAGGTAGTAGAGCAGGGTACTTTTGTGCAGCCGCGAGAGCTTGCCAATCGCGGGGCGCGGCAGGTGCCGCGCGCCCAGTTCGGCGAAGCGGCTCGGCTCGCGCCCCCAGCGCGGGATGAGCGCCAGCGTATCCGGTCGCCGCGCCCGCAGTTCGCGCAGGGTCGTGTAGGTCTGAATGGCATTGGCCGACCTCAGAGTCAGGCTCGTGGGGTAGGCAATATAGACGATCATGGGTCGTGAGACCGAGGTAGTCGCGATACTATTCGATGGTAGTGTAGCCGACTTCACCGCCTGCTGCAAGCATGGCAGAATGCAGGCCAGGGCGGTTGCAACGTCGCTGGGACTGCGCCCCAGACCGCGCTTTTTGTGGATGCTCGGCGGCGAAGCCGCCAAACATCCACAAAAAAAGATCTCTTAGGGGTGGCGAATCCACCCCCAAACCTCCGCCAGAGGCGACGTTGCCCCAGCCCTGGGATGCGATAGCCCCACGGCCCCACAAGCCCCACACGGGCATTGAGTAAGGCGTGGGGCTGTGGGAATTACCAGCAGCGCGCGCGCGAGACTTAGCTACGGGCCTTCCAGTCGGCCAGGAACTGCTCGATGCCCCGGTCGGTGAGCGGGTGGCGCATTGACATCTGCAACACCTTGAAGGGGCAGGTGGCGATATCGGCACCGGCCAGGGCGCTGTCGATGATGTGGCGCGGGTGGCGGATCGAGGCCGAGATGATCTTCGTCTTGATCTCGGGGTCGCTCTTGTAGATCTGGCTGATCTCGCGGATGAGCTGCATACCATCTACGCCGGTGTCATCGACCCGGCCCACGAACGGGCTGACGATGAAGGCCCCGGCGCGGGCGGCCAGCAGCGCCTGCGAGGCATTGAAGATCAGGGTGACGTTGGTGCGGATGCCTTTGCGGGCCAGTTGGTAGACCGCCTTGAGCCCCTCGGTGGTGCTCGGCACCTTTACGATCACGTTGGGGTGCCAGGTGGCGAACTCCAGCCCCTCCTTCACCATGCCTTCGCCGTCCAGGGAGACCGCCTCGGCGCTGATCGGGCCATCGACTAGCTCGGCGATCTCGCTGATCACCGACTTGAAGTCGGCACCCTTCTCGCGGGCGACCAGGGTCGGGTTCGTCGTCACGCCGCTGAGGATGCCCCAGGAAGCCGCTTCGCGGATCTCGTTGATGTTTGCAGTGTCCAGGTAGATCTGCATGATTCTGCCCCTTTAACTTATGTGCTGGAGATATGAGAATTATAACATTAGTGACGACTTGCACAGCCAAGATCCGCCCCTTGAGCGGCTATTGTTAAGGTTTTGCTACTCAACAACGAGATTCACGCCCCGACCTGCCCCCTGGTGGAATCCTGGTATAGTATAGCCTGTATTGGGGAGGGGCTCGGGGAGGGCTTCGCCCTTCCCGAGATCTCTCCCCACATTATTTCCGATTGATGATCATGATGCCCTACCCTTTTTTTGTCTACGGCACGCTCAAGCCGGGCGAACCGAACTATACGCGCTTCCTGGCTGGCCGCACCGTCGCGGAGGAGTCGGCCAGCTTTGTCGGCGCGGCGCTCTACTCCGCCGGCGCGTTCCCCTACCTGGTGACGGAGCCAGATCTAGCCGCGCCCGCCGAGCGGGTCAGCGGCACGATTATCAGCGTGGCCGACGAAGACTATGCCGCCACCCTGGCCCAGCTCGACGGCCTGGAGGGCTACACGCAGGGCGGCACGAACAACACATATGAGCGCCTGCTGGTGACGGTTGACGCCGCCGAGGGCGCGCGCCCGGTCTGGATCTATGTGGCTGGTACCGCTATCCAGGCCGAGATTCGCGCCGGTCACCTGCCCAAGATCCCCGGCGGCCACTGGCAGAGCGACTCGGCGGCGCTCAGATTCTGGAGCGAGCGATGAGTACCTCGCGTATCGTCAACCTCGGCCTGGTACAGTTGCGCATGGGGGCCGACCCCGAGGCGAACATGGCCGACGCCATTGTCGGCGTGCGCGCGGCGGCGGCCCAGGGTGCCCAGATCATCTGCCTGCCCGAGTTGTTCCGCTCACACTACTTCTGCCAGAGCGAGGCGCACGTCAACTTCGCCCTGGCCGAGCCGGTACCCGGCCCGAGCACCGAGCTATTCTGCTCCCTGGCTCACGAGTTGGGCGTAGTGATCATCGCCAGCCTCTTCGAGAAGCGCGCTGAGGGTCTCTACCATAACACCGCCGCCGTGATCGACGCCGACGGCCGTTACCTCGGCAAGTACCGCAAGATGCACATCCCCGATGACCCGCTCTTCTATGAGAAGTTCTACTTCACACCTGGCGACCTGGGCTTTAAGGTCTTCCCCACCCGCTTCGGTCGGGTCGGCGTGCTGATCTGCTGGGATCAGTGGTACCCCGAGGCGGCCCGGCTCACCGCCCTGCGCGGCGCTGACATGCTGCTCTACCCCACCGCAATCGGTTGGCACCCCAGCGAGCGGGCGGAGTACGGTGTGGCCCAGCACCAGAGTTGGGAGATCATCCAGCGATCCCACGGTGTGGCCAACGGCTGCTATGTGGTGAGCGTGAACCGCACCGGCCACGAGGGCGACCCCGCCGGTGGCATCGAGTTCTGGGGCCAGAGCTTCGTCAGCGACCCCAGCGGCAGCATCCTGGCGAAGGCTCCCGTGGGCGAGCCGACCATCTTGGTGGTGCCCGTCGACCTGGCCCGCCTCGATATCCAGCGCACCCACTGGCCGTTCCTGCGCGACCGCCGGATCGATGCGTATGGTGAGCTTACGAAGCGATATATCGATGACATGTAGGGGCGCAGCAGTAGATATCGCCGCGTAGCGGCGATATCTACTGCTGCGCCCCTACGGGGAACATATCACATGGCGACGCCCGCATCTCTGGGTTACCGCATGCCCGCCGAGTGGGAGCCGCACCAGGCCACATGGCTCTCGTGGCCGCATAATGAGGCCAGTTGGCCGGGTAAGCTCGACATCATCCAGCCGGTCTATGCGCGCATGGTCGCAGCCCTGGCTAGCTCCGAGACCGTCCATATGAATGTGGGCGATGATGATCGCGCTGCCCGCGCCCGCGCGCTGCTGGCTGAGGCCGGGGCGACCGGCGATATCCGTCTGCACGCCTTCCCCACCAACGATGCCTGGTGCCGCGACCACGGGGCGATCTTTGTGGTGAGGGATGAAGGACGGAGGATGAAGGATGAAGACCTGCAAGGTGATTCTTCACCCCTCATCCCTCACCCTTCATCCCTCACCCTTCACCCTTCATCCCTCACCCTTCATCCCTCATCCTTCGCTGCCACCGCCTGGGGCTACAACGCCTGGGGCGGCAAGTACCCGCCCTTTGATCTGGACAATCAGATCCCCGCCCGCATGGCCGACTATCTTGGCGTGCCGTGCTACGCGGGCGGGATGATCCTGGAGGGGGGATCGATTGATGTGAACGGCCAGGGTCTCCTGCTTACCTCCGAGCAGTGCCTGCTCAACCCCAACCGCAACCCGGAGTTACACCGTGAGCAGATCGAGTCGCGCCTGCGCGACGTCCTCGGTGTGCAGAAAATTCTCTGGCTGGGCGAGGGCATCGTCGGCGACGATACCGACGGCCATGTCGACGACATCTCCCGCTTCGTGGCCGCCGATACCATCCTCACTGCGGTTGAGGAAGATCCCGCCGATGCGAACTACCTTATTCTCCAGGAGAACCTGCGGCGGCTTCAGCGGATGACCGGCCTTGACGGGCGACCTCTGACTGTTCTGTCGATCCCGATGCCCCCGCCGGTGGTGTACGCGGGCCAGCGCCTGCCGGCCAGCTACGCCAACTTCTACATCGCCAACCGCATCGTACTGCTGCCCTTCTACAACCACCCCAACGACCAGCGCGCCGCCGCGATCATCCAGGCGTGTTTCCCGACGCGCCGGGTGATCGGCATCGACTGCACCGATATCATCTGGGGCCTGGGCGCATGGCACTGCCTGACCCAGCAGGTGCCACTGTAGGATGGACACAACCTCCGCCCCCCCCATCCAGCGCTCGTGGCAGCGCTGTTTTGAGCGTGGGCAGCGTACGACCGACGGCCCGGTAGCGGTCAATTTGCCGAACGGCCCGTCGTCGCATTTGCTCAGTGTGGCCCGCTCTTCGATCGAGGATCTCTATCAGTTGATCGAGCGGCCAGGCTTTGCGGTCGCCCTCGCCGACGCGCAGGCGGTGCTCATGCATCTGGAGGGCGACCCCGCCGTGGTGACCCTGGCCCGCAGCTGCGGTCTGGTGCCGCCGGTTGATATAAGCGAGGCGCGGACGGGCTGCAACGCGGTAGATCTGGCCCTGCGCGAGGCGCTGCCCTTCCAGACCGTCGGGGTGGAACACTACAGCGCCCAGCTGCGACCGCTGGCCATCGCCGCCGCGCCGATCTTCGATGTGGACGGGCGACCGCTGGGCGCGCTGGCGATCCTCACCGCCGCCGAGGGCGCGCACATCCACACGCTTGGCCTGGCTATCGCCACGGCGCAGGCGCTGCACAACCAGTTGCGCGCTGACCAACTCCTCGCTGATGCGAACGACCAGTTGGCCGAGCTCTACGCCACCCTGGAGACGATGAGCGAGGGGCTGATCTTTATCGGGCCGGGCAACGAGATCCGCCGGATCAACAGCCGGGCCGCCGAGATCCTGGGCGTCAGTGCGCGCACGGTGGCGGGCCGCCCCTTCGCGCAGGCCCTGGCCCTGCCCGAGATGGTGCGCCAAGCGCTGCATGAACACGCGGAGCTGGTGGAGTATGAGCTGCTGTGGCATGGCCGTAAGGTCGCCCTGCCCGCGCTCTGTAGCGTCCGCCCCGTTTGGACGCGCGCCCGCCGCTACCTCGGCACCCTGATCACCATCCGGCCGGCCCAGAGCGTTCACCAGCTGGTGCAGCGCGTGGTGGGTGCCCAGGCCCAGTTTACCTTCCACGACATCATCGGCCAGAGTCCGGCGATCCTGCAGGCGCTGCACCAGGCCCATATGGCGGCCGGGGCCAGCGGCGCGGTGATGTTGAGCGGCGAGCCGGGCGTGGGCAAGGAGATCTTCGCCCAGGCCATCCACAACGCCAGCAGCCGCGCGCGCGGGCCGTTTGTGCGGCTGAACTGCGCGACCGTGCCGCGTACCCTGCTTGGCAGCGAGCTGTTTGGGGTCGAGGGTGGCCCGCGATCAAGCGACCGGCCCGGCCGCCCTGGCAAGATTGAACTGGCCTATGGTGGCCTGCTCTACCTGGAAGAGGTCGGTGTCCTGTCGTCTGAGCTTCAGACCGGGCTGCTCCGCGCGATCGAGATGAAGCGAATCATCCGCACTGGCGGCGTGCAGCCTCTGCCAATCGATGTGCGGATCATCGTCACCTGCGCCGATCTGGATCGCCAGGTGCAGGAGGGTCGCTTCCGCGCTGACCTGGCCGCCCGCCTGAGCGCCTTTAGCGTCGAGATCCCGCCCCTGCGCGCCCGTGGCGATGACCTGCTGCTGCTGATCAACCATCTGCTGCTGCTGTTGAGCGACCGGCTCGGTCGTCAGGTGGCCTTCGCCCCTGATGCGCTCCAGGCCATGCGGGCCTACCCCTGGCCGGGCAATGTGCGCGAGCTGGAGCTGACGATTGAGCGGGTGCTGCACAGCGGCGAGAAGAGTGTGATCGACCTGGAAGATCTGCCACCGGCAATCGTCCACGTCGCCGCGCCGATGAGGACTCCCGATAGTCCGAGCCTCGATGATAGCAACCGGTTGAGCGAGCGCGAGGCGATCCTGCGCGCTGGCCACCAGAGCGTCGGCCACCTCGGGCGCACCGCCGACCTGCTCGGGATTAGCCGGGCCACCCTCTGGCGCAAGATGGTGCGCTATGGCATTACTAAGGCCGACTTCTGGCCCGCCGCGCATACGTAGTCGCTGGGGGTTTGGATCGCGAAGGCGCGAAATGGGGCGGATGACGCGAAGGCGAAGGCGCGAAGGCGCGAAGGCGCGAAGGCGAAGGCGCGAAGGCGCGAAGGCGCGAAGGCGCGAAGGCGCGAAGGTGCGAAGGCGAAGGCGCGAAGGCGAAGGCGCGAAGGCGCGAAATGGGTTGGCATACGCTACAGCACAGTACTGTGCTGCGCTGCACTGTATTGCACACTGCGCTGCACTGTACTGGCTACATGTTGCATTACCTGAACATAATCTGTGCGGCGCGCACCTGTTACGCGGTGTGGTGCAACTCTTGTGAAACATATTGTTTCAAAGATGAAATACTTTTGATTATGCTTGCCGCCCCCAAGCCCTTGACGCCCGCCGGAACGGTCTGCTATCATACATACGTTCACCCACATGCGGCCAATCTACAACGCACTCCCCGCACGCGCATCGTGGCTCGTGCCTACCCCGATATGTGGTGTGATCACATTAAGTCTGTCACCATCATCTCTACGGCCCGGTGTCATTAGGCCGCTCAACGACGAGGGGCAATCCTCGGGACACTGGCGGCGACCCACAACGAGACCGAACGACAACGCATTACCGGCGCGTGCGCGGGCGACCTTGCCCGGACGCACGGAGTTCTGCCCGTAGTCATCCCTGGCGCTGCCGCATTGCGGCACAACGCTGTACTCTCGTGCGTCCGAAAGGGGGTGGGCGACGACCTACTGGCGACCTCGTGATAGCACATGCGTGATCCGACGGATATCAAGGGCGATACCTGACCTCGTACTCGCGGAGGCTATGGCAGCCTCATTATGGAGGGCTTGAACCATGTTCCTGGCGGAAATGTTCGGCACAATGGTGCTCATTCTTCTCGGCGACGGTGTGGTTGCGAACGTCCTGCTTAATAGGTCGAAGGGCCAGAATGCGGGCTGGATCGTCATCACGGCGGGCTGGGCCTTTGCGGTCATGAGCGGAGTCTTCGTCTCATCCGCTCTCGGTGGCCCCGGCTCACTCAACCCAGCCGGCGAGATCGCCGGGATCGTGCGCGGTGGCAATGTCAACACGGCGGTTTTGAATATTGCGGGCGAGTTTGTCGGTGCCTTCATCGGCGCGATCTTGGTCTGGCTGGTGTACTTGCCGCACTGGTCGGAGACAGCCGACAAGGGCCTGAAGCTGGCCGTGTTCAGCACTGGCCCGGCCATCCGTAACCCGGCGATGAACGTCCTGACAGAGGCCATCGCTACCTTCGCCCTGATCTTTATTGTCAACTGTATCTTCAAGGCGGCGGGCACCACACTTCCCGGTGGTCTTGGGCCGTACCTCGTTGGTGCGCTGATCTGGGGTCTGGGTCTGAGCCTTGGTGGCCCCACCGGCTATGCCCTCAACCCCGCCCGCGACCTCGGCCCGCGCATCGCCCACTTCCTGCTGCCGATCTCCGGCAAGGGCGACTCGGACTGGGCCTACTCGTGGGTGCCGGTTGTCGGCCCGATCATTGGCGCGGTGGTTGCCGCCCTGCTGCTGACCGCCCTCAAGGTCTAGCTTCGACCTTTGTGCCGACGGGAGGATGAGGGTGTACGGGCGTCTGGACGCTGCACCCTCGCTACCGCAGCCGCTAATCGCGAGGAGGAGTTTCAGTGAAGAAGCTGATCAACGCGCCCGAGCATGTGGTTAAGGAGGCGCTGGCCGGTATGGCCGACGCCCACCCCGATCTGATCACGGTCCACTATGACCCCGACTTCATCGTGCGCGCCGACAGCCCGATCAAGGGCAAGGTCGGGGTGATCTCGGGCGGCGGCAGCGGTCACGAGCCGATGCACGGCGGTTTTGTCGGCAAGGGCATGCTCGATGCGGCCTGCCCCGGTGCCGTCTTCACTTCGCCCGTGCCCGACCAGATGCTCGCCGCTACCAAGGCCGTCAATGGCGGCAAGGGCGTGCTGCACATTGTTAAGAACTACACCGGCGACCTGATGAACTTTGAGATGGCGGCCGAACTGGCCGCCGCCGAGGGCATCGAGGTGGCGACGGTGGTCACCAACGATGATGTGGCGGTGAAAGATAGTACCTGGACGGCTGGGCGGCGCGGCGTGGGCGTGACGGTGCTGCTAGAGAAGATCGTCGGCGCGGCCGCCGAAGCCGGTGCCGACCTGGCCGAGGTCAAGCGGATCGCCGAGAAGGTGAACGCCCAGGGCCGCAGTATGGGCGCCGCCCTGACCAGTTGCACCATCCCGCACGTCGGCAGGCCGAGCTTCGAGCTGCCCGACGACGAGATCGAGATCGGCGTTGGCATCCACGGCGAGCCCGGTCGCCGCCGGATCAAGATGGTCGGTGCCGCTGAGATCACCGCCCTGCTCACCGAGCCGATCCTGGAGGATCTGCCCTTCAGCGGCGGCGACCGTGTCCTGGCCTTTGTCAACGGCCTCGGCGGCACGCCGCTGATCGAGCTGTATGTGGTCTATAACGAGCTGGCCAAGATCCTCAAGGGTCGCGGCATCACGATCAGCCGCACGCTGATCGGCAGCTACATCACCTCGCTGGATATGGCCGGCTGCTCGATCACTCTGCTTAAGCTCGATGCAGAGCTTACGAAGCTCTGGGACGCGCCCGTCCACACACCGGCATTGCGCTGGGGCGTGTAACCTATAGGGAGGGTCAGCCCTCTCTGAAACCCATCCTAGTTTTCGAGGCAACCATGCATATCACCGCCGAACACGTGATCAAGTTCATCGAGCGGGTGGCCGCGACGATCAAAGCACAGCGCGATTATCTCACCCAGCTCGACTCGGCCATTGGCGACTCCGACCATGGGGTGAACCTCGACCGTGGGTTTACCACGGTGCTCACCAAGCTGCCCGGCGTGGCCGATAAAGATATCGGCGCGATCCTCAAGACGGTGGGCACGACGCTCGTGTCCACCGTGGGTGGGGCGAGCGGGCCGCTCTATGGCACGGCATTCCTGCGCGCCGGTATGGCCACGGGCGACTGCTTCGAGCTTGGGGCCACCGATGTGATTATCGCCCTGGATGCCGCCCTGGAGGGCATCCAGTCGCGTGGGAAGTCGACCCGTGGCGAGAAGACGATGATCGACGCGATCGGCCCGGGAATCGACGCGCTGAAGGCGGCGAACACCGCCAGCGAGGACTTTGTGAGCGCGCTGCGCAAGAGCGTGGCCGCCTGCGAGGCCGGCATGCAGGCGACGATACCGATGCTGGCCACCAAAGGGCGCGCCTCCTACCTCGGCGAGCGCTCAATCGGCCACCAAGACCCCGGTGCCACCTCGGCTTTCCTCATGGCCCAGGCGCTGCTTGAGGTGGTAGAGGGAATCTCGTGAATCTAAGGGTGCAGCTGCGCTAGAGCTTCTTCTGCAACCCGCTACTATGTCTGCTGCTGCGCCCCAACCGTTGACAAAGGAGTCATCTCATGACGAAGTATGTTGCCGCGATCGACCAGGGAACGACCAGTACCCGCTGTATGATCTTCGACCACTCCGGCAGTGTGATCTGCTACGATCAGAAGGAGCACGAGCAGATCTACCCCAAGCCGGGCTGGGTCGAGCATAGCCCCGACGAGATCTGGGAGCGCACCCAGAGCGTCATCCGTGGTGCGCTGGACAAGGGCAAGTTGAGCGTCAGCGATCTGGCCGCCGTGGGCATCACTAACCAGCGCGAGACCACCGTGGTCTGGAATAAGAAGACTGGCAAGCCGGTCTACAACGCGATTGTCTGGCAGGATACGCGCACGGATCAGATCTGCAACGAGCTGGCGAAGGATGGCGGGCAGGACCGCTTCCGTGCGAAGGTTGGCCTGCCTCTGGCTACCTATTTCTCTGGCCCGAAGGTGCGCTGGATTCTGGATAATGTCGAGGGTGCCCGCGCCGCCGCTGAGGCGGGCGAGATCATCTTTGGCAATATCGACACCTTTGTCACCTGGCACCTCACCGGCGGTGCCAACGGCGGCGTCCACGTCACCGATGTAACCAACGCCTCGCGCACCATGCTCATGAACCTGGCCACTCTCGACTGGGACGATGAGATCCTGGGGATTATGGGCATCCCCCGCCAGATGCTGCCGGCGATCAAGGCCAGTTCTGAGGTCTACGGCACCGCCGTCGGCGACCTGGCGGGCATCCCGGTGGCCGGTATTCTCGGCGACCAGCAGGCGGCCATGGTTGGGCAGACCTGCTACAGCCCCGGCGAGGCCAAGAACACCTACGGCACCGGCTGCTTCATGCTGCTCAACACCGGCACGGTGCCGGTGCAGTCGAAGAACGGCCTGCTCACTACGCTCTGCTACAAGTTCGGCAGTGCGCCAGCGGTCTACGCTCTGGAGGGTTCGATTGCCATCACCGGCGCGCTGGTACAGTGGCTGCGCGATAACCTGGGCATGATCAGTACGTCGAGCGAGGTGGAGTCCCTGGCCAACCTGGTCGAGGATAACGGTGGGATCTACTTCGTGCCCGCCTTCTCCGGCCTCTACGCGCCCTACTGGAAGAGCAACGCTCGCGGCGCGATTGTCGGCATGACCCGCTACATCACCAAGGGCCACATCGGCCGCGCGGTGCTGGAGGCCACCGCTTACCAGACCCGCGAGGTTCTCGACGCGATGAACGCCGACTCGGGCGTGGATCTGACCGCCCTGAAGGTGGACGGCGGCATGGTCTTCAACAACACCCTGATGCAGTTCCAGTCCGATATCCTCGGCGTGCCGGTGATCCGCCCGAAGGTGGCAGAGACGACCGCCCTGGGCGCGGCCTACGCTGCCGGCCTGGCCGTGGGCTACTGGAATAACACCGACGAGCTGCGGGCCAACTGGGGCGTGGATCATACCTGGCACCCGAACCTGGATGCCGACAAGCGGGCCAGCCTCTACAAGGGCTGGAAGAAGGCTGTGACGCGGACGTTCGACTGGGTGGAGTAGGCAGGGTACAGGTAGGGGCGAAGCATCGGCCCCAGGTGGATGCAGGTTAACGCCAGTTATGCGGAGACCGCTGCTTCGCCCCTACCTGTATTGGAAAGGCTGCGTGATGCAAACGATCCCAACAGATGTGCTTGTGATCGGCGGCGGGGCCACTGGCCTCGGCTGCGTGCGCGACCTGGCGATGCGCGGGATTCGTAGCATCCTGGTGGAGAAGGGCGACCTGACCAACGGCACCACCGGGCGCTACCACGGTCTGCTCCACTCTGGCGGGCGCTACGTCACCAAGGATCCGCAGTCGGCCACGGAGTGCGCCCACGAGAACGTCATCCTGCGCCGAATTATGCCCCATTGTCTGGAGGACACCTCGGGCTTCTTTGTGGTAACGCCGTGGGACGACCCCAGCTACGGTGATATCTTTGCGGCAAACTGCCGCAAGACCGAGGTGCCCGTCCAGGAGATCTCGGTGGCGGAGATGCTGCGCCGTGAGCCGGCGCTCAACCCGCAGATCTCGCGAGTGTTCGAGGTGCCCGACGGCTCGGCGGACTCGTTTCTGGCTGCGCATACCAATGCCCTCGCGGCGCACAACTACGGTGCCCAGATCTTCACGTACCACCGCGTGGTCGAACTCATCCGTACGGGCGCGCATGTGGTCGCCGCCGTGGTTGAAGATCTACGCACTCGTGAGCGCAAATACATCGACTGCGGCTTTATACTCAACGCGGCCGGAGCCTGGGCCGGTCAGATTGCCGCCCTGGCCCGCGTGAAGGTGACGGTTGTTCCTGGCAAGGGCACCATGGTGGCGATGAATCACCGCATGGTGAACACGGTGATCAACCGCTGCAAGCTGCCCGCCGACGGTGACATCATCGTGCCCATCCATACGGTGGCGGTGATCGGCACCACCGACATCCACGTGCCCGACCCGGATGTCTACGGGATCGAGCCGGAAGAGGTGCAACTCATGCTCGCCGAGGGCGAGAAGCTGGTACCCGGCTTCGCGCAGTACCGCGCCCTGCGGGCCTGGGCCGGTGTCCGCCCGCTCTACAAAGATCAAGACGTGGCCAACGACCGTGACATCAGCCGCACCTATAAGCTGCTCGATCACCGCCAGCGCGATGGGGTGGACGGCATGATCTCGATTGTCGGTGGCAAGTGGACGACTTACCGGCTGATGGCGAAGGACGCGGTGGACGAGATCGCGCGGCGGCTGGGCAATACGCAGCCCTGTCGCACCGCTGATGAGCCGATGCCGATACCCAACTTCGAACACCGCAGCGGGAACTATGCTGGCGATGGCGCGGAGAAGCTCTACTGGCTGGGCAAGCCGCTGGCCGCCGTCGAGCAGGCGCAGGCATACGGCGACCTGATCTGCGAGTGCGAGCTGGTCTCGCGCACCCGCGTCCAGGCCGCGATCAACAGTGGCGCGAGCAACCTCGACGATATCCGCCGCGATGTGCGGATGGGCATGGGGCCGTGCCAGGGCGGCTGGTGCATCTACCGCACCACGGCGCTACTTTACGAGCAGCGCAGCGCGCAGCCCAGCGCGGATGTTACTCAAGATCCAACATTCAACATTCAACACGCCAATGCGGCCCTGCTGCACTTCCTCCAGGAGCGCTGGAAGGGTCTGACCCCGGTACTCTGGGGCGACCAGTTGCGGCAGGCGCGCCTCGACGAGTTGATCTACGTGAGTGTGCTGGGGGCCGGCCGCCTGACCGCGCCCGCCGAGACGGCGTAGGGCCGAAGCATCGTGATTAACGCTCTGCGTCAATCACGATGTTTCGGCCCTACGCCCCCGGATATACGCTTATGTTTTACGACACAATTGTGATCGGCGCGGGGATTGCCGGGATGCTGGCGGCGATCGGGCGGGCCGAGGCGGGCGAGCGGGTGCTGTGCCTCGCGAAGGGCCACGGCACCACCCACTGGGCCGCCGGCTGCCTGGATCTGTTCGACATCGGTGACGGTGACCCGCTGGCCGGGGTCGAGGCGCTGATCGCCGATCACGCCGATCATCCCTACGCGCTGGCTGGCGTGGACGCCGTCCAGGCTGGCGCGGATCGCCTGCGCGCCGCATGCGCGGTCGGCGGATCCCCGCTGGTGGGCAGCCTGCGCCGCAACCTGCGGCTGCCTACCGCCGTCGGTGCCCTGCGGACGACCTGCCTGGTGCCTACGACGATGGCCGCTGGCGATGCACGCCAGTTGCCTCGCCAGGGCGACGGTGGCGGCCCGCTGCTGATCGCCGGATTCCACGCGCTGCGTGATTTCTTCCCACCCATAGTTGCCGCCAACCTGCGCGCCGAGGGTTTTGCCGCCGAGGGGGTCTACCTCCAGATGCCGCCCACGGATCGCACGCTCGATTTCGGTACCGTTTCGCTCGCCCGCCTCTTCGACCGGCCCGAGTTCCGCGCCGACGTGGGACGTCAGTTGCGCCAGTTGGTACAGCGCGGTCGCTACAGCCGGGTCGGCATGCCGGCGGTTCTCGGGTTGGCCAATGCCACCCAAGCGGTGAGCGATCTTCAGGCCGCCGCCGGTGCGCTGATCTTTGAGATCCCGACTCTGCCCGCATCGGTGCCGGGGATGCGGCTCTACCGCGCACTTGAGGCGGCGCTGCTGCGGGCGGGCGGGCGCATCCAGATTGGCGCTTTTGTGCGGCGCGGCGAGGGCCAGGGCGATCACCTGGAGGCGATCTACAGCGAGGCCGCCGCCCGCGAGCAGCGTCACCACGCCGCCCGCTACGTCCTGGCTACCGGCGGGATCGCTGGTGGCGGGGTGCGCGCCGATTATGCCGGTGCCCTGGCAGAGACCGCCCTCGGCCTGCCGTTGCGCACCCCCAGCGCCCGCGCCGACTGGTTCGGCACCCGCTTCCTCAACGAGACCGGCCACCCGGTCTTCCGCACCGGCGTCGCCGCCGACGCGGGCCTGCGCCCCCTTGATGCGGCCGGTCAGGTGGTCTACAAAAACGTCGCCGTCGTCGGATCTGCCCTCGCCGGGTGCGATCCTGTCCGCGAGGGTACCCTTGAGGGGATCGCCGCCGCAACCGGCTGGAAGGCCGGACGCGCGTAGGGGCGCAGCATTCGTTTTGGCGTAAAGCGCCAAGGCGAATGCTGCGCCCCTACGCCAGGGACAATGTATGGATCACATTGAGATCACTCAATCGCTCGACCACTGCATCAAGTGCAACGTCTGCACTTCGGCATGCCCGGTGGCGGCCGTGACCGACAAGTTCCCCGGGCCGAAGTATGTCGGCCCGCAGGCCCAGCGCTTCCGCCACGCGGGCCAGCCCGTGCCCGACGAATCGGTGGACTACTGCTCGGGCTGCCGGGTGTGTAACGAGGTCTGCCCGACCGGCGTGAAGATCGTCGAGCTGAACGCCCGCGCCCGCGCCCAGATCGTGGCCGAGCGCGGCATGCCCCTGCGCAACCGGATCATCGCCCGCGCCGGGCTGGTTGGTCGGCTGAGCAGCGGCCCGCACGCGCCGCTGGTGAACTTCGGCCTTGCGGTCAAGCCCTTGCGCTGGGCAATCGAGCAGGTGCTACAGATCCACCACGATGCGCCGCTGCCGCCCGCCAGCAGCTACACCTTCCGCTCGTGGTTCAAGAAGCACACGCCGCCTGTTGGCGCGCGCAAGCAGGTGGTCTACTACCACGGCTGTAGCACGCAGTACTACGAGCCGCATGTGGGCCAGGCCGCCATCGCCGTACTGGAGCGCAACGGGTACGAGGTGATCATCCCCAAGCAGGGCTGCTGCGGCCTGCCCCTGCTCTCGAACGGCGACTTCGCGGCGGCCAAGGGCCGACATATGTTCAATGTCGAACACCTGCTGCCCTACGTGCGCAGGGGCATCCCTGTGGTCGGCACCAGCACCAGTTGCACGCTCACCCTGAAGGAGGAGGCCCCCGAGTTGCTCGGCCTGCACAGCCATGACGTGCGCGATGTGGCAGCCGGCACCTACGACATCTTCGAGTTTCTGCGCAACCTGTACGAGGCTGGCGATCTCGACACCGACTTCCACCCGATCCCGCGTGATCTGCCCTACCACCCGCCCTGTCAGTTGCGCGCCCACCGTGTTGGTCTGCCCGTCCTCGATGTCCTCGGCCTCGTCCCCGGCCTGAGCCTCACCGAGAGCCACGCCGCGTGCTGCGGCATCGCGGGAACCTACGGACTCAAGCGAGAGAAATACCAGATCGGCATGGATGTCGGCGCGAAGCTCTTTGCCTTCGTTACGGCAGCCAACTCCGATCTCGCCCTCTGCGACAGCGAGACATGTCGCTGGCAGATCAGCCATGGCACCGGCGTCGCCACGAAGCACCCGATTGAGATCCTGGCCGAAGCCTATGGGTTGTAGATGACAGATGGCAGCCAGCAGATTGTACGACAATCTGCTGGCTGCCATCCATAATCTGCAATAGCAGTCTTATGATTGGTCTCCTCATCATCTCACACAGCGCGCACATTGCCCACGGAGTCAAAGAGCTGATCGATCAGATGGCGCAGGGTCGACTTCCGATCGCGGCGGCTGGAGGCACCCTTGAGGGCGACCTCGGCACGAGTACCGACCTGATCAGCCAGGCTCTTGCCAGCCTCACCGACGCCGACGAGGTGCTGGTGCTGGTCGATATGGGCAGCGCGATCATGAGCGCTGAGATCGCCCTGGAGATGAGCGGCGTTCCCTTCCTGATCAGCGCGGCCCCTCTGGTTGAGGGTGCCCTGGTGGCGGCGGTTGAGGCTACGCGACCGAATGTGACCATGGCTGAGGTGGCGGCCGCCGCCGAGCGCGCCCTGGAGACCAAGGGCGTGGCCTTGCTTGTTGATATCCCGCGCACGGAACCCGCGCCGCCACCGCCCCTGCCGAGAACGGGCGTCGAGATGACCCTGACGATCACCAACAGGGTTGGGCTGCACATGCGCCCGGCGAAGGATTTTGTTGCGGCGGCGAGCCGCTACACAAGCACAATCCGCGCGCGCAATCTCGACCTTCCCGAGCGCCCGATCGGCAACGCGAAGAGCATGATCGATGTGATGAAGCTCGGCGTCAAGCTCGGCCACCGGATCCACCTGCGCGCCGAGGGCGATGATGCGCTGCAGGCGCTCGACGCCTTGGCGCGGCTGGTGGCCAATAACTTTGGCGAGGCGTAGCTCCATACGATCAAGGGTAGGGCTACCGTCCTAAAAACCGGCGTTGGGTTGGGGAAATGTGATACGCATGGGGCGCAGCCCCTAACCCAGCTTTTGGTTGATTTTTGGCAGATTCGCCGCCAAAAATCAACCAAAAAAGATCGTTCAGGGGTGGCGCAGCCACTCCCAAACCCCCGCCAGCGGCGACGTTGCGACCGCCCTGAGTCCTGTAGTATGGCCGTGCACAGACGGTGATGGATTTGCTATAATGGAGCCTATACGACGTCAGAAGGCGCTAGGTGAAACCCCAGGCAGCGCGGGTCTTCCCGCTGCCCATGTGCCGTCCCTGCGGTTGATGAAAGACTTATGTCATGTTAGCGCCCGGTACCCTGCTCCAAGAACGCTACCGCATCGCCGCACAGATCGGCAAAGGCGGCATGGGCGCAGTGTATCTGGCTCGTGATATGCGGCTGTCTCACGATGTGGCGATCAAGGAGACGCTCTTTCACGACGACGCCTACCGGCGCGCCTTCGAGCACGAGGCCAAGCTCCTCGCTCGGCTGCGCCACCAGGCGCTCCCCAAGGTGAGCGATCACTTTATTGAGGGCAACGGCCAGTTCCTGGTGATGGAGTTCATCCACGGCGAGGATCTGGGCAGTCAGCTCACGCGCCTGGGCAAGCGCTTTGCCTCCCCCCAGGCCATGTCGATGGTGCTGAAGTGGGGCGACCAACTTCTTGATGTACTCAACTATCTGCACACGCGGCCCTTGCCGATTATCCACCGCGACCTAAAGCCTAAGAACCTCAAACTCAGCTCCACCTTCGACATTATTCTGCTTGATTTCGGCCTCGCCCGTGGTGGAGTCACGCTTTCGGTCGATAGCGCTGCGTCGACCACGCCTGAGAGCGCGGACCGCAAGATCTATGGCTTTACGCCGCCCTACGCGCCGATTGAGCAGATGCGTGATGGTGAGCCTGACCCGCGTAGCGACTTGTACTCGCTGGGGGCGACGCTCTACCACATGCTCACCGATACGCTCCCCGCCGACGCGATGAGTCGGATGGCCCGCATGATCAATGGCAACCCCGACTCGCTTCGCCCGATCCGCGATCTGTCGCCGCATGTGCCGGAGCCGGTGGCGAGTCTGATCCAGCGCTCTCTTAGCGTGACCCTAGAGGGCCGACCTCCCAGCGCCCGCGAGATGCGCGAGGAACTCTCGCACGCCCGTGGCCTCGCCACGCTTGCCGCTCACCCCGTTCCCCCGCTGGCCATCTCAGTACCCCTGGCCGACCCCCGGCCTGTGGGGGAATCGCCGATGAATACGCCGAGCCTAGTGAGCGAGCAGGCGCCAATCGGCACGCTCCTGCGCATGCTCACCACCGGCAGCCCAATCCGCTCGGTGGCCTTTAGCCCCAGCGGCGAGTTGCTGGCCGCTGGCTATGATGACCATACGGTTGGGCTGTGGCGGCTGAGCGACTATGGCCACGTGCGTACCCTGAAGGGGCATACCAGCAGCGTGCGCAGTGTCTTTTTTGCGCCCACCGGCGGCCTAATGGCCACGGGCAGCGATGATGAGACGGTGCGGATCTGGAATGTCAGCGACGGGGAGTCGCGCCGACAACTGCGTATTCCCGGCTGCCCGATCGAGAGTATCGCCTTTAGCCCTGACGGCAAGCTGCTGGCTGTGGGCGGCTGGGGCAGCACGATCACGGTCTGCACCGCCGATGGCGACCAGGTGCGGATCCTCGACACGCTGCCCTGCCCTTTTGTCCATAGCCTGAGCTTTAGCGCCGATGGCGAACTGCTGGCGGCCGGCTGTTACGATGGTGCCGTCTACTTGTGGAACACGGCCACCCACCGGCCCGCCGGGCAACTGGGCGGCTTCGCCAGCTTTATCTATAGTGTCGCCTTTAGCCCCGACGGCGCGTATATCGCCGCCAGCAGCCAGATGAGCATCCGCGTCTGGCGTCTCAGCGACCACAAGCCAATTGAGATACTTCAAGGGCACCGTGGGCCGGTGCGCTCGATCGCGTTTAGCCCCGATAGCCAGGTGATTGCTAGCGCCAGCGAGGATCGCGGTGCCCGCCTCTGGCGCCTCGGCGATGGCGAACTGATTGCCCCCGCCCTCGACCACCGCGCGGGCGTGGCCAGCTTGGCCTATCACCCCAGTGGCCGCCTGCTCGCCACCGGCACCCACGATGGCCGGATCTGCCTCTGGCAGCTATAGAGATAGCTTTATGTTGGGGATGCCCCAGCATAAAGCAGATCTGGGGCGGATCCCCATGGTATTTTTTTGTCCGCAGTAGCGCAAAAGACGTTCATGCGCGGGGCGCACACCGCCGCGCTGAACATGGTCGCTGATGCCCGGCTATCGGCTATTGGCTATCGGCTATTTTTACGTCAGTCGCTGCGAGCGCTGCTTGCCGCCCTGCTGCTGACCCCGCTGTTGAGCGGCTGCCTGCTGATCAGCGGCGAGCAGACAATGATCGATATGTTCGCCGGAGCCGGTAATCTGAGTACCACCTTTGTTAGCGCCGAGGGTGGCGAGGAGCGGACGGTGCGGGTGAGCGAGGGCAGCGCGGATCTCCAGGCCATCGTGATCATCTTGCTGGAGTCCGGTGACCTACAGATCGACCTGCTCCAGCCCGATGGCTCGCTGGCCTTCACCATCGCCGGTCGCCCCGACGCGCAGGTGACGCGCAGCAGCCCGGTGCGCAGCGACAGCACCGGCGTGGTGCGCTACCGGGTTTCGGCCCGTGGTGCCCGCCACGGCGCGTACCAGATCTTCTTTCAGCCGTAGGACATGCTTCAGCTTCACCGATCAGCTCCGCACGCGGCTGAAGCCGCTCCGACGAACACCGCAGACGGTAAAGGCAATAGTACACTTTTTCCTA
>SESH01022276.1_pt1 | contig 22102 bp, 22 predicted proteins | sample 3171561 | NCBI WGS metagenome assembly SESH01 (sample SAMN10866947, study PRJNA518727) | freshwater metagenome | biome: subpolar coniferous forest; feature: holomictic lake; material: water; isolation source: holomictic Lake 442 2011 16.5 m and 2014 13 m | place: Canada: near Kenora, Ontario
CAGACCCGTTCAAGGTTGGTGGCGGCGCATCCCGAGCTGTCTGAGCCTGGGGCGATTACCATCGTGGTGATCAAGACCAGTGGCGACCGTATCCTTGACCGTACCCTGGCCGAGGTCGGGGGCAAGGGTCTGTTCACCAAGGAAATTGAAGATGCGCTGGCCGAAGGCGCTATTGATCTTGCCGTCCACTCCATGAAGGACGTGCCGACTTGGCTGCCCGTTGGGCTTGAGATTCCTTGCCTGCTGCCACGCGCCGACCCGCGTGATGCTTGGTTCTCGACTTCGGGGCTAGGGCTGGATGATCTACCGGCCGGGGCCGTTGTGGGCACTGCTAGCTTGCGTCGTCAGGCCCAGTTGCTGGCCCGGCGGCCCGATCTAATAGTGATGCCGTTGCGTGGTAATGTCGGCACGCGGCTGGCCAAACTGGCGGCGGGCGAGGTGGCAGCGACTATGCTGGCAATGGCCGGACTGATCAGACTCGGGCTGACCGCTGGCGTGAGCGCTTTGTTGGAACCGGAGGTGATGTTGCCGGCGGTAGCGCAGGGGGCTATCGGCATAGAAATTCGCAGTGACGACGATGTTACCCGCGCTTTACTGGCGCCGTTGCACTGCCCGGATACCGGGGCTCGGGTAGCCGCCGAACGGGCATTGTTGGCGGTACTTGATGGCTCCTGCCGCACTCCGATTGCTGCTTATGCCCGACTTGATGGCATTGGTGGTCTGCAACTGGATGCGCTGGCGCTGCGTCCCGATGGCCGCCAGTCATTCGCGCAATCTTGCTGCGGGCAGGCGGTTGATGCCGAGGCATTGGGAACTGAGGCTGGTTTGGCGTTGAAGGCACGGCTGCCAGCTGATTTTTTCTCGGCCAATCTTTTATCGGAGTAAGTGTGACGAGGATATTGGTTACTCGGCCATGGGAAGACGCAGAACCGCTTGCGGCCCGGCTTGGCTCCATGGGCCACAAGGTTATTATTGAGCCGTTGCTTGAAATAGTCTACTTTGATGATTCGCTGCCGTCGCTTGACGGTATTAAGGCGCTGCTGTTTACCAGTGCCAACGGCGTTCGGGCCTTTGAGCGCGTGAGTACTAACCGGACGCTTTCCGTGTTCGCTGTCGGTGCCGCCACGGCAGCAGCAGCCAGCTCGGCGGGATTTGCCAGGGTGTCTGACGCTGGGGGTGACGTCGAGGCCTTGGCCGGTCTGGTTACGGCGGAATGTGTGCCGGCAGACGGGCCTTTGTTGCATATAGCGGCGTCAGAGCGCGCGGGCGATCTTTCTGCGCGTTTGACTGCGACGGGTTTCACGCTTCTTCGTCAAGTACTTTACCGGGCGCAGCCGGCCGCTGCTCTTTCCGAGGCGACTCGGGATGCCTTGACCTGTGGTTATATCGACGCCGTGGTGCTGTTTTCACCGCGAACCGCACAGACCTTGGTTGGGTTGCTGGCTGATGACGGTTTGAGCGATGTTTGTTGTGGCATTGTTGTGGTCTGTCTGAGTACCGCTGTGGCCGATGCCGCCAGCCGGAGTCCCGATGGCGCGCCTTTGCGGTGGCGTGCGGTGCGGGTCGCGGCCCGGCCGGAACTTGAGGCGCTGTTGGCGGCGGTGGGGGAGTGAAACCTTATAAAGGCTGTGAGCATGGGCACGGGTGCCGGTGACGGTTCGCTTTGTTGGCCTGTTGTATGTAAAGACGCAGATACCTGCGACGACCGTGTTTGCGGTGCGACTAGTGTTGTGTTCGATAGCGGTGTGCTTGATGATCTTGCTACGGTTCTAGATGATGTGGAGCTTGACGCTTACTTGGTGTTGCTGGAGTCTACTGTGCTGCCTAGGGTAGCTCAGTTGCAGGTTCAACTCGCGGCTGGCGAATATGAAGGCATGGAGGCTACCGCCCATGGCCTTAACGGCGGCGCCGGCTGTTACGGTTTGGTCGCACTGTCCGCTCATGCTCGGCTGATCGAGGTCAGCGTCCGTGTTGGTGACTTGTGGATCTTGCCCAATGCCGTGGCTGAAGTTGCAGAGATGGTCGCCGCGTCGTTGACCGCAGTTACTAGCTGGCGTTGCCGTTTGAAGAACGACGGGCAGGTAAAGACGGTTGCGTCAGTTGGCAATCAAGCGCCAATAGACTAAATCGTGACCAGCAAGCCGTTAGCGGCCGAGTTGACAAGCCGTTAGCGGCCGAGTTGAAGCGTCTTCACGAAATCGGATAGGCCGATGCGGCGATTACGTTTCAGTCGCTCGGCCACCAATATGGCCCGGACGTTGGCGACGCAAACATCTAGATCGTCGTTGACGATGACATAGTTGTATTCCGCCCAGTGGCTCATCTCGTCGTTGGCCTTTTCCATGCGTTGGGCGATGACTTCGTCGGAATCTTGGGCGCGGCCACGCAGTCGATTTTCCAACGCCATGCTTGACGGTGGCAGGATGAATACGCTGACCAAATCGCCAAATGCCGATTCAGAGAGTTGCTGGGTGCCTTGCCAGTCGATGTCGAACAGGATATCGCGCCCTTTACGCAGCCGGGCTTCGACTGGGGCGCGCGGCGTGCCGTAATGGTTGCCGAAGACGAGTGCGTGTTCTAGAAAGGCTCCGGCTGCAACTAGGTCATCAAATTGCGACCGTTCGACGAAACTATAATCGGTGCCCTCGAGTTCGCCCGGTCTTGGCTTGCGCGTGGTGACCGATACCGACATGGCGAGGGCGTTGTCGGTTTTGAGAAGGCGGCGACAGATCGTGCTTTTGCCCGCCCCCGAAGGTGAGGACAGCACTAACAACAGGCCTCGGCGGCTAATGTGGGTTGCGCTCATTCGATATTCTGCACTTGTTCACGCAGCTGTTCAATGGCAGCCTTGAGGGCAAGGCCGGTGCGGGTAAGCTCGATGTCGGATGACTTGGAACAGAGGGTGTTGGCCTCGCGATTGAACTCTTGGCAGAGAAAGTCGAGTCGGCGGCCGACGGCCTCTCCGGCCGCGAACAACTCCCGTGCCGCTGCAATGTGGGCGCGCAGCCGGTCCAGCTCCTCACGAATATCGCCGCGCGCGACCAACAGTGCAGCTTCGTGGGCCAGCCGTTCCTCGGAAAGCGACGGCAAGGCGTCAAGTAGGGTGGCCAGTTGGGTTCGCAGTCTTTCGCGAAGAAACGCCGGTTGGGTGGCGGCGCAGGCGGTCGCGGTCACGACTAGGCCTGATATTTCCTCGAGTTGTTGGGCAAGTATATCGCCTAGTCTGGTACCTTCCTCGGCCCGCGCCACAAAGAGGCGGTCGAGCGTCACTATCATGTCGGCGGTCAGCAGGCTCAAAAGCCGATCCCGGTTGGCTATTTCACTGTCATCGATCGGCTCGACCACGCCCCTAACCGCCAGCAGAGCGTCAAGGCGCGGCAACGACGCTCCCGTTTCTCCCGGTTCTCGGCACAGCTCCCCGGCCAACTCACGCGAGAGCTCCAATAACTGATCGAGCAGGGGGCGGTTGATGCGAAATTGACCCGCCGAGACGGTGCGGGTAAGGGCTAGTGTGACGTTGAGCGAGCCGCGTTTGAAGCGGCGGGCGATTTCGGTACGGGCGATGCCCTCCAGCGACTCCATACCAGTCGGTAGGCGGCAGCGGATATCCAGGTTGCGGCCATTGACGCTTTTGACCTCGACGGTCCAAGAGCAGCCGTCCTCCTGCCCCTCGGTACGGGCAAAGCCGGTCATGCTGACAACGGGATGAACCACGCGGATACCTCAACAACTTGCTATTATATTGTTATAGCTTGGTTCAGCTTCAGGCAATGAGGAATTCCATGCGCGATCCCAAGGCCATCATGATAACCGGCGCCTCCAGCGGTATTGGCGCCGCGTTGGCGGTCGCCTATGCCGGGCCGGGCCGGGTTCTGGCCTTGACCGGACGTAATCGGGTCCGACTCGATGATACATCAGAGCGGTGCCGGATGGCCGGCGCGTTGGTTGAAACTTTCATCGTCGATGTTAGAGATTATAATGGTCTGGCCGCATGGATCGCCGAAATAGACGCGAAGTATCCTCTTGATCTCGTAATTGCCAATGTTGGCATCTCGGCCGGCACCGATACTAGCACCGGTACAGACGCTGAGACTGATGAGGCGATTCGCCTTATCTTCGCCGTTAATGTCGGTGGTGTAATCAACACGGTATTACCGGTAGTGCCATTGATGCGGCGGCGGCGGCGGGGGCAAATCGCTATCATAAGCTCGCTTGCTGGTTTTCGCGGCTTTCCCGGCGCTGCGGCCTATTGCGCCAGCAAGGCGGCCGAGCGCATTTTTGGCGAGAGTTTGCGTGTGGAACTGGCCGCCGACGGCGTTTCTGTCTCGGTCATTTGTCCCGGCTTCATTCGCACGCCGATGACCGACACCAATTCGTTTGCGATGCCATTCTTGATGGAGCCGTGCCGTGCCGCCACCATCATTAAGTTCGGATTGACGAGGAATCGGGCGCGAATTGCCTTTCCGTGGCGGACTTATGCGGTATGCTGGTTGCTCGCGGCGCTGCCTCCATCCTGGTCGGATCGCCTGCTCCGACTGGCACCCAAGAAGTCTTGATGAGGGATTATGACCAGCAAATTCTCTCCACGTAAGTCCCTTGAGGAGCGTCGGGGGATGATTCGTGCTTCACTGCTCGGGAAGGCCTATATCGCAGTGCTGAAGCATAAGCTAAGCGGCGATTCGCGTGAGCGTTCGTTTAGGGAGGTCTTCGATGAGGCCTATCGACTCGAAGTTGCTAAGTCGCAGCATATCGAAATTGCGAAAACGCAGGATAAATAGCTATAGCAGCTAAAGCGAGCAGGTCGCGTCTGATTTTCATCTATAAGAAATAGGGGCGGACGGGAAAATTGCTCCCGTCCTGTTGTTTGATCGCCCCGGCTGCTTGGTCGCCTTTGGCGTCCTGTCTCATTCGGCCTTTGAGTAGCCCCATACCGAGGCTGGCGGGAAGTTGCGCGGGGTCCACCCCAGGCGCTTGCCCTTTAGGCCGAGTTTCTTCATATCGAGTGGCGAGGTAGCACAGTAGGTGTAGAGCAGGAAGCGGCGGCCCTTGGGCAGTACCCGAAATATGGCGTTGGTGACTTCCTTTTGGATAGCGTGTGGCAGCATTACCATGGGGATGCCGACCACGACGGTTCCAACCTTGCCGACCAGATCAACCCCGATGAACTTTTCGGTCTCGCGGCAATCGCCATGGATAACGTTAACGTCAGGGTAGGTTTGGTGCAGGAATGATGCCAACTCGGGGTCGATTTCAATCGACCAGATGCGGTCCGATGGCACGCCAGCTTCAAGCAACGCGCGGGTGATGGCGCCTGTGCCCCCGCCGAATTCAACCACAACCTCATCTGGGCCGCAGACCAAATGCTTGCTGATAAGATTGCGCAGCCCGATCGAGGACGGGACAACCGATCCCATCGAGAGCGGATTAGCCAGCCAGCGCTGGAAAAAAACCCAGGCGGCAGGCGGAGCTTTGCGGCCCTTTGCTTTATCGGCGACGATGACTTCGGTTTGGGACATGTTCGGCCTTTCGCCATTGAATGTTTTTTGATGACGGACGCGGGGAAAATGATTAACGCCGCACGTTTCGTTGATACCCATGCATGGCCGACAGATGTAACAAATCAAGGGCGCCTAAAACAACTCCGAAAAGATGTGGCGCACGAAGTTGCATGACGAGAGGGCTTTTCCGGCATCAGATCGCTACCCCCGGGAGGTGGAAGGGCGGCAGCTGGAACGTCCAAATATGCAACAGAGTCCCCGCATAGGCAAGGCTGACGACAAGGCAGGCCGCAAAAATCGCCGAGACCAAAGCGAAGCCCAGGCCGACAGCGACGGCTAGCCCGTCATGTTCGATAAGGCCGAGTGCGATGATGATTAGTCCGAAACCGGGCAACCATCCAATCAGTGGTATCGGGGTGATCGCAATTGCAGCCATGATAAAGCAGATGATGCCGAGCCAGCGCCCGAAGCCGTCGGTGGTTAGCAGGTTCCAGCGCGGACTGAGCTTGTCCTCGATTCGGCGCAACTGTGGCAATGCGCCATCAATCATGTCGGCTACGGCTCGCGTTGTCAGTGAGCGCCGTAGCAGCCAGCTAGGCAGTGTGACGGACTCGCCGCAGCGCATCATCTGGAATGTGAACAGCAACACCGGCAGGTTGAATAAGACCGAGACTCCAAGCGGCACCGGCATTACGGTCGGAATCGACAGCACAAGCAGAATGGCGCCGATGGTTCGATCTCCGAGCGCAGCCATGGTGTCGGCCAGGGTTACGCGGTCGGGAGGCAGTGCGTTGCGGAACTCGGCCAGCATATCTGAAATGCGACGATCATCCACCGAACCGCTGCGATCTGTCACGGTTAATCCTGTCATGCGTCCAGTGTTGATCCATTACTTTGCATTATTTCGCATACCACTTTTCTATCTCACCGCGCTAGCATCCAAACTCAGGTCTTGTTGATGCGGAGATTATTCCGTGATCGGTGTTTGCTTGGTCGCGGTCGCGCCTTCCAGTTCTTCCAGTACCTGTAGCCAGTCATTTTCGGCGGCCGCCAAGTTTCGACGGGCGGAGCCGAGTTCGATCTTAAGCTTGGTGAGTTGCTCCCCAGCATCGTTGTAGAGCGTGGGGTCGGCTAGTCTTTTTTCGAGCCGGTCGCACACGGCGGAAAGTTTCGCCACCGTTTTTTCACAGTCAACAGCGCGGCGCCGGAGCGGGGCTTGCGCCGTCCTTGCGTCGGCTGCGGCGCGTCGCTGGTCACGGCGGGCCTGAGCGCCTCCTGTTCCACCACCCCCTGTTCCACCACCACCAGTTTTGGCTGCAGCACGCGAACGCTCCATGAGTAGCGCCCGATAGCTTTCCATATCGCCATCATAGCTGGTACAGGTGCCGTCTGCGACCAGCCATAGTCTTTCTGCGGTCAGCCCGATCAGGTGCGGATCGTGGCTGATCAATATTACCGCGCCCTCAAATCCGTTGATGGCCTGGATCAGGGCACTGCGGCTGTCGATGTCGAGGTGGTTGGTCGGTTCGTCGAGTAGCAGGATGTGCGGCGCATCGCGGGTCATCAGAGCGAACAATAGCCGCGCTTTCTCTCCGCCTGAAAGCTTGGCGGTTTGATTTTCGGCGCGGTCGCGAGCGAGGCCGAAGCGGGCGAGGTGGGCCCGCAGCTTTTCTTCGGGGGCGTTCGGCAGCACCCTCAGCATTTGCTGGATCGGGGTCATTGTCATGTCAAGCTCGTCGGCCTGGTCTTGGGCGAAATAGCCGACTTTGAGTTTGCCCGAGCGCCGTATTTCTCCAGATAGTGGCTTCAAACGGTCGGCCAGCAGCTTAATTAGGGTTGACTTGCCATTACCGTTGGCACCAAGCAGGGCAATGCGGTCGTCAATGTCGATACGCAGGTCGATTCGGCTCAATACCGGCCGCTCGCCATAACCGGCCGTGACGTTGTCCAGGGTAATCAACGGGGGCGCTAGCGCCTCGGGGTTGGGAAAATCGAATTCGGGGGTTCCCTCCTCGACGATGCCGACAATGGGTTCCATGCGTTCCAGAGCCTTGATTCGGCTTTGGGCTTGACTGGCTTTGGTTGCCTTGGCTCGAAAGCGGTCAATGAAGGATTGCAGGTGTTTACGTTGGGCCAACTGGCGGTTCTGCAACGCCGCCAGCCGTTCCGAGTTGGCGCGCCTGGTGCGCTCGAACTGGTCATAGCCGCCAGCGTATGACACCAATTTTCGCTGGTCGATATGGATGGTCCGAGTCGGCACGGCATTAAGTAGGGCGCGGTCGTGGCTGATCAGCAGAATGGTATGGGGATACGACTTAAGAAAGCCCTCAAGCCACAGGTTGGCCTCCAGATCAAGGTGGTTGGTCGGCTCGTCGAGCAGCAGCAGGTCAGGGGCGGCGAACAGCACACCTGCCAGCGCCACCCGCATCCGCCAGCCGCCCGAGAATTCGCAGACCGGTCGGGTTTGAGTCGGAGCGTCGAATCCGAGTCCGGCTAGAATCTCGGCGGCGCGGGCGGGGCCGGTATGGGCACCGATATCAGCAAGCCGGGTGTGGATTTCGGCGATGCGATGGGGATCTTCCGCAGTTTCCGACTCGGCAAGCAAACGGGCGCGCTCGCGGTCAAAGGCGAGCACGGTGTCGAGCAGGCTTTCCGCGCCGTCGGGCGCGTCCTGCGACAAGCGGCCGATTCGGCTGCCTGAATTGAGGGAGACAGAGCCGCCGTCTGGTGCCAACTCGCCGGCGAGCAGACGTAAAAGCGTAGTTTTTCCGGTGCCGTTGCGACCGATCAGCGCGACTTTGTGCCCGCGCGGTACCACCGCCGAGGTCTGATCGAAAAGCATTCGGCCGCCGAAGCGGAAGGTTAATTCTTTGATATGGAGCATGGCGGCGAGTTTGATAGCACGGAGCGACGAGATGCGAAAGGCGCCCGCTATTGCCAGCGAACGATCTTGGCGTCAGAGATCGCGTCAAGGCGCGTAAAAGCTGTCTGATCGGTCCGGCGGTTAGCCAAGATGAGTCTGATCACGTGCGATTCTGAGGCGCCCTGGCTCCAAGAATACTGCCAAGTTGTGTCGAGGACAAGGCTGCTGCCAAAGACCCAAGGCCGGTTGGAGGGCTGGACTCTTGATAGAACCATTCCCATGCGCGCTGTGGCAATCTACCGTCTATATTATTCTTGTTAATTTCCATAAGTACAAAATTACTGTCTCCCATGAACGCGCTGATTTTTACGGCAAGATCATGGCAGTCATGATACGACTTAACACAATACACTAGCGGAATATAGTTCCAGTATCCGACGATAGCATTGCTATCCTGCAAGTACCTAGTGAGCGCGGGCAGGCTCACGCCCCTCGCATCAAACGTCAATATATAGAACTTAGGATCGTTCACGGTTTTCTCCGGATTCGATTTGTGGGCGATGAATGTTTTCGACCGGCTTGCTGTCAACAACGCTCCCCAGGTGACGCTCATCGCCAAGCACGGATATTTTGTACCGGTCGAGCTGATACTCCTCCGACTGTACCCTGTCAGGATCCCGAACGATTAAATATCCATAGGCCACGAGGGCGGAGATAATTACTACGAAGGACATGAATGCATAAAATATCCGAGGCCAGCCATTACTAAAAATCATTAGTACAAATGCCGGAAGCGTGACAATGCCGCAGAGCCAAAGCAACGGGTTCAAGGACCCGCTTGTCTTTACGCGCTCGACCGCCGACTGCAAATTGCTAAAGTCTTTAGGTTCCAAGACACCCCCAAACACCTGATATCATCAGGTCAGACAATATTCATATTTATATATCATTACACCCTTCCTGGTCAAGTCCCCACGCATCCTCAGGGTGCCCCCTCACCAGCCGGCTTGCCCCTTACGCCGCCCTGCGATATAAAGCCGCACCTTATCACGGCGATTCTGGAGCTTCACTCATGGCCGTCACCCGGACCCTATCGATTCTCAAGCCCGATGCCACCCGTCGCAATCTCACCGGCGCGATCAATGCCAAGTTCGAAGCAGCCGGCTTGCGCATCGTCGCCCAGAAGCGGCTTTGGCTTTCCCGCGCCCAAGCGGAAGCGTTTTATGCGGTTCATGCTCAGCGACCATTTTACAACGATCTATGCGCTTTTATGACGTCTGGGCCGGTGGTGGTGCAGATTCTCGAGGGCGTTGATGCAGTTGCCAGCAACCGTGACATCATGGGCGCGACCAACCCGGCCAACGCCGCTCCTGGCACCATTCGCAAGGAGTTCGCCGAATCGATCGAAGCCAACTCGGTCCATGGTTCCGACAGTGCCGAGAATGCTGCTGCGGAAATAGCATTCTTTTTCAGTTGGATAGAGATTGTCGGCTAACGAGGCGGTGTTGGGTGTTGGTTGTGTGCTTTTATGGCAACTTTGGGGCCAGAATTGGTGCCTTTGGCTTACTTGCTGTGCAAAAACCCATAGTTACAGGATTTAGCTCTTGTAGTAGATGAAAGATCGTGATCTAACATCGTTCATAGCTTGGCCCTGGCTCATGTCCAAACGTAAGTCTGGTGTCTATCACTCTGGAAGAGATGGAAATCTGCCTCTGTTCTGACTCCATATAGACGTCGACCTGACCAAAGGTGGTGTGTGGTACTAAGGACACAGTCGCGTTGAACTTCTCAATATGGGTTTGATACTGCGGGCGTCTTGGGGTATCGATGAAGCAAGTTGAAATTTAGATTCTTTCATCGGTCTCTGGTTGCTGAGATGAAAAGTTTTGCGATGGTCGCCGGTGCGATCCAAACCGAACGAAATAGGGAGTGGGAAAAATGAAGATTAAGGTTGCGGCTATGGGATTGCTCGGCCTCGCCCTAACAGGTTGCGGGCATTTAGAGCTGGTCCCCCACACGATGAGTGCCCGTGAATGGGGCGATCCCACCGTGTTTGAGGCCCTGAAGAACCAGACCCCGGTTGGGTCGCCGTTCACCAAGGCGCTGGCTCGGAACTACACCGAGTTTGCTGTTAATCAGAAGGAAGAGATGGACCTGCGCAACTATGAGGTCTTCGCGCGCAAGGCCCTGCTGGCGGCTCAGGGCGTCGTCATCGACCCCGAGTTGCCCGATCGTTGGGACCTCGACAAGCTGAATTGGGCTCCGCGCGCCGTCACAGTATCCTATGCTGATGCATATAGCTGGCGGACTCGCCTAGTTAACGCCTTGTTCAAATGCACACGCAACCGTGCGCCGGAGGCTGCCGCCAAGGCTCAGGTTTCCTTTGATATCCTCATTGAGGAGCTGGAGGAAGGTTGGGAGAAGGGCGAGATCGAGGCGACCAAGGCCGCTTTCCTAGCCGCCGTCGAGCAGACCGAGCAGTCCTGCCCGAAGATGGAATATCCCGACAGCCACATCATCTTCTTCGACACGAACAAGTCGAACATCCGCGCGGGCGACCGGGTGATCATTGATGAAGTTGCAAACCACATCAAGCGGGCCAACCAGGGCGTTGTGCGCTTTGCGTCCGGTCCAGATCAACAGGTTAAGCAGGCTCATATCATCGGTTGGGCCGACAGTCGCGCCTCGTCAGACTACAACATGAAGTTGTCGCAGCGTCGGGCCGAATCGGTACGGGCCGCTTTGGTTGCGGCTGGCGTCAACCCGAACGACCTGACGGTCGAGGCTCGCGGTGAAACCAATTTGCCCAAGCCGACTCGTGATGGCGTAAACGAAATCCGTAATCGGACCGATCACATCATCGTTTACATCACTCCGATTCCGCCGATCCCGTTCACACCGGCGCCGCTTGAGTAGTCATCTAACATTCGGTTGGTTTCCGTAATCAAGTTGGAGCCCGGCGGGAGACCGTCGGGTTCCTTTTTGTGTGCGCCCCAATTATCGACCGGGAGACTTGCCACAAATCCAATCAAGAAATATCCCGTCAGCTCATTAATCTCTTAGCTCATGGAAACCATGGCCACGCCAGCGCAGACCATGCAAACTCCGGCCCAGCGGCGGCGCGAGACGTGTTCCTTGAGGATGAATTGGGCACCGGCTGTCGCCAGGACATAGACTAGGGCTGTGGCCGGGAAGACGTAGCTAAGTCCGACAAAGCTCAGCAGCGCCAAGAAGACGAAAAAGTGGATGGCGGCGGCGCCGATGCCAGCAATAAGGCTGGGATTGCAGGCCATTCGGCCAAAGGTTGATGCCAGGGCGCGCGGGCGAAAATTAGTGACTTCGCCGATTTGTTTCATGGCCCGGGAGACCAGGATATCACTGGCCGAGTCGGCAACAACCATGGTCGCGATCAGGACCGCCGTAAGGGGGATCATGCCAGCACCAGCGCCGCCGGTGGCGGCTTGTCTCTGGACGAGCCGAGGACCACAGCCACGCCGGCCGCGACCATAACCGTTCCTGCCCAGTGGAGCGAACTGACCCTTTCGCCGAGCAGCCAGCCGGCCAGCGCGACGTTGATCACGATTTCAACCGAGACGACAGGCATTGCCAAACTGAGGTCGGTCCAGGAAAGGACAAGCGTAAAAAGAATGGTGAATAGCGTGAGCAAAGCCGCCCCGGACCAAAGCCATGGGTTGGAAAGGGCGGCCAAAGCCACTTCGGTCCATGAACCGAAATCAAAAAGTGGAGCGGTGGAGAGCGACCGCATGCCCAAGCTAAGGCAGACATTGCCAGCGGCTTGGGCGATGACGGCGACAGCTAGAAACAGGGTGGTTTTCATGGGCGGCCGAGATTGCGGTTGCGGAGATGCCTACCCCAGGCATACCGACATTAACCAGCGATCCCGGCTGTTGTCGCCTAGTTTTTGAGCGCCCTTTACTTTTTTAGTCTTGCCAACCGGTCGGCGAGGTTGCCGGATGTCGGTGAGCCACCGTTCTGAACTTCCTTGAGCGCTTCGGCGATGTTCGCGTCGTCGGTGGTCGGCTTGGTCAGAATGGTGAGGGTCTCGGTCTTGAGCTTGGCAGCCCCGGTCTTGGCCCGGGCTTCATCGGCGCGGCGCCGCATGGCGTCGGTGGCGATGGACAGGCTGTTGCAGGTGTTGTTGCGTAGCCCGGCGACTTCGGCGGCGCGCTTGGCGTTAACGTCGGCGCGTTGCTGCTCCATCTCCGCGCGTTGCATGTCGCGCTTGGCCCGTTCCATCGACTGCTTGGCTCCGGTCAGCGCCTCCGCCTTTTCCCGATATGCCGATTGGGCCTGATCGATCAAGGCCTTAACCTCGACCACATCATTTTCCTCGCTGTCCACCTCGGGCTGGAGTTGCTCCAATTGGCCGACCAACTTGCTCAGGCTGGCTTCGATGCCGGCCTTGTTGACGACAGTCGGATCATCAATCTTGCGTTGCAGGATCTCGGCCGCAGCTAGCAGTTGATCATAGCGTTTCTTGGCAGCGTCATACTCGCGGACTTCGCGGTCATAGTCGGCGCGCAGGCGTTGTATAACCTCGCCTGCCTTGTCGAGGTCCGCTTCCATCTGGATCAGTTGTGCCTGGGTCGCCGATTCCGGGTCGATCGAGACGATCGCATTAACGATATCCTGCCCGAGCTGCTGACCCTTGACGCCGACAAAAGATTTCATAAACGATAACATGCTGGTTCCTCACATGGTTGCGGAAGGATAGGTTTGCATCTTAAACTAGGAGTGCTATCGGTCTCGTGCATCGCCCTCTGAGCGCATTGTGGAGGCTGTGGGAAGCGAGGTCCAGCGATCCTTTTGCGCATGTCATGTGCAGCGCGCTGCCAGGAACGGTCGCGGGTCGAGCCAGCCGTGATCACCGGCTTTCCACCACTCGGCACTGACATAGCCGGCAAGCCAGGAGGTCGGTTTGAAGGCGCGCTCGGTACCGCGCGAGGTCCCTATTCGAAGTATAGTGGTTTCACTGTCGGCGTGGATAACGCTGCCTCGGCGTGGCTTGCCCTGGTAACGCACGTCGATGACGCTGGCTATTTTGGGTGGATGGATGAACGGCCCGTCGTGGATGCCGAAATGGAGATGGGCTGCGTAACCGCCGTTTTCCCAGGTGTAGGCGCGTCCGACCGCACCGATCTTTTCACCTGCGTTGACGCGGCATCCCGCAGGTACGGTGACGAATGGCGAAAGATGGGCATAAAGCGAACAAAAGGACCGGCCATTAGGCTCACGATGCTCGATGATTACCATTACGCCCCAGGTCAGGGTGCAGGAGATCAGACGAACTACACCGGCTGCGATGGAGTGGACAGCGGTGAGTGGTTGGTGCCAAGCGGTGTCGTCGCCGATATGGACCAGCCCGTTGAAGCCCTCAACTGCGGTTTCATCGACAGTTAGGCCGAAGTTGCTCGTGTCTTTGACATTGTAGCCGCTGTGGGGTGGCGTAAAGAGGGTGGCCTGGGGCAGGTGGGTTGTGTCGCGCCACTCGGTTGCGGGGACTGCGGCGCCGGGGATGGCAAATAACCGAGCCTGGAGCGCTATTCTTGCCATTCGTTCGGCTGCGAATCCTGGCGGAGGTTCGGCACCGCGATAGGCCCAGTGCGGCTCAAGGTGCTCGCCAAATCGATATAACGCCCAGGCATCACCGAGCGTGCTCGGGTCGGCCTTGTCGTCTTGCCCGAGTCGGTGGGCCATTTGTTCATAGGCGGCGCGGCGTTCAGTGGGGCCTACCATCTGGTCGGGAACGATTGCCTGCGGGCGCGGTAGCCTTCTGCACGCCTGTTTGGCGGCGGCGAGGTGGGCGGCGGCGAGGTGGGCTGCGGCTGGGTACGAGTCGGTTTCGCGCTTGCGTGCTGCTTTCAACGACTCGACTTCATCGCAGCCGCCGTGCCAGGTCAGGTACTCGGCAGCCATGGCGCGGACCGATGGTTCGTCGTGGGCGAGTAGGGAGGACACTCGGCTTCGCACCTCTACAGCGTCGGCGTTGGTGTGGATCAGCGCCGCCAGCAGTGGCACAAGTTCACCTGGCCCCGGCCGCTCCAGCAGGTGGAGTAGTCCGGGTATCAAATCGGCGGCGTGGTAACGGGGTAGATGGGGGACTAGCGCGGGACGCATTGCTGGCTGCCACAGCAACCGGCGTATGCGCTCTATGTCGGGGCGCTCACTTTCGACATGGTCAAGGGCGAATGAGGCGACCGCTGGCCGTGGATCAGTAATCAGTGGGAGGCATAATTCTACCAGTGTATCGTAACCTGAACCTTTGACCAGTACAATAGCCGCCATCCTTTGCAACTCGACATCGTCACTGGCCAGAAACGGTTGCACAGCCGCGACGGCCTCGGGTGCCCAGCAGTATTGCAGGCCAAAAAAGGCGATAGTCTTGTGCTGACGGTCACCCGAAGCCAAAATACTGAGCAGGTGCGGGACTCCACTCGCCCCAAGCGTCTTTAGTCGCTGGGTCTGTACTGGAATTTGCCGCCGCGCTAAAAGTTCGCCTACGATATAGTCGATTCGTGCATCGGGCCGAGCGTCAGGCCGAGCGTCAGAAATATCGGGGAGTCGGGTCAACGTTGGCACCGTGAAGTCGGAAAAAGGCGCTCGCCGCCAACGGAACCCGATCACGTCCCGCGCGGCCGAGGCTTTAGAACGCTAATCTACCACCAAAACCGATTGTGTGGTATGCAGGGCGTGCGTGTCGGCCTTAACAGCGTATCATATCGTGAGGCGAAACTATGTCCGGTCGGGTACTGCGGCTTGTCCTTGGCGATCAACTAAGCCGGGGAATGTCAAGCCTTTCCGACCTGGATACCACTTTCGACGTGGTGTTGATGGCCGAGGCTTTCGACGAGGCGACAGTTGTACGCTATCATCGCAAGAAAATAGCTTTCCAGTTTTCGGCGATGCGCCACTTTGCAGCCTCACTCGTCGAAGCCGGCGTAGATGTTGATTACATTTCACTTGATGACGTTGGCAATAGTGGTAGTTTGCGAACTGAATTGATCAAAGCGGTAATCCGTCACCGACCGGAGCGTGTAGTTGTTACTTGCCCTGGAGAATACAGGCTGGAGCAGGAGGTGATGGGATGGTCGGACGCTTGCGGAGTGCCGGTGCAGATACGCGAGGACAGCCGCTTTTACTGTTCCCGCAGTGACTTTGTTGACTGGGCGAGCCGGCAAAAGCAGCTACGCTTTGCCCCTTTTTACCGTGAGGTTCGGCGCCGCTCCGGCCTTTTGATGACAGCGACCGGCGGCCCCGAGGGTGAGCGCTGGCACCACCAAGTTTATCATGCCCGGATGCAGGGGACGTTTGCGGTTATTCCGGCCGAATTGCGTGAAATGCCGGACGAAACCACGAGGAAGGTACTTGATGTTGTGGCCCGGCGCTTCGTCCACCACTTTGGCGATCTCGAGCCGTTTTGGTTTGCCGTCGATCATGCCGGGGCCGAGCGGGCCTTTGGCTTTTGTTTGACGCAATTTCTTGGTGCCGATGATGGGGGGGGGGGCGAGTTGGGGGGTGCGTTGGCGCCCCGCACTTGTTGGGCGGTGATTGCCCTTTACTTGAACTGCGGCCTGCTTGATCCACGCGCCGTCTGTATGCGCATTGAGGACGAATATCAGCGCGGACGGATTGCTCTGGGTAGGGCAGAGGCGGCGATCCGCCTGGTTTTGGGCTGGCGAGAGTTCTATCGCGGCATCTACTGGATGAGTATGCCGTCCTATGCCGAGCTGAATCATTTCAATGCATACGGGCCGCTGCCAGCGTTTTATTGGTCGGGCCGGACAGAGATGCTTTGTATGCATCATGCTATCGATCATGGCCAACGCCACGCCTTTTCTGACCAAGTGTCACGGCTGGCCGTCACTGGCAACTTCGCTCTGCTTGCTGGCGTCGCTCCGCAGGAGGTCAGCGAATGGCAGCGGGCAGTCTATGCCGATGCTTTCGAGTGGGCCGATCTTCCACATGCTCATGGACTGGTGACGTTTGCGGATGGCGGTCTCTTTACCGCTCGCCCGCGTCTGGTCGACGGCAGCCACATCCGCCGGCACTTTCGCTTCTGCGAACGTTGCCCGTTTGAAGTTGGTCGCCTGTGGGGCGAGGGGGCCTGCCCCATGAATTTTCTTTACTGGAATTTCTTGATAGTCAATCGCGGTAAATTTGCTGCCAATGGCATGATGGGGTGGCGCTATCGCGAGCTTGACGGTCTGCCCGATGAGGTGCGGCAAGGAGTTTGCCGTAGTGCCGAACAGTTCCTTAATTCCCTGGCCTGATGGTCGGGGCACCGAAAAGACAAAAGGTTGTGAAAAATTGCCCCCTTCTCCTCCCCTGCTTGCGCTCCAGGGCGTCACCGTCACCTTTGGCGGTACGCCGTTAATCGAAGCCGTCGACCTTGCCATCGGGCGTGGCGATAAGCTTACCTTGGTTGGGCGAAACGGCTCTGGCAAGTCAACGCTGCTGCGGCTGCTTGCTGGCGAGGTCAGGCCCGATGCGGGCACGCGCTTTGCCCAGCCGGGTTGCCGCATCGGTACCTTACCCCAAGAACCTGATATCGACGGTTTTCACACCATCCAAGAGTTTGTCGCATCCGGACTTCCGGTCGGCGATGAAGAGGCGATGCACCGAGTCGATGCCGTACTTGATCGGTTAAACCTGCCGCCTGGGCGCGAACTCGCAGTGCTATCGGGGGGCAAGCTGCGGCGGGCAGCGCTGGCCAGGGCACTGGTTGGGGCACCCGACATTCTGCTTCTCGACGAGCCGACCAATCACCTGGACCTGCCGACCATCGAGTGGCTGGAGGCTGAACTGTTGGCCTTTCGCGGCGGGCTTCTGCTGATCAGTCATGATCGCGCCTTCCTTTCCCGTCTGGCGCGACGGGTGGCGTGGTTGGATCGTGGCCGGCTACGACTGTCGGAGCGGCCGTTCCGTGAGTTCGAATCATGGCAAGCCGAACAATTCGCCGCCGACGATCTGGCCGCCCACAAACTCGATCGCAAGATCACCTCTGAATTGCTGTGGATGCGCGAGGGTATCAGTGGGCGCCGTACCCGCAACATGGGGCGGGTGCGGGCACTTCAGGACCTTCGCCAAGACAGTGCCGAGCGAATCAAGGGTGGGCGACAGGTCGCCATGGCGGTGTCCGAGGCCGAGCAAGGCGGCCGGCTGGTGATCGAGGCCACCCGCATTTCTAAGCAGTTCGAAGTCTCGTCGGGCCTGCGCAGCATGGTGCATAACTTTTCAACCCGTATCATGCGCGGTGATCGTGTCGGTGTGATCGGTCGTAACGGAGCCGGAAAGACCACGTTGTTGCGGCTGCTGACTGGCCAACTGGCGCCCGACAGCGGTACCGTAAAGCTATCGGCCACCCTCGAGATCGCCTATTTCGATCAGAAACGCGCAACTCTTGACCCCGACGCAACGCTAAAGCAAGTGCTGTGCCCGTTTGGTGGCGATGCCGTGGTTGTTGATGGTAAATCACGCCATATCGCCTCATATCTCAAGGACTTTATGTTCGACACAAGGCAGATTGACAGTCCTGTGCGGGCGCTATCTGGTGGCGAGCGCAACCGTTTGTTGTTGGCCAAGTTGTTTTCTCGTCCATCCAACCTGATAATTATGGATGAGCCGACCAATGATCTGGATATGGATACACTTGACTTGCTCCAGGAGGTTTTGAGCGATTATCAGGGGACTTTGCTGCTGGTAAGCCATGACCGTGACTTCCTGGATCGTCTTGTCACGTCCACTATTGTAGTGGAAGGTAACGGTGTCGTTGCGGAGTACCCAGGCGGCTACAGCGATTATTTGCGTCAGTCCCCGCCGTCTTTATCTTCATCTTTGTCTTCATCTTTATCAGCAACATTAGTATCCGTCCGGCCCGCCGTCGCCGTATCCACACCTCCGGCCAGGGTTCAACGCAAGCTTGGCTATCAACAGCAACGCGAGCTGGACCAACTGCCAGGACGTATCGACCTGTTGAGCGGACAAGTAGGAACGCTTAGCGAGCGATTGGCTGACCCCGGCCTGTTCGGGCGCGATAGTTCTGCCTTCAACCGGCTGACCACCGAGTTGCAAGCACGCCATGCCGAACTGGCTGCGGCGGAGGAGCGATGGCTTGAGCTTGAGGGTCTGCGCGAGGCGCTTCTCTAATCGTGGTCGCGATTGACTGGATTTCCGATCATGGTAAGGAACTCGCGTCGGGTCGAAGGGTTGCTGCGGAACGAGCCGAGCATACGACTGGTCACCATGATCATCCCGGTTTTATGAATGCCGCGGGTAGTCATGCACTGGTGGCTAGCCTCTATTACCACCGCGACTCCGTCTGGTTGCAGAACATGATCTATGGAGTTGGCGATTTGTACTGTTAGTTTTTCCTGTATCTGTAGGCGCTTGGCATAAACATCAACCACCCGCGCGAGCTTGCTGATGCCGACTACGCGGCATCGTGGCAGGTAGGCGATGTGGGCTCTACCGATGATAGGAACCATGTGGTGCTCACAGAATGATTCCAGGCGGATGTCTTTGAGAACCACCATCTCATCGTAGCCGTCAGTTTCTTCAAAGGTCCGAGTTAGCAGGTCGACCGGGTCGATGTTGTAACCGGCATAAAATTCTTCATAAGCGCGGACGACGCGCGTCGGGGTGCCGCGTAGGCCCTCGCGATTGGGATCATCGCCGGCCCAGCGGATCAGTGTTTTTACCGCACTTTCGGCCTCGTCACGGCTCGGCCGCACGCATTCCGGCGGGGATTTTTCGTCAATGATCACGGCGTTTTGGAACTCCAGTCATAGCTTGGCAAGATGAAACATTTCAGTTGAGCCGCACCGGCTGGTACGGGCTGTCCAGCGAAAAGGCTGGAATGTCAACCTGGAACTGTTCGCCGGCAGCAGTGGCCATCTGGTAGTTGCCGACCATGATTCCTGACGGGGCGGCGAGGGGGGATCCGCTAGTATATTCATATGCGGAACTGGGCAAGATTACTGGCTGTTCGCCAACCACTCCGGAACCGCGTACCTCCTGTACCTGACCCAAGGCGTCGGTTATTTGCCAATATCTGCTTAAAAGCTTAACCGTTTCGTTGCTCTCGTTGTCGATTCTTATTTGGTAGGCCCAGACAAAGTGACTGTTGGCCGGAGAAGACTGGTGGGCGAGAAAGATCGATCGGGCCGTGACCCTGATGCCGCGGGTAATCTTGCTGTACATGACTGTGGTCTTTCGAAGGGTACCCTCGTTGCCGGCAACCGGCCGGATGGCGACACGCGATTTTAGCGACACCCGATTTTGACGGATGGTATGTTCTAGTGCGGCCGTTTGTCCAGTCGCGAGAGGTAAATCGTTCAGGACGGTCGTCAAATTGCCCCCACCGTTGCGCTTCGTTCGTTACCTTGGCTCATTCAAGTCCGATCCATCTTGCGCGGAGGGTTGACGGGCGGATATGCTGCACTGCAAAGCGCGGCCACCAGTAGAGGCAAGTGCTGGGGCAGGTGCTGGGGCAGGTGCTGGGGCAGAGGCGGGTCTTGACTCCATCATTCAGATAGGCGGCACGGATAGCAAAGAGGCGGGCAATGCCAGATCGGACTAGGAACGATAAGCTGCTGACTTGGGTTGAGGAAGTTTCCAATAAGTGTAAGCCCGAGCGGGTTCACTGGTGTGACGGTTCTCAGGAAGAATATGACCGCCTTTGTGAAGGGATGGTCAGGAGCGGGACATTCATCCGCTTGAACCCCGAGAAACGTCCGAACTCCTACTTGTGCCGTTCCGATGCCGGCGATGTGGCGCGGGTCGAGGACCGGACCTATATTTGCTCAACCCGCAAGGAGGATTCCGGACCGACCAATAATTGGGTTTCGCCCGCCGAAATAAAGCTCAAGCTCGACATTCTGTTGGAGGGCTGTATGCGCGGGCGCACCATGTATGTGGTGCCGTTCAGCATGGGGCCGCTGGGCTCGCAGATTTCCCACATTGGCATCCAAATCAGTGACTCCCCCTATGTCGCTGCCAACATGCGGATCATGACCCGCATGGGGCAGGCGGTATTAGACGAGTTGGGTGACGCCGATTTCGTACCATGTCTGCATTCGGTTGGTGCCCCACTCGATGATGATGAAGACGACGTACCGTGGCCGTGCAACGAGAAACACAAGTACATTGTTCACTTTCCTGAAGAGAACAAGATCGTCTCCTATGGTTCAGGTTATGGCGGCAACGCCCTGCTCGGAAAGAAGTGTTTTGCATTGCGCATTGCTTCGGCAATGGGGCGCAAGCAGGGTTGGTTGGCCGAACATATGCTGATTCTGGGCGTTGAGAGCCCTGGAGGCGAAAAGACCTATGTTGCGGCGGCCTTTCCCTCGGCCTGCGGCAAGACCAATTTTGCCATGCTGGTGCCACCTGAAAGTTTAGATGGCTGGAAGGTCACGACGATCGGTGACGATATCGCCTGGATCAAGCCGCAGGCCGATGGTACTATGCGCGCCATCAATCCAGAAGCGGGCTTCTTCGGCGTGGCACCCGGCACCAATCTTAAATCCAACCCCAACGCGATGCGAACGCTTAGCCAAGACGTTATCTTCACCAATGTTGCACTAACCGATGACGGCGATATTTGGTGGGAGGGGCTGACCGACGAGCCGCCGCCCCACTTGATTGATTGGCAGGGCAAGGACTGGACACCAGGAAGCGGTCGGCTTGCAGCTCACCCTAATTCACGTTTTACCGTACCGGCCCATCAGTGCCCGAGCATTGATCCGGCGTGGGAGGATCCGGCCGGCGTGCCGATCTCGGCGCTGGTTTTTGGTGGGCGTTTGTCTAAGACCTTTCCGCTGGTGTTCCAGGCGACAAGCTGGCGCAATGGTGTTTATTGGGCCGCGACCATGGGCTCGGAGGCTACTGCCGCCGCTGTCGGTCAGGCCGCGATTCGCCGCGATCCCTTCGCCATGTTGCCGTTCTGCGGCTATAATATGGGAGATTATTGGAAGCATTGGTTAACTTTCGAACGTAAGGTCAAGAAGCTACCTAGTATTTTCCGAGTTAACTGGTTCCGTAAGGATGAGAAAGGAAAGTTTATCTGGCCCGGGTTTGGTGACAATATGCGGGTGCTGAAGTGGATCGTCGAACGGGTGCGTAATACTGCTCCTGAGCCTATGGTCAGTCCATTCGGTTTCAGCCCCAGTTACAATGACTTGGACTGGACTGGCATTGATTTTCCAAAGGAGAAGTTCGACAAGATCATGAACATTGACCGGGCCGAAGGTTTGGTCGAGGCTCGGGAACAGTCCGAAATGTTCGCCCGTTTTGGCCGCCGTTTGCCCGATGAACTTGAACAAGAGCGGATGAACCTGATCAAGCGGTTGCAAGAGGCGCCGCCGGTATGGAAAGCTGGCTAGGAAGGCCACGCTGGCGTAAAGGAAAAAAAGTAAGGGCCGGCGATGATGTCGGCCCTTTAGTCTTCACATGATGAATGGCGGCCCAGGTTCTCCTAGCCTTCCATACTTTTGCAACTAGACTACGACGCCATAGGCTTCGGTGAAGGCGGCAGCGGCATAGTTGTCGGAAGCGTGAGCGAAGCCTTTGTCTCCCCATTTTACTCCCCAGCTATTTCGGACGATGAAGCTTTTCTCATCGTAGCCAACCAGCGCAACTGCATGGCCTCCACGAGTGTTTTCGGGATAGTACGTTTCCAATTCCGAGTAGCCTGAATTCACACTGTCCCACGTCTTATCAACAT